>Ga0315549_1004141_pt1 | contig 12430 bp, 13 predicted proteins | sample SalMarSW160200MG_FD_203101 | JGI IMG/M metagenome (GOLD analysis project Ga0315549, IMG submission 203101) | Salt marsh sediment microbial communities from the Plum Island Ecosystem LTER, Massachusetts, United States - Salt Marsh Sediment SW1601-200 ... | reverse complement strand
CCACGCAGTTCTATTTTTATATCAGCCCCTTCTGGTCGGTTAAAACCAGCAAACAACTTTAAGAAATTATTACCGTCTTTTATATCAAACTCTGGAGATACCCATTGTCCTTCCGAAGCAAATTGGGCATATTCTACAGGGTCTGTAGCAAATATTTTCATCCACATTGATTGATTACCAGTATCCCAACTTGTGGTTTCCCGGCTTAAAGTATAATCTACATATTCTGTAACACCAGAAGCATACATAATTTCCATAAGTTTGCTACATTGCCACTTCCAGTGATTACCAGCATCTCCAGTTTTTTCTATTAACAGCCAATAGGTTTCTCCAGCAGTCATTTCCTCGGCAGCGAAATCAAAACTCATTATATCTCCTACCAAAGATAAATTAGTTGCGGTTGCTATAACATTGGTATCGTCAGGCTCTCCGCCACTATCTCCTACTACCTTGATAACAGGGTCGCCTGGTGCTCCTACTTGCTCATCTAATAATACCTGTCCTCTCTTTAGCAAATAATTTTTATCAGGGAAAAAAGCTTGGGCGTAATCATACTTATACCCATCAGCTAAACCGTTGTCTTTCCAAAAATAATATAATGGACTATGTGTAATAACATTATCACTATATCCTAACAATAAGAATTTCAAATATACGTCATGCCCAGACAAGGAAGCCGAAGTCCATGTCCCATTAGTCCCTTCAATACTCCATAATAATTTATTATCCCCATACATATCTGAATCTACATCCGCCCATACCTGATATTTCCAATCGTTACCCGGAGTCCCTTGATAGGGAATAACTATAAAATAAGTTTCATTCTCGTTTATTTCTATAGCCTCATCAAATTCAAGCGGGAACCAATGCAGAGAGTTCCAACCATGGTCATGAGTTGGTATAACCCCATTAAATGAAGCTACTATAGCATCAGAAGATAAATCTGGTTGCCCTACATTATCTTCATCTTCTGTTACAATAGATAACTGAAACTTATCCCCAGCAGCAAGACCAAGAGAACGTATACCTAACTTTAATCCTCCTAACGTAATTTTACCACCATCACCAGGAACATTAATTGGTTGAGCTTTATATTTCTCTGTATGTTGCGTAGTACCGAAATCATCAGCGGTGGAACTCTGTCCGTCTAACACCAATCCGGGGTCATGTTTCCCTAAATACGGTTTCAATGTCAACGCTCCAGGAACATAACTCGCAGTAATATCATCAACAAATGTTCCACTATTAAAATCTTTTTGTGAGCTTATAAGAATAAAACGTTTTTCTTTTTGTAGCTTAGAAAACTTAACACTATTTATACCAGATATAGTATCAACTTTCTGTCCATCGAAGATTCTCCAACCACGTTCATTTTCAAACACTAAAGACCCATTCCACATCTGCATAGTATCACGATAAGCCCCTTCATGCACAAGTATATTTTGCTCATCATTTTCTAAAGAGACTGAAAAGATTTTATTCTCAGTAGAAATAATAGTTACTTCTTTTAACCCCAACATATTAGTTGGTACTTCAAGTAAATCAGAAGAATCTCTATCATCAAAATACGGTTGAGCTATCTTGGAAGCTCTTACTATAGTAGGGCTTTCTACTGTATACGCTAACCATATTCTGTTGCCATGAGAAATACCCATCATAGCTCTCGGAGAAATTATATTTTTAGTATCATCTGAATATTTACGGCCATCTGTAAGATTTTCAGCTAATTCTCTATCTAAAACTACAGAAGTTTCATCATTATCTTCAACCTCTTTAACAAAATACCAGTCAGACCATACCGGAGTAGTAGTTATACTTGTATTGTATCTGACATATATCCTACGATTAGCGGATATATCAGGAGGATAATCCATAATAACTCTAATAGTATGTTTTTCATTAAACAATCTAACTCTCGCATACCTGCTTAAAGCACTTCTACCACCCCTATATTCATAATCATAAGAAACTTGCCATTCAGTATATTGTTTAGATGTCTTACTCTCTTCATCAACTTTTACAATAACATCTAATGGAGCACTGCCACGTATTAAAGGTTGGTCGCCAAATCTCCATCTCCACATACCATCAGACATATTACCAAAATAAAATTCTCCGTTATGTTCGGCAAACCACACTTTTTCGTTAAGTTCACCATCTAATAGCGTATCTACTAAAACCATTGACGGATATTTATAAATATAAATAGAACCAGCGGCGTAAACAAAAAGATAGTCTTCTCCACGGGTTTGATAATATCCGGCACTCTCTATATCAGCCCCTACATCTAATGATAAAGTACAACCATTTATAGTTTCAGGTAAGCCCTTATCTCCAACTTTCATATTTACTAAATTAGATAAATATTCTGGAGAAAGTCTATCTGGAGGTACATCCAGATTCATTCCTACAAATTTATTAAATTCGTCTGTTCTATAATTGGAATTAGGGGCTGTTTCCATTACCTTCTATCCCTTAAACCATAAAATCCGCCACGTCTTGACCTCGGCACTATCTCTGTAGGTTTTTGCCATCCGGTAAAATCACGTTCTAACCTGCGTAGGTTCTTGCCATATTTCATATCAAAAATATTCATCATATTAATACCCTTGTCTTTTATCATAGCCTCACTACACATTGCTGGTATTAATGTTTCACGTGCAATATAATCATCAAGTTCTATTTCGTCTGTAGACAAAGTATAGTCTTTAACTTGAATAGCCTGAAGATATAAAGTAGTATAATTATTATCGTAAATATAAACAGTCTGCCCGCTTAAAGTCCCTAACACTTTTGGTTTATGGGAAGCAAGATTATAATTTATAAGGTAACCAGCTATAAACGGAATAAAATTAACGGGAACCCTATAATCTCCATTATCTACCATAGCTTCTAAACTTGGGGGATAAAACAAATAGGTGTCATCGCTACCGTCTACCCACAAAGACAAATCTCCTTCCTTCCATTCCTCTACATTTTTAGTAGAGGCAGATAAATCAACCGAACCAGTTATAAGATAATTATATAGCAAGTTCTCGCCTGCTATCCTATATAAATCAGGTATAACTCTATCTGCTAACACTTCGTTGAGTTTGTTTAAAAAATACTGGTAGCCAAACCTACCTTGCGGTTTTATCTCTGTTATATCTACTCTTACCCTATCAATAATCTCCTGAACTGTCATTTGCCCTCTCTACTCTTGGTTTATATCAGATGGTTCGACCAATTTAACAGGTGGTTCCCTGTCATCGGTTGGCCTGTATCCATGTATAACCCTAAAACCAAGCTCCTTAAATCCTTTATAATCTATCTCCTTAGCCTTATAGTTATCTTTTAACCATTTGGCGTAATCAGATAATTTATTTTTAGGGTTAAGCATTCTACAATCAGCTAAGTCGGTAGTAGCTGCCTTGCTCGTCTTTACATCAACCCACCTACCAGAAGTACCATCTAAATTAACTGGCATTACAAAAATCCCGCTATGCGGGAACTGCATATATAAATGCTCCTGTAAATCAGCATCCGGGTCGCTAATAACAGGCACAAACTCTTTTAATATTTCAGCTGCTATATCAGCTTCTAACGGAGTTTTCCACGGAGATTTAGATATTTCTATATCAGGGTATCTCTCTTTTATAAAATCTACTACAACACCATACTTTATTTCTTTCTCTTCGGCCTTTACTTTGTTTATATTTATTGCTGTTACTATGTCATGTACGAATTTCAATATTTCCTCCATGTTTTTATCCGCCGAGAAGAATTAACTCCCCGGCGGGTTAAGTTTACCTGACTATTAGGTCAGAGTCAATGAATACAGGGTGTTGGAAGTATAAGGCTTTAATCCCTTAACAGTCCAAAGTTTATACCCAGTTTTATTGTATCTGCCATAGTCAATTTCTTTCATAACCATAGGCTGTCCGACACTCATAGCTACTTCATTTGAATCAAAGAAGTACGCAGAATAAGCAAAAGCGTTAGTTAAACCAGGGTGCACTACGACATTAAGGGTTTTACCCATAAATGTACGTATATTAAATACATCAAACTCCAAACTGGTTGGAGTAAACTGTATATTCTTTGCTTCATAAAGATTATGAAGTTCTACATAAAACTCATTACCACATATACACCAATGACTTTTGTTGCTACCAAACTTTAAAGCATCCTTCAAAAAGTCTTTCCACAATTTTAGACCATCCGCTCCAGTAAAGTTGACAAGAGGAATCTCTTTGTTTTGTCCGGCATCATCAATATAATACTTGAATCCACCAGTAAGATAGTGCGTACCATCAGAAGGTTCGTAACTACCTACACCAGCAGAAGTGCCTCTATATCCTAACAATAACGCAAGTTCTATTCTCTTCCAAAATTCTCTCACAGCGTTCTGTCTTAAATTACCATCTTCATCAACTCTAAAGTTAGTTATCTTATGTAAGTCAGACTCGGTTATTTCAACTCCAAAAGATTGCTGATAGTTATATACAGCAGTGTAGTCATACTGGACTACTCCGGCTCTTCCACCTTCTGCCTGCGATATACCTGCTGAATACAATATATTACCAGCAACATAATCGGTGGCTGTGCCTACATGGTCTGTACCTGCTATATTATAGGCATAAATATAAAAATTAGTCCTATCTATTTGGTCAACAATCATCCATTCAGCATCTCCAGCAGCAGCACTATAAAGCACATCACCCGCATGTAAACCATGCAGTAATGCCTTACTACCTACAGTTATCCTGTTATTAGCACCATGTGCCGTAACAGTGAAAACTAAAGGTAGAGCATCTCTCTGCGCCCAATCTATTCTCATAGACGCATTAGGTTTCTCATTTATCGAAGGTATAAACTTCTCAAACGGGAACCAGTATGAATCTATGGAACGGATTATCGGGTCAGCGGATACCCATTCCTTCCCTATATCTGGGACATCTCCCCATTTTCTTCCTTCCATCGCCATAATTACCTCCCCACCCTATCTCGGTATCTTAACCAAGTATGGTTTAACATATATACTATCATCAGCATCAACAGTCGCCTTACCACCCAATGTAACAATCCATACTTGGGCTGCCGGAAGCTCCGGCAACGTATCGAATACCATATCTGCCGCTTTAGTAATAACAAAACTTGAAGTCGTAGCAGTTATACCGCTTAATTCATCAGCAGTACTGGTAAAGAACGGTGTCGCCACAAGGTCTACCGTATCAGCATCAGCCACAGCTACAGCCCCGCTATCTAAGTATAACGCAATACCTACAAGACTGTATTCGCTATTGGAAACCAATATTGTATCAGTCCAGATTACTCCACCAGTACCAAGCACCAATAGCGTAGAATCCTCTGGGAGTAAATCCGAAGTAATACTAAATGCCATAAAAGGCATTAACAATAAAAGCATAAAAATCAATTTACGCATAAAAAACCTCCACTTCATCATCACGATTATTTATTCACATCAACATTAAAAAACTTAGCTGCTTTTTCCTGCACAGCACTTTCAGAGGTTTTTCCAGATTGAGACCGTGTCCCAGCTCCTTCCGTCTGGGGTGGTTGGTTATTAAAGTATTCGGTTAAATCTTCGGGAGAGGCAATATCTCTAAAAACAGACTCTATAGGGTTTTCCGTAGACAAAGCTTTAGTCTTTACCCCTTTAGCCCATACTTTTTCACGTTCACCTTCAATTTTACCAGACAACACAATCCCTATGGGCGTTTTGTCTGGTAATTCAAGGTCGAAATATTTACTTGCTTTTTCCTCTCCTAACCTTCTAACCAATTCTTGATAACCTTCTTTGTATTGCTGTTTCTGTATCCTACCTAAATATTGACTCGTCACTCCATGCGCTCTACTATCAGTTTCGCTTATCTTAGCCTCAAGTTCAACAAGTTTTTTCTCTCCGGCTTCTATCTTCTGATTTATACTATCAGCTTTTTTAAGCATTTCAACAACTTCGTCTACGCCTTTAGAGTCGAGATTAACAGTCTTACTATCTTTCTTGCCTACAGAATCCAAATCAAGAGTACTATTCACAAACTTATCCAACTCTTGGTCTTTTTGTGAAAGTAGGTTCCCTTGCTCTGTTATCTTCTGTGCGGCATCATAAGCTATTTTAACAGTTTTGGACATAGCTTCTTCCATAGTTTCATCGCCTGTTAATCTTGATTTTAGGTATTTTTCTGGTATTCCTGCATCCTTAGCCAATTTAGCAATATCAATCTTGGAGCCTTCACCAGGGGGGTTTTTGTTTCCCGTATCCTTATCCATCTCAGTTCCTCCTATCGGGGTTGTAAACTCCACTCATCACGCATTCTTTTTAGTCTATCTTCCTTGTTTTCATTCTTGTCATTGCCAAAAATTTTGCGTAAACCGTGGAACTTCAACGTATCCGTCTTTTCCTTTTGTTTTAAAATTTTAAAGTTCTTATCGGGATTTTCAATATTGTCTTTCAGAACTCTCAACCATCTCATATACTCTCTTACACTATCAATTTTTTCTTTATCCGCAACCTCTAAGAGAACAAACAAATCACTTAAAGTAGCGTCAAATAAATCGCATATTATCCTCCTTGATTCTTTTTTTATGCCTGATATTTTACTATATAATTCAATCCATTTTTTATCTTCCATTATCCGCCACCAAGTAACTTACGCATACTATCTCCATATCCAAGAGTCTGCGCTCCCTGCTGCTGTGCCATCATAGCTTGCTGCTGTGCCATTTGTTTCATCATAGCCTTCTTTTCAGCTTCTACTTCCTCATCGCTTTTAATAATTTTATCTATTCCGTCAATATCAAAAGTTTCGCCAAGTAAACGTAAAGCATACCCTGTTTTCAAGTAATATGGGGATATACTACCAGCTATCCTCAAGAACTGCGCTATACCAATCATCTTCTCAGCTTCTTGCAGTATATCATTCGACATACGTGCCTGTATCTGAGGATGGTATTTTTTCAAAGATTTAGGTGTTAATCTTCCGAATTTTTCATATTTATCTGGGGTATCTTTCATATTTATAACACCGGATGTCTTATCAAAAAAATCATCTGGAGCGAAATTAATTATAAGCGACAAAACCTTTTCGGCCCAAGGAAGCCAGAAAGTACTCTCAGAATTTTTGATAACAGTCCATAATCTACCGCTGCCTTTATCGGTCAGCATAACTTCCGGTGCTGTCATACGTTTAGAGGGAATATCCATTTGAGTCCAGGGAGATATACCCATAGCTGAATACGCTGACTGTTTCAACATATTTACTTCCATACCAAGACTTTGAGTAACATCCTGTCCCGATAAAGCTTCCGGCTTTTGGTTCATATCGTTTGTAGGTATTAAATTACCAGGGCCAGATTCTAAAAATGCTTTATATAAATTATTAGGAACAAGCCATCTCGTATGAACATTGCGAACAAGGTCATCTATACGAAGATTCATAAACTCATCCGCCGCCAACTGAATCCACATCAAAACATCTGGTATACCATAGGCCCAAGGTGTGTTGCTTTCAGGGAAACAGCTACCCATAATATACGGAAAATCATAAGGAAAGTTATCAAATTGTTTAATTTTATATCGTCTATTTATGAAAATATATACTTTTGTATTAACTCTATCCCATATCTCAATAAGTTCTACCCCCTTACGTTCCTCTGCCGGAAGGTGTGTATCCTGAACACTTTTACCCTCTTCCATAAGCTGGTCTTTTATTTTCTTAAAATCTGGTTCATCCCCATACCTGCTTTCAAGGTATTGTAAAGAAACAACCTTACGATGACCAGCCCACTCAGCCTTAGTAAAACTATTAGCCTTAGGGTCGAATAAAAAGTTTAATAAATCAATAACTTCGGTTTCAAATATACGGGTACTGTCAAATTTCCCTTTAACGTCATAGGCTGGCATAATTTTAGCAGCCACGTTACCTAAAGTATTTTTATCTGTAATAGCATTAAACAACGGGGTAAACACCTGCGGTTCACTCCACGTAAAATGAATGGCTTTTTGAGCACGCCTCTCTAACTCCCTCATCAAATCTTCATCCCCTACTCCTCCCACTTTCAACGAAATAGATTCGGAGTGCCCAAAAAAAGCCATTAGCTCACGAGCACTAAAAGTATGTACCATAGGGCCTACTATAGGCACGTGCATATCGGCACGCAATTCCTTGTCATCTTCATCAGAGGCTGTTATACCACGAAATAATTTATAATAGCCTTCCCAGTTACCGCACTGATTGGCTATCATATTGTCAGCATCTCTTATTTTTTTATCCCACACTCCTAATTCATTTTTCTCTGGTTCGATTTTATCCTCCAAATTACCGATATGTTAAATATTTAAAATAGTCCATTTTCATCTCACAAACATAATATAACATCGTTTGCCCTATTTGTCAACCCCCCTATTTTTTATGTGTATGATAATCAATAAAATACAGCAAATTTTTTATCTCCTAACTCCTCTAAAAAGAGCACTTCTGTGGGGTTTCCATCCACCTATAACCTCAACGTGTTCTGGTGCTGGTCTCACGTTAGCTTCCTCAAACATCTGCACTCCATAAGCTAACATATCTGGAACGGTATCTTGAGACATTTCACGATAATACATAACCTGCTTTATAGCTGGTTCCGGCACACCTATATGCCAAAACCATTTGCCTGCTTCTATTTTCGGTTCCAGGTAATTCATTATACGTTCATCTTTCCCACGGGAGTGATGCTTGAGTTCTTTAAATTTATGCGCTCTATCGGTATTATTCAGGTTTTCTTCTCCGATTAAGTCTTTTATTGTTATCTGCCCGAATACTTCTACCCCAAGATGTTTAGCGTCAAATGTATCATCAAGAGCTATAAGTTCTTTAAATCTTCTTGAGGGCGGCCAACCTCTGCCTTCTTTAGCATACCGCACAAAAAAATTATCATCATTATCACGTTGCAACACACCTACACCGCAAGTATCTACACCCTGACCGGAAGTATCCATAGGAATCATAGTGCCTAATACATTAGCCTTAAACTTACGACCATCATCTGTAACCCTTACAATACACCCATCTTCATCTTCTTCTTCCCAATATCTTACCACAGGATATTGAGACATGGGGGCATTTGTACCCGACACAGCCTCAAGCAAGTATTGGGTAGTGAACATTTTATCGCCACCACCATCACGTCTAAGGTCATCACGTTTTTGTTTAATATATCTCGCAGTAAATTTTTCAGGGAAGAATACATTTCCTTCGCCATCATATAGCGGAACACTAAGTTTAGTAACACTTTCACGTTTCTCAAGGTCAGAGTGAGCATCATCTGGATGCCACGGAGTATAAACCCAAACTATCGGAGTATCTACGTTATTGACAAGATTTGTGAAATCATCGAAAAATTCTTTTACGTGGTTTCGTCTGACTTCTGTTTTATAATTTTCACGATTAACACAGTCATCAGCTATAATTAAATCGAAATGCCATCCTTCGATTTTACTTCCCTGGGTAAACAGGTACACAGTAGGCTCTTTAACACTTGTAGTTTCACGATGCACGGTATATTGTGTTTGAGACCAGTCTGATAGCTGGGAATTTGGAGAATGTTGCGGTGGAACTTCGGGGAAAATAGCACGGAAAAACGGACTCAAAATAATATCTTTCTGTTGCTGTAAAAAAGCCTTACAAAGGCTCATATTGCCACCCGTTACACCGATTCTAATGTTAGGATTATTAATAATTTTCCAAATAGGGAGACCGACTGTCATCATACAGGATTTAAAGCTTCCACGAGGCATTTTTAGAGCCAGACGAGTCCATTTAGAGTACTGAACTTTAGTTAAAATACTGCCATGCAAGTGCCAATTCATAGGAAATTCAATCATACCATTCTCTACAGCCCCTTCATGGAACCCGCACAGGTATTTTGTGCATAAATACAGATTATTTTTGAATAATTCACGATATTTTAACTGTCTATCGGTAAAATAATACTCTATGCCATTAACCTGTAGAGTCTGTCCACCCATCTTCCACCTTAGCAGTTACTTTTCTGCCTTTAACGTCTTTTGCTATGTATGCCAACAGCTTATCAAGCTTATCAAGAGCTTCGTCATCTTCTTTAGAAGCTTCTTTCTGGTGTTTACCGGAAGGTATAGTGCCTTTTGACGGAGCTATTTTATCGATAACCTTCTCCGCAGAAATCAAAGTCTTAATCATATTCTCATAATCTTCATTTTTCTCATAAATATCAGCTAAAAGAATAAGTTTTTTGTGAATAAGAAGCAGTTGGTTTTGCGAATAAGTGCCTAAACCTCCAGCTTCATCAACATCTTTCTTAAGTCTATTGATTGTAACTTCTTTATATTTCTCATTCGGGTTCTTCTCAAAAATACTTTCAACCGTTCCTTCACCCATAATCTTAGCACCAGGATATAAATCACGATAATGTTTAACAGAGCCTTTGGTTTCTGGAAATTCATCGGGATGTTTACGGCATAGGTGCGTGTGCATTATAGAACCGCAGTACATTTCGGGAGTTGCTTCTTCGTTGTTATCCTGATAGCAGACTAAACATAGAACTTGTCCATAATTGCATAATACACCAGCTTCTTCCAGTTCTTCCATCTTCTTTTTTGTGTAGCCGTACTTCATAGCTAATAAGGCTCACTATGCTTAGGTTCTTTCTTTTTACCTATTTCCTCGAAATACTGGCCCGCACCAAGCCATGTGTCTATTTCCTTTAAAATTGAATCATCACCCATTTGTTTTTTACCGGAATCCACTCTCTCTTGAATAAATGAACGTGTTTTAACCAACCAATCTTTTTTAAAATTACCTTTTTCATCAAGACCATCTTCTTTTTCAGCCCATCTTTTTAACCCCATAGGGCTTTGCACCCCTTGCCGTTCCTGCATCCAACGCTTAATAGCTTCTGTTATAATCCCTATTAATCCCGCATTATCATCCATTTTTATCCTCCCGTATTTTCCAATACTTTCTATCTTTAAATTCCTCTCTTTTGCCATTATTCCAATCATTAACTGGCCTGTAATATCCAACCACTCTGCTATATATATCCGCCTTTACAACCATTACCTTCACTTTACCCTCCACAATTTCTGACACCTATCAAACCTCCCGTACTCCTCCGGATATTCATATAAAATATCCATCGGATGGTCGTCATATAAATCATACATATCCTTCAATTCCAACGAATCAAACAATTCCTCACTTTCTTCTATCGGCATATATATCATAATATCCCTCTCCATGATTCATCCTCTATCCACTCCAAGTAAGTCTACATTCCAGATTACAGACGGAAAAACTACACTGCCCATCAAAGCACCAAGGTCGTTAGATGTCTGTATTCCCATAACATGTATCGCTATATATTTTCCAAGTTTCACAATTTCTCCTGGTTCTACAATTTAAAAGTCGAACATTCAAAAAAGCACTTACCATCCCAACCAGTATTATCCCAATAATAATTCGCTAAACCATTAACAAATTCCATAAATTCAACCACATCTACCCACATCCTATTTTTATTCTCATAAAACAACCTATTGTTTACAGCCTCTCTAATAATATCTATTACAGCATTAGCAGCTTTTTTATTAGCTTCCATTTCTATAAGCCTTTTAGCTTGTTCTGTATTTGCAAAGTCTTTAGTTTTTACACACACTATATTCTGCAATGAATCTCTTTCGTCTATTACTCCACTTAAAATATTATTAGCCTTCTTTAATGATTTTTCTAATCTTCTAATCTTTCCTCTATAAATCTTTCCAAACATATAAACCTCCTTTAGGTTTAAAAGTATTAATTTCCATTTCACAATCATAATATAACATCAAACACTCAATTTGTCAAGGGGTGAATATTATATTATTTTATAAGTTGCTGATAGAGATAGGAATATGAGAAATATTTTTATTGTTTTATTTCTGTTACATGCTATTTTTAACATTATTTTGGAATGAAGGCTATGGTTTTGAAATTGTCTGTAGATTTGTATAGGGGTTTATAACCAAAGCCCGACCCAAAAGGGGGGTCTTGACATCTTTTTTGACAACCCCCGCTAAACATGTCTAAATAAACTAAAAAAAGACACTTCAAACATAGTTATTGCATAGCTTATAGCTACATTTTTAATAGATAACGCTATAATATATATAATATATATATATAATATATTAATATATATAGCTATATAATATATATTAATATTAATAATATATAATATCTTATAGTTATTATATATATAGTATTATAGAATATATAGATATATATAGTTATATATTGTAGTAAATATATAGTACAATCATACTACATATCTAGTATAATAAATATCTAGTATATTTTAGCATATATAGTATATATTACTAGATAATAATCATTACTATTTAGTATATATAATATTAATATTTATAATA
>Ga0315549_1004139_pt1 | contig 12431 bp, 12 predicted proteins | sample SalMarSW160200MG_FD_203101 | JGI IMG/M metagenome (GOLD analysis project Ga0315549, IMG submission 203101) | Salt marsh sediment microbial communities from the Plum Island Ecosystem LTER, Massachusetts, United States - Salt Marsh Sediment SW1601-200 ... | reverse complement strand
GTCCATGCGACATCCCCACTGCTGTTGTAGTATCCAAAACCTTCTATCTCTGCTTCTGTGAAGTAGTCGTCTATGCTGAAATCAGTATCATTGTAATATCCGTGGGGATTGGAATATGGATAATAGCTCCCGAAATCGCTTATCTGGGATTCCGTGATGCTCACATCCGTCCAGTTGTCTGCTTCTATGTATCCCTGGACATTTATGTTAATCGCATAGCTTGAGTTAGGGGAAAGGAATGTCCCGTTGTCTACCCAGTGTGGGGCTCCTGTTCCGCCCGCAGATGCAGCTTCGCATGCGAGGTTCCCCCCATCAAAGTAGAGGTGATTCCCGGCAGGGCAGGCCGTATAGTTTCCTGTCCAGTATGTGTCTGCTTCTGCTGTGAGGAATGTATTATCGGCATAATCCTTCATGCTCGTGTTGGCGTTGCCTATGGCCGTGTTCATGTCGGATGTGGTTGAATAATCCGCTATGTCGAAGTCAGAATCATTATAGAATGAAAACCCGTCTATCTGGGATATTGTGTAATAATCTGAAATGTCAAAATCAGAGCTATTGTAGAACGAGAATCCGTCTATATCAGATTTGGTGTAGTAGCTGGACTGGTTATCTGTCCAGTAAGGTTCAGAAACAGGTGCGTAAAGCGTGTCCGCATATGTCTTGTTGAAATATGCGAGGGTGGAATTCCAAAACTCAAACGAATCTATTTCCGTTTTAGTGAAGTATGAGGACTGGTTGTCCCTCCATAGCGGTTCAGCGATGGGGGCATAGAGGGTGTCACCGTATGTTTTGTTGAATGTTGCGTAGGTGTCATTCCAGAAGTCAAAGCTGTCTATCTCGGTCTTGGTGAAATATAATGACTGGTTTCCTGTCCAGTATGGGTCAACTTCATCCCCGCCAACGATGTCCACAAGGAAGTCTGATATGTTGTAGCAGTCAGAGGAGTTGCACCAATAGTCTGCCGTCGAGGTTATGTTCCCCTGGACCGTGAAGTCATTCATGGTTCCGTATTCATCTCCCGTCAATGCCCTTGATATGACCTGTATGGACCCTGCACCGACACTCTTCACTAATACGGTTCCTATCTCCTGTGTCAGATTTGGTGTTATGGGTGCGATGTCCGTAATCTCGCCTGCTGTAGTTTCAGAAACAAACAGCATATCCCCTTCTGTAAAGGAATTCGTGTTTATGTGTTCCAGGAGGCCCACCATCATAACCCTGCCATAGCTTCCTGTCCCGATGGCTTCCACTGCGATTCCTATCGCCGGCATTGTTGATGAATTGTCTGCTTTTGCAAGGCACAGCAACGGGACGTTTCCACTCGAACCGCAGTCATAAACGGCTGACATCTTTGGGATTTCAGAGCCCTCATTCTTACCAACGAACACATTATCCCTTGCCAACTGCCTAACCATGCCGGTATCATCTATGTATTTGTAGAATGAGAATCCCTTGAAATCCTCAACATATATCCTTAGGATGTTTGCTGATGGGGTAGCTATGCTGTCCTCGGCAGACTCGGGCTTATCGACCCACAAGAATCTTCCATATCCCGTGGTCGTGAAGTTTCCTGAGCCATTGAAACTGTTATCCTGGAAATCATAGGTTGCAACCTGATTGCTGTCCTGGAAAATATAAGTTGAATTGAGATAGGTGATATTATAGATGTCGTTCTCCATCATGTTTATGTCAAAGTAGTTCTTTTGCTCTATGGCCTGGGCAGAGGCCGCAATAAGCATGATTCCTAAAACGACAGCAAGCAGATACTTTAGCCCCATTCTATCACCTTCTGGTTGTCGACATAGACCTCTATCTTATTATTGGTCGTGTCTACTTTTATGTAATTTCCCGAGGAAGTGTCCCCGAATATTATGGAATCCCCGTCTTTAGTTATCGCTTCCGTGCCTCCTATCTCGACCTGCTCGGTGTTTATGCCTGCGGTTCCGTCATCTATGGCATCCTTTATCTTTTCATGGTCCTCTGCGTATAATATAGTAGTCTGGCTGGCATCATAGGTAACTCCTGTCTTATTCACTGCCGTCCTCATATCCACTCTTGCCATAAGCATCACCCTACATAGGGCCGTGGCCTCCTTGCCTGCATGAGTGCCTCGTATTCTTTCCGTAATTGAACGTGCGTTTCCCTCCACTGTGTATACGGCTCGCCTTTTTGGATGGAGCGGTCCCCGAGGGTGTAGCCCACTATGTCCTTGAAACTCGCACCGACTTCCCTCGCAACGAGCATAAGGCCCGTGGTTATCTCCAACAGCCTTTTTACGTCCCCGGGGACCTCCATCAGTATGACACGGCTTCCCGATTCATGCGGGAATGCCAAATCTGCCGTTATTGTCGTGGCGGCCTGGGCGGATACCTGCGTGACCTCATAATATCCGTCCATTCCCTCTACCCTTACCCAGTCACCTATCTTGAACTTTGAGCCGTCTGACACGCTTATTGAAGTGTCATCATCAGGGGATGTAATCTCTGCCGTGGTTGCGGTTTCCTCATCCCCGGGCTCTATAAGGCCATAAACATACTTGATTGCGTTGTTCTGGGTCTTGTTGACATCAAAGTGGGTTTCTTCTGCCCCGCTTTTCAGTATTAGCTTTCCTGACCCCTCATAAACGGAAATGTATTGGGGTGACACGGATGTCCCGTTTATCTTGACATCCTTTACCTGAAGGACTGGGTTGTGCTTCAGAAGTATCACTTCCGTGTCCACCCTTTGATTAGGAGTAACGACCTCTATCACGGTCTTGGGCTTGATTGAGGTGTTCAGGATTTTCCCGAGTTCCTTCTCCGCCCTCTCTATAGTCTTCTGGATATCATCGTCATCAATAAGGTCTTTAGTAATGCCACATGTCCTTCTGACATCTGCAACGGTCGTTACCTGCATCGGAACCTCTTACGCCTTCTTCTTTGTTTCAACTACCTTGCCTGAAACCCTTCCGAGGACTGGCTTGACTTCTTCTTCCGGGGCTTCCGGCAGGTCAACCTTCTCTGCCTTCTCTCCGACAACCGTGAGGCCCTTCTTCTTTGCGTAGTCTGGCCTTGCAGTAACCTTCTTTACTGCACCTGGATTAAGCTGAACCCACCTGTTAGGCACAGAGCCTCCTATGCGGTCACGTTCCCTTATCTTTATGACCTTGTCTGTGTTGTTCTGCACGGTTATGGCTTCGGTAGCCTCTTTATCCTTTCCTACCATTTCACTTCACCTCATCCCTTGTATACTATATAGGCAACGAAATATTTTCCGCCGCCGATAGCAAGAATCCCCTGGTCATATATGGTATTGGTTGTGCTGTCAAGGGTTTCCATCTTGGTTTCTATTGCGGCAAGGGCATCCGTAACTGAATCCACCTCATCGCTCTGCCAAGTGGCTATTTCATATGCTGCCATTATATCACCTGAATATTAAAGGAAGGGGAATTACTTCCCCTTCTTCGCAGCCTTCTTCGCTTTCTTCTCAGCGAGCAGGGCTTCCTTTTCAGCAACAAATTCTGCGGTTATCCTTCCCATGTCATCCACCTCAAGATATTGCCTCGTTCGGGTCTACGGGTGCGGCGGTTCCAGCCATTGTATGATTCCCTATCATTCCAGTATTCGTGGCTGCACTCTCTATTGCTGTCGCACTTGTCGGAACCATTACATAGTTGTCCACTATGAGATTCCCGCCCGTGGCATTCTGGTCAATCCCTATCGAGCCTGAACCCGTTGTGAGGTTTATGAAGTTCCTCTCGATGACATTCCCGTATTCCGTGCTTGTGGCATCCATGAGGATTCCTACCGCACTGGAAACAGTGGAATATATCCTGTTGTATGCTATGTGGCTGTCTATCAGGTAATAGTCAGCACCGCCTTCGGCATATATCCCATTCGTGAAGTCACCTGCGGCCTCTCCTATCTGGCAGCCGTATATCTTGGTGCTTCTGACATCCATAAGCTGTATGGCTGTCGTTGTCGTGCCGTGGGTTCCCTTGAACACACAGTTCCTTATCACACAGTTGTCGGCTGCAAGGGCATATAGTGCAGGAACATCGGTCGTTGAGATGAATTCCACATTCTCTATTGTGCAGTTAGCTCCCGCAAGGAGCAGCATCCCATATGTGGGTTCTTCTGTGTCCGTGATGTTCACACCGCTGTCAGTCCCAGGATTGCCAAGTCCGTGCAGGTGTATCCCATGCCCGTAAAGCCTCAGGTCAAGTGCTGGCGCATAGCTTCCTGGTGCTATGAATACATGGTATTCGGCATCATCATCATAGTCATCCCTTGCCATGAGATTTCCTGCCGTGTTCCCCCAGCACTTCTCAAGTGTTGCGAATGCTCTGTCAGGAGAAAGCCCATCATTTCCATCTGAACCGTTTTCCTCATCCACGAAAAAGATATGGCCTCCGACTCCCTTGAGAACTCCCGCAATCCCGCCAGAGAATGTCACGAACTGGTCCCACCTGTAAGGTCCCCTTGAGTAAGGGGGTGATGCCGGGTCCCCTGAAGTATGCCTCAATCCTTCTGCTGTCATCTCTCTCACCTCAATTATATATGTTAAAGTAGAGGGATATACCCCCTACTTAATCTCCGTTATTGAAGAGTTGAATGCTGCCGATTTGCAGATAAGCGCCTCGTAAATCTTCAGCATGAACTTCTCCGTGTCAGTCGTCTTTGCGAGGTCCTCGTAGGTCATGTCCTGAAGAACCCTCATCTCCCACACGCTCATGTCAAGGAAGTAAATCGCTTTGCTTCCCGTTGTGTTGCTCATGTTCATGGATGGTATCACAGGAACGGGTCCCACCATGGTTTCAAGCACGAGATGGCTTGAAATCCCGAATGGAAGGTTTGCTCCCGCCATGTCCTGCGGCCTGTATCTGAACGTGTCTATCATGGCTTTCCTGAGGTCCCCGAGGACTGCGCTGGATGCCACTGCAAGGCTTATCCTGCCGCCATCGTCAAAGGCATACTGTGCTGCGGTTTCTGTGTCACCGTATGCTATGTCGGATGTGTTCAGGTCTACCGTGTTGGTCGCTGCCATGAGGTCGATTATCCCGTTGAACTCGTTTGCATCGTCATCCGTGTCACCGTTCACGATAATGTCCTCCTCGAACTCCCTCAGCGCCCTTGACCTCGTTATTACTGAAAGCTGCTTGGCGTTGGGTGCTGAAAGCGGTGCGAAGACCGTTCCTGCAAGGCCGCTACCGGTTGACTGGAATCCCTCAAGTATGTAGCTCGGGTATGCTGCCCTTGCTTGCCCTGTCACCTCTCCGAACGCATACAGGTATTTCATTGCCGTGCTTGCCCTGTCAGGCGTTTCGTCCTGCGTGGTTGCTGTCGGACTCTCTCCCGCTACGACTGCTGAAGCCTTTGCGGTAATCACGTTGTAGTCTGCGTAAGTTCCCATGTTCGTGACTCTCGGGATAAGCTCAACCAGGGGAGTGTATTTCCTCGTCTGGTCTATTATCCTGGGGTCCACATACACGGGAACCATGGCGTAACCGCCAGTTCCTACCCCGCCGGTCGTGACTCCCATGGCCTTTGCCTGGACTGCTGCCAGCCCTCTGTCAAGCAGGGCTTTCAGTTCTGTCCTGAGGTCCTGCTCTGCCCATGGGTTGAAGTAGACTGACTTGTGTTCAAGCCTGCCGAAGCAATGCTCGTATCCGCCAACCGACTTCCTCTCTACTGGCCCGACTGAAGGGGGTGTCTGGTTTAGGTCTTGTTCCATCAAAATCACCTCAAATAAGGTCAAGCGGTCCCTTCATTTCCTTTATTCCGCCCTCTCCCTTCGTGTGCTTTTCCATCTGCTCACTCACAGCCTTATACTGCGGAGCTTCCATGAACGCCTTCATCTGGGCGCTCATCTTATCTATCTCAGACTTGATTTCCTTGGCAACGTCCTTGTCCTGTATCTTGGATGCCTTGGCCTCCAAGTCCTTCAGCCTCTTATCCATAGAACCTATGCTCTCGGTAAGGGCTTTCACCTGCTTCTGCTCCTCGGATGCCGGCTCTCCGCCTTCTGGCTGGCTTTCGGGCTGCCCCTCTGGCTGACCTTCTGGCTGGTCGGCAGGCTTGTCTTCCGGCTCATCTGCCTTGCCCTGCACCTTTGCAGCATCTTCAGGTTTTTCCTTAGTGTCTGTCATAAGACTCCCTCCACGGTCTTTATCGTTAACATCATCCTTGATGTCCTTACCCTCTACCTTCCTCATAATGCTTGCACAGTAGGCTTCGGGGTCCTTCTTGTCCGGATTCTTCCGAACGCACTCTTTGAAGTTAGCATAGCCCGCAAAGGGCTTGCTCTCAATATCCCTCATGTGGTCGAGGGACTTGAGCATGATATCGGTCATTCTTGCTCCTATGTTTATGGCGTTTCCTGTAAGAGCGGCGTTGACTAAATTTAGTTTGTCAAGAAGCCTCTCCTTTATCCCGTCCTTTGCTTCCCTGAATGCTGTCTTTGTCGGGATGTATGCTATTGAAAAGGCATCAAGCATCCCAGATTTTATGTTGTTCTTTATGTTGCTTATGTCCATGACAACATTTCCCTTCTGGTCGAGTTTCTTCCATTCGGGGTTTAGCATAAACTTTACCGAAATCCCAGTTCCATCATACATGGCGCTTATTGATTTCCCAAGCGGTATTCTCGTTATGTTAAGAGCCATCTCAAGGTCAGTTTCGCCCCGCAGGGACTCGTGTTCAAAATCCAGCTTTATCCTCCCATCCTTGAACTGGGAAAGCATATCAAGCATACAGTTTTTGGTTACGACATCGTTCACCCTGTCACGTTCATGGGTGGAAATGTAGCCTATTACATATTCATTCCCATCTTCTGATTTTAGCTCTATTGAGTCAGTGCTAAAACTAAAGGTTCTGCCGTCCATATGTATATAGATTGTCGTAGCCCCTTTAAGAACATTTTTTATTTTCCGGTGATTATTGACATGAGCCATGAGATTACGCCAGCTATCGCAGCCACGATTACATATGCGGTCTTGTGCTGGGTTTCGTGGTTTGAAATCCTTCTCTCAAGGGTTTCGCCCTTTTTGCATCCATCTCTGCACAGACTGTTTAGTTTTCTGTCTATGTTGTCAACCTTCTCCTCTATGTTGCCTATAATACGGGACATCTCATCAAGGTTAGCCATGCTCCCCCTCCGGCACAAAAATTATACGGCTTCTGCACTGGACGTGCCCCGGAGGGGCCTTCCCTTCCCATTTTCCGTCAGGGTCAACGAAATTATCATTCAATCCAACCGTCTGTCCGTTCAACCTTCTGCATAAGTCTGATGTCCTGTCATCCATCTTTGCGACCCACTGCTTCTTTCCCTTTATCCCAGACTGCTTGTATCCATCAAGCAATCCCTCGTTGGATGCCCGCAGAACCTCTGTCCTTGATATCATGGTTGCCCTGTTCTTTCCAGTATCAAAGACATCCCTTACCCTTGCTACAAGTTTAGGAATCCCTTCCCCATTAAGCATTCCCCTCTCAAGCTCGGCCTTTATGTCGTTCTTTAGCTCAGTGTCAAGGTCGCTCACCCTGTCGAGGGCATGGCTCTTCAGGAAGTCTATCGCTCCCTTGTCTACCTGGAATATGTTGCCTATCTCCTTGCCTGCATCATCAAGCGCCTTCAGGAAAGATGCCTCGATTACATGCCTTACCACGTCCTCTGACTGGTTAAGGTTCAGGAAACCCTTCAGCCTGTCCACAAGGTTCCTGTCTACGGCCTTTATGTTCTTCAGGGTGTCTATTCCTTCCTGCTTCCTCAATTCAGCCGTGATTCTCTTTTCGGCATCATTAAGGATATATTCAAGCGCATCCTCCACCTTCTTTGGCGTGGGCCTCTCCCCGGGCTTGAACATCAGCGGGTTATCATAGGGGTTGCCTGTCATGGCCTTCTGGAATTCCCCTGCTTCGGTAGCCCTCATTCTGTCCCCGCAATCCGGGCATTTCTTTTCAGAGCATTTTTCCCCTGCATTCAGCGTTATTTTGCGCCCGCATGAAGGACACTCGCAAGAATGTTTCCCATGGGGATGCGCCTTCTGCTCCCCTATGGAATCCTTGCTGGTCCCACTCTCTTCGCTTGATATTCCTTCCTCTGGCCTTCCGAACATGCCAGAAACCCCGCTTGAAGTCAGGAGCTTGTCCCCGTCAGGGTGCGGGGATAATCCCATTTCCTCCCTGACCTCGTTGGCGGTCTTTATGCCTGACCTGATTTCCATGCCCATGAGGACTATCTTCTTGGTGTCTTCCCCTATGTCCTCAAGGTTGAACTGGAACTTTATGTCCTTGGCCTTCACCAGCTTGCCCTTGTCCGGATGGTTGGGGTGCATCCTCACGCCCTTCTCAAATTCAGATATCATTTCAGAGTTTATCCTCTGCTGAATCGTCTGGAGGAGCGGCCTGATTATCCTTCTCTTCACCGCCTCTGACTGGGCTATCTGGTGGGCCTTTGTCGGGTGGTCATCCATGCCGAGTTCCGATGGCGCTATGCCCTTGCATGCCCATACCAGCTTTGAGAACCATGCCTGCTGGTTAATCAGCTCAAGCTCCGCATTTGAGAACTGAACCCTTATGAACTCTCCCTTAGTGCCTATTATGGGCAGGTTGTGGAACCGCCTTCTCCAGTCCCCGACTTCATTCTTAACCTTCATCTGCTGGTCCCACTGCTTCCTGAAGCTGTCTATCCATTCTGAATCAGCTCCCTCGGCCATGAGGACTCCCTTCGGGATGCTGTTGTCGGTGTAGTATTCGAGGTTGTAGTCTACCCCATAGACAAGCATCTGGAGGGTGTTCATAAGTATTTCCGTGGCTGACCTTCCGTATATGCTGTCCGGCCTTGGGTTCATTTCAAGCCATACCAGTTCCCTCCTCCCGAAAGGCATGGGTCTGGCCCCGGTTATCCAGCCGTATTGGAAATAAGCGGGCTTCTCTGTCATCCAGTTCTTGAAGGGCGGGGTGTCCCTGCCAAAAATAGTGTAAGCGTAATTGATATCAACGATATCCGCCCTGCCCGAGAATGTCCCGAACTGGTCAGGGTTCTTCGTGAAGGTCCCTCCATCTTTTACATAAATCTCTGTCATCTCTCCCTTCCGGTTGAAAATCTTGTTGAACACCCCTGAATCTATCTGTAGAACGTCCCATAACGCCATCTTTAGCAATCTGTCGAACCCGTCACCGTTGATATTGCAGTTCTTGAACCAGGAAGTGACTGCATCGCATTCCAGCTCCTTTGGTGTCTTGCCCTCCTGCTTTGCGGACTTCTCTTCCTTCGGGTCAGTCGGGACTATCTCCCAGGGGACTGCGGATATTATGTTTATTATTGCGTTGTCTGCTGCCCAGTTGTGGGGGGTCAAAGAAAGCCTTCTTATCTCAGGGATGTCAACGAACCGGGGAAAGCCAATTCTCCTTCCTAAAGCATAACTTTAGGAATATGGAGGTTTGTATAAGAACTGTGGTAAGACAGCTTTGTAAATGGCCTCTTCCCCGGTCTTGTTTAGATTGACTACACTACCCACTGGGGCTGGTCTGGCGGGCATTCCTGCCGCATTCCAAGGGTCCCCAATATTTCTCCAGTCCGGCATTTTTTCCTCCTATGTATTTTTATATGGCATGACAAACTTCCCTTTTGTTTCTTTTTTGTCTGGCATTCATATCACTATGAATGCGAGGGAAGTCGTAAAGGAGGCGGGGAGGGCGAAGCGTAACCCTCCCCTATACTGCGCAGTCTAAAGATGGCTCCTTGATTATATTTAGCCCTATTTCCTATTTAAGCATTCAAGGAATTTCGCCAGCTTGTCCGTGAGCTTCTTTGATAACGCTATCGAGGTTTCCTCAATCGCATTACCTATTTGCTTTGATGCCTTTATCTTCAGGCAGCCTTCATCGTCTATCTCAAACCAAGTGTTTTCGTCCTCAAGGTTCATGGCCCCCTCAAGCGGTGTTATTGTCACTTTTCCTATCTGCATGGTTCACCTCCTTTCTTTAATAATATCATATCAAGGTATTCTTCACATTTACCAGATTTTAATTTTCTTATTCTCCTTCCTATAGTATATATTTCACTCATATCTGTATCTCTTCATGGGAACCTTGTGGCCTTTCCTCCTGTGCATCCTCATGGTCTTATATGACCTTGAGCCTATCTTAGTCCCGCAACTGCATAGCCTGTAATACTTATATTTTGATAGCTGTTGCATAGACATTATTATCACGCAAACCCGAAGGCCGGCCCGGTTCCCAGCCCGGAGCAAGCCAGCATGAGGGAGTCGCTGAAGTCGGGTGACTTGGCAGTCCCTACCTTTATCCCGTCAAGGGTCTTTTCCCCGGGGTCTATTATCACTATCTTCTTTGAGGAAGTCCTCTCATACCTCAATCCCGAGAGCTGCATCACGAGTTCCCTATGGTCAGTTATGCTTATCCTGCTTTCCTCAAAGAGAGTCCTGAGGTTCCAGTATAACTGTGCCTTCTTGTTCCTGAACATATCCGAATCAGCCGCCTTCTCGGGACCCTCCCCTACCATGACCCTGACGGACTTGTATCCCCTCTCCTTCAGCCTCGCCCATACCCCGGAACCTACCCCGGTAGCATCCACGAATATAGGCTCTGACTTGTCATGTTCCTTCTTTCCCAATTCCTCAGCAACCTTGTCCATGCAGTGCTGGACCAGGCCAGAGGTTTCCATGGGGTCTTTCTTCATCCAGTTGAACATATGGGTCATCTGCCATTTTCCGTTAGCGGTTTCCATCCTTATGAGGACTGTTATGTCACGCCCAAGCTCTGCCACGTCAAGGCCCCATGCCACCTTTGCGTTCTTAGGCATGTCAAATGGTGTCCTGCCTTTGGCCTTCTCTATGAACTTCCAAAGAATAAGGGTGTCCTCATAGTCTTCCGGGTATTCAGATTCATACCATATCTTGAACCCTATCGGGCCTAATGCTGTTTTCTGCTCCTCCACGAACTCCCTGGTCAGCCTGCCTTCCCTCACGACCTCCTCCCAGCCCACCTTTATCTGCTCCCAGTTAGAGTCCGTCCTCGCCTCGAACATGAACCCTTTCGCTGACGGGTTGGATATGAACATGGCATTTGCGTTTGGGGAGTCGCCGAGCATCCTAAGTATCTTAGTCCTTATTATCTCGCCTGGTATCTGCTCGGCCTCGTCCACTACTATGTCAGAGCCCCCGAACCCTATCAATGACCTCCCCTGGGCGGCTATTGAGGCGGTTATTATCATTATCTCGGAATTGTCCTTGAATGTTATCCTGGACTTCGATAGTTGCCTCCTCAACCTCTGCACGTCCCTTTCAGGCCCTTCAGGAAGTTCCAGCCTGCTTATTATAATCTCATGGTCAAGGATGTGCTGTGATATGTAGTTCATTATTATGGAAGTGTGGTCCTTCGTGGGGGCTATTATCCTTATCTTCCTGCCGTCAAAGAAGCATGCCACTATTATAATCCCCAATGCCACGGCTACGGACTTTCCCGCCCTGGTGGTTGCCCAGCAGAGGGTCCTTCCCGCCCTGCCGTATATTATTGTCCTTATTATCCTTACCTGGTATGAGGTTGCCTCAAAGGGGTTCCCGTCATCATCCTTGAAGAGGACCCTGACAAGGGCCTTAACATTCCCTGCGAGCAACTTTGCGAGATTCATAATAATCGTCTATTATCGATATTGCCAGTCGGAAGTTTAGGATTTACTTCGACGATTGACTATCAGCTTCTTCCTTCAGGGCCTTCTTGATTTCCTCTACCGTAAGCGTTCCCTTTATGCTTGCGTTGACGTTGAGGTCGCCTGACATCCTTAACGTGGTCCCGTAGAAGGTCTTTGCCAGCTCCGTCCCTGCCTTTATGGTAAAGAACCTGTCCTTCAGGGTCCCGTCATCGGACTGCCTCATCATCTGGTTAACCATGTCCGTTAGGTGCTGCCTCAACCCTTCAGAGCCCTTTGTCATTATGTCTATTGTCCTCCTCTGGACATGGGCTGGCATCTGCTTCAAGGCGCACAATCCCTTGAATTCCTTCTCGCTGGCTGGCTGGAAGGAGCAGGGCCATAGGGGGCATTTGGGGGAACAGTTCTTTATGGCTTTCAAACGGTTAGCTATGCTCTTAGCTGGGCTTCTGGCCTTTCCTCCCTTTATGCTGTCTTCCCTTGTCAGCTTGTGTTCCTTTCCTTGGAATGGCATGGTATTCTCCTTAATAGCCTGAAGTGGGTAGCGGGCCTGTGTTGTCAGTTTCCCACCAGTTCTTCTTCGGGCCTATCTTGTTGTTCATGTCCTCGAGGATTCTTCTTATTGATTTCAGCTCTTCAAGGACTGGGTTGCTTGAAACCTTTTTTGAAGCATCACCTACAAGGTTGAGCATTTTTCTCGCAATGAACAGGTCTATGAATTGCTGCTTCTTTGTAAGCTTATCAAATGGCTTCTGGGCATTCTTGTTGTAGGACTTCGGATTTAG
>Ga0315549_1004138_pt1 | contig 12435 bp, 9 predicted proteins | sample SalMarSW160200MG_FD_203101 | JGI IMG/M metagenome (GOLD analysis project Ga0315549, IMG submission 203101) | Salt marsh sediment microbial communities from the Plum Island Ecosystem LTER, Massachusetts, United States - Salt Marsh Sediment SW1601-200 ... | reverse complement strand
ACACCATAATCCAGGTAGAAGATACCGATGGAGGTATGGTAAAATCCCTAACACCAGACCCCTTGAGGATAGCGGAACCCGACCTTAACATTGCCCTTATCCTGTCCTAAGAATGGGGTCCACCTCACAAATCATAATTTATTAAACGGGTAGCATCCTGCAGATTTAAACCTTCAGACAGGACATCAGTTGATATTAGAACGCGAGTCTCCAACTTTTTCTTGTAAGTTAATTCCTTACTTGAAACTCCATTATAGTACGGAGCAAATTGTGTTATAACATCACCCCGGTCACGCTTATCAGAGCTGTCGACTTCGTCTAGGCCAGTAATACCGGCTGTCTCTAACTCTTTTTTGAGATAACGTGCCGTTGTCATAAACTCTGAAAAGATAATAACCTTGTGTTCCTTGAGTACTGGATCCGTTTTCAGGAGTTTAATAAGTGCCTTGAGTTTGTCATCATGTACAGCTTTGAATTTTTTAAGTTCGGTAATAAAACTAACGACTTCATTCAAGTCAAGGTAAGTTTCTTCTAATATCTCTTCTACTTTATATTCATCACGAGATAATTCCTCGATATCGCCCAGCATCTCCGCGGTTATAATATCTTCGTTTTCTTCATCCGGTTTCTCAGGGAAGAGCTCTAACTGCTTTGACTGAACATAGCCGATAAGGTCAGCATTTTGAGCCTTCCAACGTTCCAGCCTTCTCTTTTCTCCATCGGTCTGGACATGCTTGGTAATAAAAGTCAGCATCTTAAGAAGTAGTTCCTGGCAGGACATCTCAAATGCGTGTGCTGAGCTTTCAAATCGCTTGAGGAATAATATACGAATAAGGCGGACTAATTGCTTCTGCCTGTTTTCCTCGAAGGGGTCAATCGTGGTATCAGGCCCTTTGTAATAAAATAGCGGATAGTACATCGCTAAAGAAAATAGTGGTTTAACTCTAGCAAACGCAGCCTCAATCATGTCGAGGAGATTTCCATAAGTCTTTTTAATCGAATAATCTACGATTTTAGGGTCTTCACGTTCCGGGAAAATTACACTTGATCCGCCGTGCTGTTCCTGGCTTTTCTTGACATATGCCCGGCTACGCTGGACAACGAGAGATTGGAAAAGATTATCATTGAAAAGAACCTTTTCCGCTTCAGACTGGTTGGTATCCGATAGAATATCATTATTATCTGTCTTAGTGAGGATAATTTTTTCCAGGTCTTTCTCTAGCTTTATAAAGTGCCCTGGTAGTGAGTGGATACCGAGTGGCGCGGCTTTAAAATACCCGGATTGTCTCTGGGTAAATAACTCCATCATATGCTGAAGGTCACGTAGACTGTTGTTTACCGGTGTGGCCGTGAGAAAGAAGACGGTTTTATCTTTACAGAGATCGTATAGTTGCCAATAACGAGACTTCCCCAAAAGACCGGGATTTCGGAAGTGATGTGCTTCGTCGATAATAATGACATCAGCGAGTTCTTTGATTCTCTTGAGGCGCTCGGGGTATTCACCGCTTCTGAGTAAATCCGTATGGTTAAAAATACTCAGGTTACTGAAATCTTGGACAATACCAAGATTGGGTATATATCTTTCAATGTGTTTTTCCCACACGGATTTTCGGGCAGCCTTTGGAACAATGAGGGCTACTCTCTTACGGTCATACATGACAGACCGTTCAATTAGCATTAGACCAATAAGAGTTTTACCCAAACCCACACCGTCACAAAGGAAAGCACCTCCATATTGATTGGCTATTTTGAGTAGTACCTGATAACCTTCTTTCTGATATTGGTCGAGAACTGGGTAAAGTTGTGAACTCGTCTTTTCCCATTCCCCTGCAGTCATTTCATGGCCGCGGAAGAACTCCTGAAGTGACTTCGCATATACTTCTAGAGGTGAGTATTCGCGAATATGACGCTCAATGACTTTAAGGATTTCGTCACTGATTTCCTCCGCTGCCTTCCAATGTCGTTCATACCAGTCTTGAAGAATCTCGACCTCGCGGCGTATTTGGACGTTTAATTCAACATTAGTCGTTAATCCAGGGGTGGTAAAATTACTTGAGCCTACCAGAGCAGAAGAACCTACGACCGCTTGCTTTGCATGGGTAATATATGCCTTAGCATGAAACTTTTCTTTAGTATAGACCTTACATTGAATTTGTTTGCTGGCAATAGCTTGTACTATGGCAGGCACTCCATGGAGAAAATCATTAATCTCCTTCTCCTTTTCAATACTGTTGTTGAGAACCAGATTTATGCCTTCAAGTAGAGCCTTTTTTGTCCTCTTAGAAATTGTATCACCCATTAGAATCCGTAAGTTGTCCAGCTTCTGCCATTGTCCGTCTAAAGCTAGTAGTGCTCCAATTTCAAAAAAGCCTGTAGCAATATCAAAAGAGTAAGCAATTTCAGCCCACTCATGTAGATAACTCCTTACTTTCCAATCGGAATCGCTGTTATCGACGATAAATAAATCTGCCCCGGTTGTGGGCTCTTGTTTTCGAGTCTCCCCTAAGCGCGTACCGAATAGAGCATCGCCTAGGCCAATTTGTTCGCGTTTTGTACGTTTTGATTTACTCATAGTAATTGAATTAAAACCGCTTCAAAACCTAGTCCTTTTGGCTAGGCCGATTATACACCGATTTTCACTTATGAACAATCCCTAACCCTTTTGGAGAATACTAAAAATCCATGAAAAAAGGTTCCTTTATTCATGAAAACTTTCACTCCTAAGTTTCAGGCGTGAAATCCAGCGGACCTTTTTTAGGGTCAACAATTTAGCGTTTTGTTACCCAACAGCCCTGACATTTGTGCAATCTGATTCTATTCAATATTAGAATCAGCGGCCACCTGCTCCAGAAGCTATTATATTAAAAATACTAACTTAAAGTTTGAACTAGATTATCGGGGCAGATCACGTCAACGCTGAATATTCTGGCTGTTCTTCGTGCTTCGGAAGCCATCTTACACGCCATGTCCGTAAGGCGCCCATTCTCAACCTCTAATAAACTCCAGACCTCATGCAACATTTTATTCTCAGATTGCTTATGTGACCCCCGGATAAAAGGCGGCATCGTGCTTTTCAATGTGCTGTTTACAAAAGGTTGTGACTATAATTCCCTACCAAGTTTATAGCCATCGTGGGTCGCATTCCAGATCCACCGTGGGGCCTTGGCATCCCCTATAAGGTGGCATTCAACTCCTCTCTCCTTGAGTAAGTCGTGCAACTCCGTATTGGAGTATTTTGTCGTAACCATGATGATATTGTCAGCTTTGAGCTCATACTCTCTCCCGGAAAAAACATAGAAACACGTAACTTCTTTTCCCGATATTTGCTTTATCCAGGTGTATGGGGTTATCTTCACACCCAGTTCATCCAGCTTCGAAAGCATGAAAGGCATGTCCGACCACACTGCCAGGTTGGGGTCGGTGATACAGCTCCGTGATGTAATAATTTCTACTTGCGCGCCCTTTTCGGCGACGAGTTCGGCGATACCGGGAGCTACCCGGTCACTAAAATCATCAAGGATAAGGACCTTCTCTCCCAGCTTGGCGGTGCCTAATATGACATCTTCATACGTATAAACGTTCTCTCTCTCCCACCCGGGTATAGGTGCGCGGCTAGCCCCAGCGGTGCCATCCCTGGCCGGTCTGGCGCCAGTAGCTATTACGGCGACATCAGGGTTTTCCTTAGCCAGCACCTCGTCAATATTCTTAGCAGTTAGCTCAACTCCCAGATTTATCTTCACGCCGAGTTTTTGTAACTGCCTGTCGAGGTAGTCCACGAAGACTTGGGGATAAGTTTGGCTTGGGAGTTTCTTTATTAACCTTATTTGTCCCCCGGTTTCATTTTCCCTATCATAGACAACTACATCATGGCCTCTCTCAGATGCTGTTATGGCACACTGGAGCCCCGCCGGTCCGGCGCCCACAACTAATACCTTTTTCCTCCGTGCCGCCTTTTCAAACATCCGGCTTCCCCACCTTAGTTCTTCGCCGGCAGTCGGGTTCACGGTGCACCTAATGCCGTTGGTATTGGCGCGATTAGCCGCGCGCGCCATACAACCCTGGTTACAGTTGATGCAGGGACATATATCTTCGTCTCTACCCTCCATAGCCTTTTTGGCGAAATGGGGGTCGGCTATTAATGATCGGCACAGGTAAACATAGTCACACTGACCGTCGGCAATCATTCTATCGGCGAGTCCGGGGTCGTTAATCTTGCTGGCGGTTGAAACTGGTAGCTTAACAGCTGCCTTGATTTTCCTGGAATATTCCCCAGACCATCCAGGCTCAAAATTTGCGTAATAGGGAGAGTTCTCAATGTGGGCTGACCCAAAATTGCTCAGAACCTGTCCCATGTAATCTAGCTGACCTGTTGCCTCAAGCATTTTGGCAACTTGGACAGCATCATCGATAGTAATACCGTCTGGTTCCAGCTCAAACGCTATCAGCCTTACTCCCAGAGCAATATCCCTGCCAATTGCCTCCCTTATTTTGTCAATTACTTCCAGGGTGAACCGACACCTGTTCTCCAGGGAGCCTCCATACTCGTCAGTCCTTTTATTCGTTACTCTGGATAGGAAATTCCCGAGCAGCTTACCATGACCGATTAGTATCTCTATCCCATCGACTCCAGCTTTGACCAGTCTCACCGAAGCCGCCGCAAATTTATCCTCGATCTCTATGATCTCTTCTTTAGACAGCTGCTTGGATATCAGGTGCGGATAATGCATCGCTGGAAGCTGCGATGCATCTCGGGGCACCTCATCTACTGTCACATCGCACATACTGAGTATCCCGGGATGGCCAGGCCCGCCAAAGACCTTGCAATCATATTTATGAATAACATCAGTGATTTCCTTCAGACCGGGAATTACGTCATCTGTCCAGAGCGCAAAAGCAGTAAGCGGGTAGTAATCGGATTTTTCATCGACACTGGACATCGGCAGGACTATCAACGAGACGCCCCCCCTGGCTCTTTCTTCGAAATAGCACTTGGTTCTTTCATTTGACAAAAAAGTGACGGGGTCCTGAAATCCATTGGTATGACCGGCGCATACTATGCGGTTTTTGAGGGTAACCGGCCCGAGCTTTATAGGTGAGAACAAATACTTGTATTCTGCCATGGCAATAAACTCCTTACAACTTTATAATTTATAAAATGATTATACCATTGAGCGGGTTATTGAGCACAATGGTACCCTTTTACCATATGTTCTGATGTTAATCAGTGGGTAATTACTGCATCATTTCCTCTTCTAGCATTTCAATATTCTTAACAAATTCGTCTCTTTCCATATGGAACCAGCGGGGATCCCACTCCATATCCTGTAAATTTTCTATTATAGTAGAAAGCACGTCGAAGGGGATAGAAAGAATAATCAGGCCTGATGGGAAAACTTTCCTTGCTTTCATGCCGTAGCCGAAACCGGTGACCGTGTAATTCAACTCACCGCTTAAGTACGGATAGACGTATAACCATGCGCATGACAAGCATGTCGTTCCCCTGGTTGACCACATTTTTCCATTCGAATAGCTGCTGGCTCTGAGTAAAATCTCTGCTTGAGTCGCGTTAGCCGTAACAAATAATATATCCGGGTCGACTGGTAGCTCATCCACCGGAGAGAAAATGATATAATTAACAGAATCCTTCGCCAGTTTTGGAATATACTCATAGACTCTTCTGTTGGCACTATCGTTTTTAAACATCGAAAATTTTTGTCCTAGTTGCCCGCTATACATAAATGGCGGTAGGTCCGCCATGCCCAATAGCGGCCCCCCACACCCTACGTTCTCCCGCGCAGTGTAAAAGGGTGGTCTGGTTTGCGCTTCTTCAAACAGCTCACAAAGAGCCAGACTCTTATCCAGCTGCTTGATTCCATCCGGCTTTTTAAGCAAGTACTTGATGCCAACGGGTTTCCTTTCAAAATTGAATTTGTCAAATATGGAATAGTCTTGTGTAACTAACTGCATATTAGCCTCCTTTATTTACTTGCTGTTTTTACTCTATCTTACTTGGCTTCCATTTCTTTCACCAACTCGTCATGTGCTTTCAAGATTCTTTGCCAATTTTCGTCTCGACTACCAGTCCCCAAGGCAAGATTCCACTCCATATCCTGCAGATTTTCTATCATGCCGGGGAGCTGGTCCCAGGGTATGGAGAAAAGGAACAGCCCTTCCGGAAACACTTTCAATAAGGACATACCAAGACTAAGACCAGTAGCAGTAAAATTATATTTGCCGCTGACGACAGGATAAATGAACATCCAGGAGCATGCCGCCACTGGTGTTAGCTTGCTGGACCACACCTCTCCAGATGAATAGCTCATAGCCCTTAGCAGGGTTTGTGTTTGTTTCGTATTATCAGCAACAATCGTCAATACATCCGGGTCGAATGTCATCTGGTCTATTGGAGAGAAAGCAACGTATCTAACGGAACCTTTGGGTAGACGCGGCATGTCCTGATAAATTCTCCGGTTGGCGCGCGCTTCCCTATATACTCCCCCCTTTTCTCCTACCAGCCCGCTCACATACATTGGCTCGGGGTCTTCCATGCCCAGCAGTATCGGCTCTATGCATTGGAAGTCCTCTTTCTGAGCATAAAAGGGACCGCCAGTCTGGGCTTCTTTGACCATCTCACAGAGATTTATTTTCTTATCCAGCCTCTTGATTCCATCCGGTTTAATGGGCAAATACTTGATGCCTACAGGCTTCCTTTCAAAATTGAATTTGCTAAATACAGAATAGTCTCTTGTGGTTAGCTTCATATTAGCCTCCTTATAATATATTTTTATTTTATAGCTATGATTTATAGCCCACTTTTCAGTGGTCAGAATCCTTTGGGCTTATCTCATCATGATATTGGGCAACCATGTAGCCAAGGCGGGGAAAAAGAGTATGAGTATCGCAACCGCTAGAGTGCTCAAAACAAAGGGCAATATACCCCGATACATGGTACCGATAGGGATATCAGGAGCCATTCCCCTGAGCAAAAAAATGATCATGGCATATGGTGGGGTAATCATACCGAGATTCGTCATCAACACTATCAATACCCCAAACCATATAAGGTCGAGATGCAAGGCAACGGCGACAGGAGCCAAAATGGGCACAGTGAGCATTAGTAAGACCGGCGCATCCATAACACAACCAAGGATTAGAAACAGGAGCATGATAAATGCCATGACCACCAGTGGAGATACAGGAAGCTCTTCTACAAATCCTACTAACATCGTGGTCAGATTGCTGGCTGCTAAGATATGGCCGAACACCAAAGCACAACCTATCATGAAAAGGACCATAGCTATAAGTTTCCCCCCTTCAAGGAGAGCCACCCAGAAGTTTCTCCAAGTAACGCGCCCCATCAGCAAAGCAACAACGAAAGTCATAAAAGCTCCGATGCCACCGCCCTCCATAGGGCTGAATGCGCCGGCATAAATACCCCCAATGACTATCAGGAAGATAAGCAATATCGGACCGCTTGATTTGAGTGACACCAGCCTGGTACTCCAGCTCGAACTTTCGCCTGGAGGCCCCAGGTTAGGATTACGCCGGCACTGAGTATAAATGACAGCCGCGAAGCTAAGGGCGAGCATCAGCCCGGGGATAATACCGGCAATGAAGAGTCTGCCTATAGACTCCTCAGCAAGAACGCCGTAAATGATTAAGGGTATGCTCGGGGGTATCATTGGGCCGAGAGTAGCCCCAGCGCAGGTGACCCCGGTAGCTAGACCCTGATCATATTTGTATTTCTTCATCTCGGGCAGAGCAATCCCGCCCATAGTGGCTGTTGACGACATAGGGTCACCCACCACAGCAGCAAGAGCCGTGGAACCGCCAACAGTAGCCATAGCTAGCCCTCCTGAGAAATGACCAATCCATTTATACGCAACATCATACGCATCTGCCCCGAAGCGAAAATGCATGACGAATTGACCCATAATAATGAAAAGGGGGACGACCGTCCAAGTGTAATCAGCTACGTGCCAGAATAGCCCTGTTCCTGCGGACGAGAATCCAGATTCTGGCATAATTAGATGTCCTAGGAAGACGAAGCCAACCATGACCAGAGCCAGGGCAATTGGCATCCCCAAAAAGATAAACACAAAGCTTACTACAACGCCAATAATGCCAACCATAACTGGATTCGGTCCTGGTATTGCGTGATAGATCCACAGCGCCGATAGTACAACTATCAGGATTGGCATTCCTACCATTAGAAGCCATACCTGACCTCCCAGGTGAAGCTTTCCAGCCTCAACTAATTTACTCAGGTAGTCTCGTAATAGCATTATAAGGAGCAACGCGCACCCGAACGGTATTACTGCTGCAGGGATCGCCCACGGTATCTCGTATATAGTGCTTCCTAAATTTGTGCCGATGAACTCAATGGTATTTACAACGCCTCGCCAGACTAGAACGCTCACCACGACGATCCCGACCAGCGAGACGATGGCATCCACAACTTTGGCAGCTCTTGGTGGCAGTTGGCTAGAGATCACGTCTACGGTTATGTGTTTACCTGTGAGCTGTACATATGCTACTCCTAAGAAAACGACAAATACCAAAGTAACCTGGACAATATCCTGACTTCCGGCAAGTGGTCGGGCAAATACATAGCGTAGCACGACATTTGCGAATACGAAACACACCCAGAGGAAACAGATACTCATCCCGATGATGTATACCCAGCGCACAATCGGGTTGAGCCTGTCCAAGATACGGATAACTTTCGCTAAATAAGCAAACAATCCATCGTTAGAGCCCCGTTCGAGCACTTCTTTATCCTTTGTCTGCTATACACTTAGTACGGCGCTATTTCTTACTATTTAACTGAATATTTCACGCATACACTGTCCCACTCTTCAAGGAGCCTTTTGCCTGGCAACCCTTTAGCTTCCATGTCAGCTGCCCACTCATCCCGCACCATCTCATGAATCTCGACCCATCGAGCCAGTTCCTCTGGTGCCAAATCGATAATTTTCAGCCCATGTTCATCAGCAGCCTCGTAGGCTCCTTCCGCTGAATCAGCAAAATACCTGTCTACTGCATCTGGGATTTGCTCTTTGGCAGTCTCCTCAAAAATCTGCTGGATATCTGGTGGCAGGCTGTTCCAGGAATCCCAGTTCATTGTCACGTACATGGGCATGAATAATTGGTATGACCGAACGTGGTAGTGCACGACTTCCCACATATCATATGAAGGATACATTTCGGGCATAAATATCCCGCCATCTATCACCTTTGTTTGTAACGACGTGTAAAGCTCGGATGGCATCAATGACATCGGTGAGGCTCCCAGGGCTTCAAACAATCTCGACTCCCATTTTCCTCCCACTACATGAATCTTGAGACCTTTGAGGTCCTCCAGGGTGCGGACTTCCTTATCGCGCAATCCTATCCCCGACGCCCCAGCGGGCGAAGGCCCACATATAGCCAATACCTTAGTCTGAGAGAGATCTTCCTGAATTTCCGGGACTGTTTGGTAAAGCTCCATATAAGCGCGGCTTGGTGCAGGAAGCTGTGTATCTAATGTCGCCATTTGTATGACCTCAAGATGCGGGAACCGCCCGGGCATCACTGCAATCCAGCCAATCCCGATATCAGCCGTGCCCTTAACGGCCGCTTCATAGTTTTCTGGAGGAGGAACTAACTGGCCTCCATAATATTCGGTTATCTTAACCCTGCCCTTCGTATTCTGTTCGATCATATCTACCCAGATGCCAAATGATCCATCATACAGTGGATTTTTCATGTCTACCCAGGTTAGGCTGAGTTCTATTGGTTTAGCTGGTTCTGGTTCTGGGGATGGAGTGGGTGCTGGAGCCGGTGCTGGAGTTGGGGCCGGCGCTGGCGCCGGTTCGGCACACCCGGCCATAGCTATTGCGGCTACTATTAACAACGCTATGAGGATAAAAACCGTCTTTTTCATTTATTAACCTCCTGTATTTAAGACCTCTTTTTTGTGCATCTTAGTATATCAGATGTGGCATCACCCCCTTTTAACCAATGATGGTGCGATACGGATTCAGTGACGTGACCAGTAGTAATCGCCTAACTGCCCGCGCTATGATGAATATGCTTCTATAAGACCAAGATTAAAAAAACCGAATTACTATTATACCCCGGTATTGTATATTTCTTATCGTTTATGTTATAAAGTATGCTAGAACATTAGAATTGAAAATGTCAAGCTCGCGAATACAGTATCGTTGCCATCAGCATTGGCAGCGTCGTCACCAGCCTAGTGCTTCCAGCCAGCCACAGGACAGCAGAGAATCCATACTCAAACTGTCTATTCTACGCAACCAGTACATGTAAAGCCTGCGCCGCCCGCTGTCCAGTTGGTGCTATCACCGAGGACGGTCATGACGACATCAAGTGCGCCAACCACCTTTTCGAGATCAAGTATTTGGAAAAGAAGTATAATATAGGGCGCGTGGGGTGCGGAATGTGCATGACAAAGGTGCCCTGCGAGTTCCGCAATCCGATGAAGAAACTGTCCATTACTTTATGTCTTCAATGTGTCCCATTTTCCCTGACGTCGAACACCCTCAATCAGCTTGAAAAATTGACCGATTTTCAGGTTCTACTCCTGATTGCCAGCCCCGTTATGATACTTAAGACCGGATTGGTTAACGCTTTTAGACGTCATAAGCCAGTACGTTGTAACTCCCGATATCGGGCGGGCGAATTGTAAGCGCATCCACTTGGCCGCCGAGTGCTATATGCTCCGGGCTGGCCAGCCACGCGTTTGCTTGCTCTTCACTGTCCCACATACCTAGAATCATGAATTCGCCGCTTGGCTTGGCTACCAAATATACACCCCGGAAACCAGGCCACTTCTTTTGAAGCGGGATGGACTTTTCATTAAAGAGTTTAGCCAGCTTATCCAGATTTTCCGGTAGAGCCTGATCGCTTGCCACAGCGCAAAACATAATTAACCTCCACTAATTTATGAATTCGATAAGGCAGGGTTTTTAGAGCTTCCATAGTATAAGCTTCTGGAGTAAAAACATATAAAATTCAACCGTTTCTGACTGTGCGTCGTCAGCATTTAAGGCACAACTTACTAATGAACACTTTAGCCATGTGAATTGGCCCTGTCAAGCTCCCTCATCATTCTATTGTGCTTAAGTCTCACTTCAATTGTTAGTTGCTTTCCCTCCTTTCTCCAGGCCAGAATATGCTCCCTCCGGCCATAATACACATCAGCAGGAGTAACGTTGCCAAGGGCTTCGTGGTAGCGCCGGTGGTCGTAATACTCAATAAATTCCTCGATAGCCTTCCTGAGTTCCGTGGGTATCTCATAGGGTATTTGGTTTATCTCACCTTTCAATGTCTGGTGATATCTCTCTATCTTACCGTTGGTCTGAGGGTGAAATGGTGCTGCCAGGATGTGCTTTATCCCCAACAGCTTAAGATAATCGCCAAAAGCCCGAGATACGTACCCAGCCCCATTATCGGATAGTAGAGAAGTCCGATCCTCAATCGGCACCTGACACATGCCCGGAAATGGTCGGGCGAGACGCATTGAAAGCAGATTACGGGTCCGCCGTATTCTGTGGGCTCCAGCAAACACCTAGGAGCAAGAAGCCACCGGTGCCATCTCAGTCATCTTGGTTGTAGAGACGGCAATAAAGTTCGCTGCCTATGCCTGTCGCTAAAAGGGAGGCCATGGGATACCAATGTGATTGTCGCAAGTACCCGTGCAAGTTGACCGCTACAACTACATGCTCATCATCGACTTGTCAACACGCCTGCGGGCCCCAGGCCCAGTGGCCCGGCAGATGGTCTTTCGTAATCTATGATACCGCTAATTGGGAGTCACCAATATGTTCATCGCACCAGCCTCTCGTTGAGGTGAGATGCAGACAGTCTCGCAAAGGAGCCTCACAATAGCTGGGAATAGGTGATGCGATACGCCAATTCTGCAATTTCAACCTATATATTGAAATTGGCAACCTATCAACGATGTAACTCGCTGACCACCGTAGTGAGCATTTGACCGAGCACTTGACCAAGTTGACGGGTATTTTGACCGTCGCATGACCGAAGCCCCCCTTGCCACTTTGATGCTCAAGGCTGGTGTTCACCCAAAGGTCGTCTCAGAGCGTTTGGGACATGCCAATATTGGCATTACACTTGATATTTACAGCCATGTATTACCAGGGCTACAAGAGGCAGCGGCGGAGAAGTTTGACAGGATTTTTGAGGCAGATTTTAGTGAAAAATCAGACCCTAATGTTAGCAAAATGTTAGCAAATGGTGATGGGGTTGAGTGTAGGCCGTCCCTACTGAGGATTTTTTAGAAGAATCAGGGTGTCAAGACACTAGGTCAACCGACACCCTGATTTTAGTATTTTTTAGCCAAAGTTACAAGTCATCTTAACCTGAATTCTTCAGAGGTAACAATCTACTTGTATATTACTTCTGAGGCTA
>Ga0315549_1004137_pt1 | contig 12438 bp, 7 predicted proteins | sample SalMarSW160200MG_FD_203101 | JGI IMG/M metagenome (GOLD analysis project Ga0315549, IMG submission 203101) | Salt marsh sediment microbial communities from the Plum Island Ecosystem LTER, Massachusetts, United States - Salt Marsh Sediment SW1601-200 ... | reverse complement strand
CAATACTGAGTGAACCGAAATTGTTTAGATTAATCCGTACAACATACGCATAGTATGCCCTTTGAGTTACTTCGGGATAAGTTGAGAGTGGTTCAAGCCCTTCTATTTTCCTAAGAAGCTGATCTAATATATATGAATTTTTTAACCTTAGATTGTTATCGTCATCCAAGTGCTTCAGTTGGGCTAATAAGATAGCTGCATGAAACTCAGAAAGGCAGTAATTTGTCCCTTGAACCTCACCTAATGTTACTATTTCTAATTCGCCCTTTTCTATAGGAGGATTAACATATATACGTGAATCAGCTCGGAGTTGCTGAAGTCTTTTGAATAATCTAGGATCTTTCGTAATAACTGCTCCTCCCTCACCGGAAGGCAACAATTTACTCTGCTGCATGCTAAAGGCGCCAAGCAGACCCAAGGAGCCAGCTACATTGTTGCGCCACTTAGCTCCATGGGCATGTGAACAGTCTTCTACAATTGGGATACCGTTTTTCTCAGAAATATTTAGAATATCGTCCATATTAGCCATTCCACTATATAGATGGACTGGGAATATGGCTTTTGTGCGATTGGTAATTGCCTTTTTTACCTCATCAGGATTTAAGCATAAGGTGGTAGGATCGACGTCGACTAATACAGGTATCGCATTTATGTTGACTACAGCTGTAATATTAGCAACCCAAGTTAACGCTGGGAGAATAACTTCATCACCAAAACCAATATCCAAAGATTCCAATGCGATAAGGAGTGCACTGCTGCCATGATCAGTGGGAACACAGTATGGAACTCCACAATAACTGGCAAATATTGATGCAAACTCGCGCTCGAACAAAGGAGCACTAACAAATGGGCCACTGACCGTCCAACGGCCATTTTGGAGAACTTGTTCTAATAGCTGAAGAATCTCTGGTCGATAGCGTGGCCATTCAGGCCATTCCAGAGCATCGTAAAAGTCTCTTTCTGACAGATAACTTTCTTTATTATTGCTACTCAATTATTATAATGCTCCAATGATATCACCTGTTGTTCTAATTTAGTTAATAATTCAAGTTGTCGAGAAAAAAGAGAAGAGGGACCCAGAGGGTTTTTTTTAAAATAAAATTCAAGTTCTTGAATAAGACCAACTCGCCCAATCGATTTGAGGGCAATTAGCCATCGAGATAAATCAAAAATCATTGGTGCAGCCAAAATACTATCTCTCCCTTGCAAATTGAGCCTTAGGCTCATTGGGAGATCAAATAGACCTCTAAAATCAATTACGTCCCAAGCTTCCTTGGAATCTCCACGCGGTGGGTAATAATCAATAATAACTTTGTGTGTATCTTCGTTAAATCTGTCTCCAACAGAATAACCTAAGATTTCGTTTAGCAGTTCTGTCTTATTATAAAGTTTTTCTTTTGCATTTTCTGAAACACTCAAATTCTCTCCGTCCTTGTTACCCAAAATATTTAGGCTATACCATCCATCAACCCAAAGATTCCTAGCTTTTAGAGCAGAGGCTAAAACCACCTTTAGAAAAGTTTGTCCAGTCTTACCGTCTCTCCCAGCAATTGGAATATGCTTAATTTCCGCCCTATTTAATAAAGAGGGGAATTCAAGTACATTTGGGGTGAAATTGACGAATGGTATGCCTGTTTCAAGAGCACCCACAAAATATGCAAAATCTGGTGGAAGGTTATCGCCATTTGACAAAAAATCGTCAAAGTTTACAAAATCAAAAGACGAAACGCCACGATTAGCTGGTAATAAATTGATTATTACTGGGGAATATTCCGGGAAAAAATCGCAAAATATATCGATGTCAGCCAGAATATTATCAACAGTTTCCTTAAAATTATTCCCTTTGGGATTCGCACGAACAGGAAAATCATCTAAGTCCTGGCAATAAGGCAAATAAAGTTCTCGTGGGAGAACCCTATTTTGCAAGAAGCATTCCTCCCAATTATTAGGATTGACATCCCATCCGGCAAAAGCAAAATCTCGATCATCAACAATATCATTGAGCGAATTAGGTGTGGAAAAATACGGTTTAACTAAAAAGTCACGATCTTTGAGAACATGTGATGCTATTGCCACTGTTGTGCCAATTGATCCTTTTGCACCGATACACAATAACAGTACCTTTTTAACCATCTTAATTTGCCCCTATATATCAAATTAAGTAAACACTATAATAAATTTAAACTGAGGAGTATCCCGTTAAAGCTATCTTCGTGCCTTCAAAATGTTTAGAAAAATTAAATATTATTTAATCTTGAGCCATGCAAGGCAATAAATATTTTGCATAATGATGCTATGATTTCAAATATCATAACTTTTTGTAAAAATACAAACATTTAAATAAATCACAAACAGATACAGTTTTAAATATAATGTTTCTTTCTAAAGACTATCCCTTGATAGCAGAGAAATCCGGCCATTAAGCAACGATGATAGAAGACATATCCCCTTGGGGACGCCATAATAATATCAAGGGGTTACACGATTTTTTGTAACCCCTCTTTATTTCATTCTTGTTATTCCCCATACTATTCCCCATATGCCAAGGCTATATAAACCATTTTTACTGTCCTGTATAAAAAAATAAACCCCTAGAGTCATTCCTCTTTTTCTTTAAGGTGTATTTTTCACCGGCTAAATTTTAGTTGATACAATATTATAAAGGAGTGTTCCCTCTCGATTATTAAACATTTTAAGAAATATTATGACCATGTGACATGTCATATTATAAAATCACATATAAAGAGCTCCTGATTATGTATCGGGTATTAGCGTAAAATTCATAGGAATTATAATAGGTTATCATGGTGATGTGACAGGATGTGTCAATTTTATCCTATCCGAATTAAAACCTAGGAAATTCCCTACCTTTTTTCATAAAATTCCTGATTGTTATATTCCAGCATTCTGATAAAATATTTTATTTAATCTCAGGGATATATCAGTTTTTCTCCATTCCCTGTGAGCTACAACCTATGAGCTATAAGCTATTATCGCGAGAAGCGATAATTGTTGACTTTCATGGGGAGGTTTATTAATAAAAACTTAGGCAAAACGATAAATTCTAATTCATATCAATATGATATCTATCACAATTAATCACCGCAGGTGCGGAGGTGAAAATGGGTTAATGAACCATAAAACCCTGTTTCTCAAATCGAGAGCAGGGTTTTATGCTTTTTGCCCTTACCACAACAAAATCTTTGACCTTTGATCGGACACAAAAGCCGGCCAAAGCATTAGGAAGAGCAAACTCCATTCTATTGAGACCAGATAGAAATACAACTGATTGTATCCCGGTTATATTTCGGAAGGAGTAATAAATGAAAGAACCATATGAACTTGCTCAAAAAGGCATATCCGAATTAAAGTCAGCTATTTACATGTTACTTAGTCGTGATAATATGTCAGGTATGTCCAATGCACAAATCGGCCGAATGCTTGGAATATATATGGGGCATGTCGGCCATGAGGGTCATATTTCACGAACATTGCTGGCTATCATGGAAAGTGAAGGATTAGTAGAACAAGATAAAAGTTCTAAATTATGGCGTATAAGGAAACATTATTCTAGCTCCGGCGATATGGACTGATATATTTCTAGATCAAGATTTTTAATATGAGGATGAGGGACATAGTGGTATGAAAGACAATCCTATTCCAGTCATAGATCTTTTTGCCGGACCAGGTGGTCTTGGTGAAGGTTTTAGTGCTTTTTCCCATCACCATAGAAAAATTTTTAATATCCTACTTTCCATAGAGAAGGATCCTGATGCATATAGGACACTACGATTGAGAAGTTTTTTCAGAAAAGTTCCCCAGAACCAGCTTCGAGATATCTATATTGAATTTATGAAATCCAAAAAAACTGAAGATGATGAGATAAAATTATACTCGGATTTCCTTGAGGTGAAAAAGGAAATGGACTTGGAAGTTCTGTGTAGAGAACTTGGCAGCAAGAAGTTCCCACGAGAGGATGTGAACAGTATAATAAGCGAACGTCTGGCTGGCGAAAAAAAATGGGTGCTTATAGGTGGGCCACCATGTCAGGCGTATTCAATAGTTGGCCGTTCTCGTATGAGCCGGTTAAGAAAGGAAAATCTTGATAAATTCGAGAAAGACAAACGCCATTATCTTTACCAGCATTATTTAAAAATCATAGCAGATCACAAGCCACCAGTATTTGTTATGGAAAATGTGAAAGGAATGCTTTCTTCTACTATTAAGGGAAAGTTAATTATTAATAAGATTATAAGAGATTTGAAGAATCCGATTGGTAATGGAGGCCTCAGATATAAACTGTATTCATTTGCGCGAAAGCCGAGGGGATTGCACCCTTTTAATGGCTTGGAATTCGAAGCATCTGATTTTGTAATTCGTACGGAAGATTATGGGATACCCCAGTCTCGTCATAGAGTAATTATTCTTGGCGTTAGGGCGGATATCAAAGTGGAACCTGAAACGCTATATAAAAAGACTCAACAAAAATTAAGAGATGTTATTTCTGATATTCCACCGATTCGAAGTGAGTTATCAATAGCAAAAAAATGGAAAAAAAGCTGGGGAGAATATATCAAAGATATAAGATTTATTTTTAATAATGGCAGTCTTTCCCCCAAAATACGGCAGCATATGACAAAATGTTTGGAGGAACTAGGCACAGATCTTTCCACAGGAGATTCTTTTTTACCTTATGCAATTGGGCGACCCAAAAAGATAATTACTGAATGGTACCGAAAACATGATTTTGGTGGTATATGTAACCATGAGGCACGCAGCCATATGCCTTCCGATCTATGGAGGTATTTTTTCGCTACATGCTTTTCTGATTTCCATTATTTACGTGGTGAGGAAAAATCCCCTACTCTTTCTGATTTTCCATTTTCACTTCTTCCAGATCATAAAAATATCAATTTAAAAAATATAAAAGATACAATTTTTCATGATCGCTTTAGAGTACAGCTTTGGAATAGACCTGCAACAACAATAACTTCACATATTGCTAAAGATGGACACTATTTTATTCATCCTGATCCTGCACAGTGTAGAAGTCTGACTGTAAGAGAAGCTGCACGAATTCAATCCTTTCCAGATAGCTATATTTTCCTTGGTAGCCGAAGTTCTCAATACCACCAAGTTGGTAACGCAGTGCCTCCGCTTTTAGCGTATCAATTGGCAGAGGTGGTTTTTAATCTACTTTCAAAGTAGTGTTTAAAAGGAAATGGTTGATAGAATCTCCCCAGAACACCGAAGCTGGAATATGTCACGCATAAAGGGTCGGGACACAAAACCTGAACGCATTGTCAGATCACTTTTGCACCGGCTCGGATACAGGTTCAGACTTCATAGGAAAGATTTGCCTGGAAGACCGGATATTGTCCTTAAAAAATTTAAAACCGTAATTTTTGTGCATGGATGTTTCTGGCATCGTCATGAAGGCTGCAAACTTGCTTATAGTCCAAAATCAAGACAGGAATTCTGGCGGAATAAATTCCGAGAAAATATTGTCAGGGATAACAAAAAACACAATGATCTGCAAAACCTTGGATGGAAAGTGCATGTGATTTGGGAGTGCGAAACAAGAAATGACATTAAGGAGCTTGAGAATAAATTAACAAATCTTCTACAATTATCATAAAAAGACACCTATAAATATTTGATATGGAAGATATAAGAACACCTCCAAAAGCATCATCCCTTATAGAGTCACTCCGCGATATCGGTTATTCACTCAAAGCGGCTGTAGCAGATATCATTGATAACAGTATTGGAGCATCGGCCGGGCATATAGAACTGTTTTTCAAATGGGGTGGCAACGCATCGTCCATATCCATAATCGATGACGGTAAAGGTATGTCATCTCAAGAACTGGTAGAAGCAATGCGTCCCGGCAGTATGAATCCTCTTCAAAGCCGAAACAGAAGAGATCTGGGCCGTTTTGGGCTCGGGCTCAAGACAGCTTCTTTTTCTCAATGCCGAGAGCTAACAGTTATAACAAAGAAAAATGGAGAAATGTCTGGATGCTGCTGGGATCTTGATTATGTTTCCAAAACAGACGACTGGCTGTTGAAAAAGCTTGATCCTGATAAGATAAACAACTTTCCTGAATTTTCGATGTTAGGAGACTCCGGAACTCTTGTGTTATGGAGAAACATAGATCGAGTGATAGACCATACTGTTACGGACAATACGGAAAAAAACTTGTATGAAAAAATGGATGAGGTCAGGAAACATCTGGAAATAGTCTTCCACCGTTACCTGAAAGGAGAACCGGGATTGAAGACAATCTCCATATTCATGAATGGTGATCAGCTGAAGCCATTTGACCCGTTCAATTCACTTCACCCGGCTACCCAACGTCTACCAGTTGAAAATCTTGAGCTTTCAGGAGAGACAATACTTATACAGCCTTATATTCTCCCTCATCACAGTAAAACAACCCCTTCAGACTATGAACATTATTCAGGAGGGGACTATCTGAAGAATCAGGGATTTTATGTCTATAGAAATGCAAGATTGCTGATTTCCGGGACATGGTTCCGTCTGGCTAGGCAGAGAGAACTGACCAAACTTGCCAGAGTAAAAGTTGATCTCCCTAACAATCTTGATCATCTCTGGGCAATAGATGTAAGAAAATCCAGAGCTAATCCCCCAGAGGTAATACGGCAGAGGCTCAGAAAAGTTATTGATAAAATAACCGGCGGCTCAACTAGGGTTTATACTACAAGAGGTAAAAAGCTGACCCGGGAAGGCCTCAATACTGTCTGGATCAGGACTGTGAGTCATAGTAAAATCCGATATACAATAAACCGGGAGCATCCATTTTTGACAAAATATATTGTGGATCTTGATGGAGATGGCATCATCAATTTTAATGATATGCTGACAATGATTGAGGGTCAGTTTCCTGTGGAGGCATTCTATTCTGATGTATCAAATTCACCAGAATCTATTGCCCAAAATACAATTGATGATGAAAAGCTTCTGGAACTCGCCGAGTTGTTCTATGACAGTATGAAAGAGGGTGGAATGACAACGGAGGAAATCACGCAACAGTTCGAGGTAACTGAACCATTCAAAGATTATAAGGACATTATTTCAATTTACCTGACTGCTAAGGAGCAAACAGGATGAATGATACAGATAGACTTCGTGATATGATGATTGCGCTGTTGGCCTCAGAATCATCAGTAAGCCGGGAGTTCATCAGAGGCCGTGTTGAAAGATTTTCAGAACCTTTCGGAGAAAGTATAACAACTGCAGATAAAGAGTCCCTCATAAAATTTCTTGAAAGTCAGTTTGATGTCACAATGAACATTGGCGCGATACTGAAGGAAGAGTTCACACCTTGGCTGGATGCTGCAAAAAGTTCAATTGAACCTTTTTACTGGGATCGTTATAAGAAACTTCTTCAGCAGAAGGGATTCGGCTTGAGAGTTATTCCCAAACTTGACCAAGTTACTGATAAGATTCTGGGGCTTCTCGAAAACCCTCATAAGAAGGGAGCTTGGAAAAGAAAGGGTATGGTTGTCGGGCATGTGCAGTCAGGGAAAACAGCTAATTACATAGGACTGGTATGCAAGGCTGCAGATGCCGGTTATAGGCTAATAATAATAATAGCAGGAATCCATAATAACTTAAGGAGCCAGACACAAGGCAGGATCGATGAGGGATTTGTGGGACGTGACAGTTCACGTCTGCTTAAAACAGATACTGTCAGAGACAAATTTATAGGAGTGGGGCGGTTTAATCATAGCCGAATACCGATAACACTGACTAATACAGACTCTGATTTCAGAAAAAAGACTGCTGAGATGCTGGGAATGGGACTTGATACAGTGAATGTCCCGATTATTTTTGTTATCAAGAAGAACAAGAACACACTGGAAAATCTGATAGACTGGCTGAGAGTCAATAACGTAATAAGGGATGCAGGAATAGAGGATCATCAGATGTTGCTGATTGATGATGAAGCAGATAACGCCTCAATCAACACTAGTGCTAACCCAAATGAGGCCACAAAAATTAACAGCCTCATCAGAACGGTCCTTAATCTGTTTCATAAACGCTGCTATGTGGGGTATACGGCAACACCATTTGCTAACATCTTCATAGACCCTGATACTGATGAAGAAATGCTTGGAGGCGATCTTTTTCCAAGGGATTTCATTTTCAGCCTTGATGCCCCTTCAAACTATGTAGGGTCAGAAAGAATTTTCAGCCTGAACAGCGACCTTGATACTGTCAATTATATAAATGATTATGAAGATCTTCTTCCCATAAGGCACAAGATCGACCATGTAATTACAGATCTGCCTCCCAGCATGTATAAGGCTGTAGAGACTTTTGTTCTGGTTATTGCGCTGAGGATTCTCCGCGGACAAGGGAAAAAGCATAATTCCATGCTCATTAATGCTTCAAGGTTTACAAATGTTCAGAGCCAGATAAGAAACTTGATGCACCAACATATAGAGGATCTTAAACGGAAGGTTCGCTATAACTATAAGCTGCCGGTTGATAAGGCTCTTCAAAATGGTGCAATGAAGAGGCTGAATGATATTTGGAAAGAAGAATTTAGTTCCGATGGATACAGCTGGAATGAAGTGCAGTCAGTTCTGAATGATGCTATTTCTCCCATAAAAGTAATCGAGATAAACAGCAGATCAAGTGATACTCTTGATTATGACAGTTACAGCCAAGATGGTCTCAATGTCATTGCTGTTGGTGGGTTCAGTCTTTCACGTGGTCTGACACTTGAGGGCCTGAGTATCAGCTATTTTCTGAGAAATTCACTCATGTATGACACTCTGATGCAGATGGGCAGATGGTTTGGTTACCGGCCCAATTACGAGGATCTATGCAGAGTTTTCATGCCGAGTCTTGCAGTAGGCTGGTATGCACATATTTCAGAAGTCACTGAGGAGCTAAAGGAAGAAATAAGAGAAATGGAGCTGGCTAATCTTACCCCAAAGGATTTCGGGCTCAAGATCAGAAGTCACCCTGACTCTCTTATTGTCACTGCAAGGAATAAGATGCGTACAAGCGAGACAGTACACCGTCTGATAGATCTTTCTGAAAGACTTATCGAAACTGACAAGCTTTTTAAAGAAAAGGAAAAAAGAGAACAGAACAGAAAGATTTTTAAAATTCTACTTGAGGAGCTTATTGTGTTGCAGAAACCCAAAATTACTGACAGCAGTAATTATCTCTGGAAGAAGGTTCCGGTTGAAATCATATTGGAGTTTATCAAAAGTTTCAATAATCATCCCGCTTCAATAAGGACCCAAACAACCCCTGTAACTGAATATATATCCATGCGAAGAAATGATGAGCTCAAGTTGTGGGATGTTGTAATAGTCAATAAGACTGGTGCACCAGAGGAAGACAGGGAGACCCCTGCTGAGGGAATCAGGATAGGCTGGCAGAAAAGATCTGCAGGTATAAAATCGGATGTGCCTGCTAACTGTATCATTATAGGTGAGAAAGCGAGAGTTGGATCGACTAGGGATGAAATAGAAGGACTTTCAGATGAACAGATAAGGATAGCAATAGATAACTGGAATAACACGCGTGATAAACCTAAAGAAATAACCGGCAGGTACTACAGGCAGATAAGATCACGTCCTCTGCTCATGATTCATCTTCTCAGAATTACAACAGAATCAACACAGAGCGAGGATTACAAAGGGGTAGTGGCTTATGGTATAAGTTTTCCCAGAAGCAATTATAAGACAAGTCCGGTTAGATATATAGTTAACACAACATGGTGGAAAAATGAATACGGAGAGGAGTTGGATGAAGATGAAGATGAGTAATCCTTGGGAAAAAATAAAAACCCCTCTTTCAAACTACAATGTAAGAAGGGCCGATGCCGATCACGCATATGAATTTTTCTGGGGCAGGGATATTGCGGGTGATTATCTTTTCTTATTCCAATGTAATGCCGAGGTAAGATTCCCCAAAAAAGTTCCTAAGCTGCAGGGAATCGATATCACACTTCCTGACATCGATGAAGAAGGTCTTACAAGGTTTATTCTGCATCTCAATAACCGTGACGACTGGGATATTTTTCATTCTCTCTGTCTCGATCTTTTACAGGCAACCAGAGACTGCAGCAATGCAGAATCGGTTGTTGCTGTTATTGTACGACGACTTGAAAGGTGGCACACATTTCTGAAAACAGGCAGGACAAGGCTGATGAACGAATCAGAACAAAAGGGTCTTATCGGGGAACTGCTTTTTCTTAGGGATTATGTCATCCCACGATTTGGTGTGTCAGAGGCTCTGTCCTTCTGGCAGGGTCCTTTGGATGCGCCTCAGGACTTCTGCATAGGTGATACTGCGATTGAGGTCAAATGTCAGCTCGGAACATCTCAACCACTTATCAGAATATCATCACTTGCACAGTTGAATACGCAGCTCTCAAGGCTATACCTCTATATTGTTACAGTCGGGAAGGGGGCCGAAAGAGCTGAAAATGTAATTAATCTTCCACTGCTGATAAATGAAATTAGAGAAACAATTCAGAATGATCAGGCTTCATCAGGGGATATTTTCGAAGTCCTTCTGCTTAATGCGGGTTACATGGATCTAGAAGAGTACGGCAACTTTTTTTTCATTGTAAGCAAAACTGCTTTTTATGAGGTTAGAGACGATTTCCCAAGACTTAATCCTGAAGATATTCCCGAAGGAATTGCGAATATAACAATGGATATCATACTTGACAGATGTGTGCAGTTTATCATTGATCCCGAAGAACTGATACTTAGCTGAGGAGTTGAATGTGTCGGAAATAATGGAATTTTACCAAGACTTTAGGCAGGAGGTTTTGGTCAGGGCAGATGCAAATGAGGAGTTCATTGAAAGTGAATTCGTGGAATATGTGGCTGAATTTCTTATTGACTCAGGTGAAATAGAAAGTTTCGACTACTGTCATTACAGGACAGACCGAGGCATTAGAGTTGATGGATATAACCTTATCGAAGATGACGGCGTGCTGAATCTGTTCATATCCGATTTTAGGAATAGAGACGAGCTGACAAATCTTACGAAGACTGAAATTACAGCAGCTTTTAAACGTCTGGAAAATTTCTTCTCGAATTCTCTTAAAAAGGATTTCTACCCTCAGCTCGAAGAAACTTCCCCTGGTTATGGACTTGCATATGAGATTTACACAAGGAGAACGGAGTTTTCAAGAATTAGGCTGTTTCTTTTGAGTAACGGGCTGCTAAGCAGCCGTATTCATGCGCTGGAAAGCAAACAGTATAGTGAATATAATATATCTTATAATGTCTGGGATATTTCAAGACTTCAGAGGCTGCTTTCCTCAAAAAAAGGGAAAGAAGATGTTATCATCGATATGATTGAAACTTTCGGGCAGTCTCTTCCATGTTTGCCTGCACATCTTGAAACAGAAGCTTATCAGTCATACCTGATGGTTATTCCCGGCGATCTCTTGGCAGTGCTCTATGAGCAGCACGGCGCTAGGCTCCTCGAACAGAATGTCAGGTGTTTTCTTCAGTTTCGTGGCAATGTCAATAAGGGCATCAGAAACACAATTCAAAATGACCCCGAAATGTTTTTTGCTTATAACAACGGGATAACCGCTACCGCTGAAGAGGTTGAGGTCAATGAATCAAAAGGTGGAGTGAGAATAAACAAACTCAAAAATCTGCAGATAGTTAACGGTGGTCAGACTACGGCCTCAATATTTTCAGCTAACAAAAAAGAGAGAATTGGCCTTGACAAGATTTTCGTACAGATGAAGCTCTCAATCGTAGATCCTGAGCGGTCAACCGAAGTTGTCCCAAAAATTTCGGAATACGCCAACACTCAGAACAAAGTAAATGCAGCGGATTTCTTCGCAAATCATCCTTTTCACATCAGAATGGAAGAGTTTTCAAGAAGAATATGGGCTCCTCATAAAGAAGGGCAGCTTAGACAGACAAAGTGGTTTTATGAGAGGGCAAGAGGGCAGTATCTTGATGCACAGTCCCATCTCACACCTGCAAACAAGAAAAAATTCAAGGCTGAATATCCCAAGGACCAGATGTTTACTAAAACCGACTTGGCGAAATTTGAGAATGCATGGGCGGATTGTCCTCATATTGTAAGCAGGGGTGCACAGAAAAACTTCGCAGCCTATGCCTCTGAATTAGGTAAAAGATGGGAAAAAGATGAAAAGCAGTTAAATGAACTATTTTTCAAACATCTGGCTGCTAAAGCCATTGTTTTCAGGACACTTGAGAAGCTGATAATGAAACAATCGTGGTATGGGGGTGGCTACAGAGCTAACATAGTTGTTTATTCTATAGCTTGGCTTGAACAGAAGGTTTCCAGCATGAAGAAAGAAGTCGATTTTTCAAGGATATGGGATAAACAACAGATCAGTGATACTTTTTATAAGATGCTTGAAGAAATTTCATATCAGATTCATCA
>Ga0315549_1004135_pt1 | contig 12445 bp, 11 predicted proteins | sample SalMarSW160200MG_FD_203101 | JGI IMG/M metagenome (GOLD analysis project Ga0315549, IMG submission 203101) | Salt marsh sediment microbial communities from the Plum Island Ecosystem LTER, Massachusetts, United States - Salt Marsh Sediment SW1601-200 ... | reverse complement strand
TGGCCATGCCTCCCTGGTTATCGGGCTGGGGCCCGGTTTTAGTGCGGGCAAAGATGTCCATATAGTTGTGGAGACCAACAACAGCGAGAGGCTGGGGAGGGTAATATTAAAAGGGGAAGCCGAGAATGATACCGGAATCCCCGTCGCCATTGGTGGCCTGACCCATGAGCGGGCGCTCCATGCCGCCGGAGGCGGCCTTTTCCTGACCGACCGGTATATAGGTGACCCGGCCAGCGCCGGCGAGGTGGTGGCTACGGTGGCCGGAAAGCCGGTCAGGGCGGAGATAGACGGTATAGTCCGGGCCATGCTGCGGGACGGGACAACGGTCAAAAAGGGGACGAAGCTGGGGGAGATAGACCCTTCCGGGGATAAAGAGGATTGTTATACCATCCGGCCCCGGGTGAGGGCGATTGCCGGCGGGGTTTTAGAAGCGATAATGATGCGCTACAATGCTTAGAGGTTTATAGAGATGGATGATATTTACCAGGAAATAGTAAGGGTTAAGGCGGAGGGAGAGGAGGCAGCACTGGTCACGGTTGTTTCGTCCAGCGGCTCCACGCCCAGGGAGGAAGGGGCCAAGATGCTGGTTAAGCCCGACGGCAGCATCCTGGGAACTATAGGCGGCGGCAGCCTGGAAGCTCAGATAATCAAGGAAGCGGTTAAGGTAATCAGGCAGGGCAAGCCCAGGCGGCTGCACAGGAGCCTGACCGCCGGCGAGGCTGAGGAGGGGATGATATGCGGGGGGGACCTGGAGGTGTTTATCGAGCCTATCCTGACCCCGCCTGCATTATATATATTCGGCGGCGGCCATATTGCGCTGTCGTTGACCAGGATGGGCAAACTCTGCGGTTTTAATATCACTGTCATTGACGACCGGGCTGAATTCGCTCACGCCGAGAGGTTCCCCGAAGCCGAGGTTATTTTTGCCGAGGGTTTTACCGAATCATTCCCTTTGGTGAAGATAGATAAATCAAGCTACATCGTGATTGTTACCCATGGTCACCAGCACGACGAGGTGGTGCTGGAGTGGGCGGTGGGCACACCGGCCAGGTATATCGGCATGATAGGCAGCAAAACCAAAAACGAGACTGTATTCACCCACCTGCTGGCCAGGGGAATACCCCGGGAGCAACTGGACAGGGTCCATGCCCCCATAGGGCTGGAAATAGAGGCGCAGACGCCGGAGGAGATTTCCATCAGCATCCTGGCGGAGTTGATAAAGGTTAGGCGGTCTGCTTAAACAGGGGTTTGCAGAGGATTTCCCTGACCTTGAGGTCGAAAAAGTCCTCGGAGTTGACCGGCCGCAGCACCGCCGCCGTATCCGCCCCACGGCCGGTGCCGCCGATAACGATGATATCCTCGTCGGTGCGCACCAGTCCGGCGTCAGCCGCCATAAGGGTGATTTCACAGGCTACCTTCATGCCCTGTCCGAATATACGCAGGGTGTTGGCCACCGTTTCCTCGAAGAGGTACATATTGAACTTCTTGCGCATCGCCCGGCCCAGTCCCGAGAAGAGATGGGTGGCGGTGAGCACGGCGCCGCCGGCACTTAAGACCTTTTGACGGTTCTCCTCGGTGAAGTCCTGGGTGTTGGGCTCTCTCATGCCGGTAAAGTGGCTGACCGCCACTATTCTGGCGCCCTTAAAGACCTCCATCGCCTTTAAGGCGGTATCTCCGGTGGTGGAGGCTACCAGTATGGTTTTTATTCCCAGCTCTTTCGCTCTGCGCTTAGCCAGGCGCAGCACTTCATCGGTGTTCTCCTTACCGGGCTCGTCAAAATAGACTATCTTGGCTTCCATTATTTCTGACTCCTCCCTGTGATTTACCCACTGGCAGCGGGTTTACTCTCATTTCTTGCCCTTTACCGGATTTCCGCAGTGCGGGCAATCGGGGTCTTTTTTAACCTTGAATTCGGTGAATTTCATGTTAAGCCCGTCGTAGACCAAAAGCCGGTTGGCCAGCAGCTGCCCTATCCCCACCAGGTACTTTATCACCTCTGTCGCCTGGATGCAGCCGATAACCGCCGGTGTTACCCCGATGACCGGGAATTTCTCCTCGGGGACGGCCCCCCGGTAAACGCACCTCAGGCAGGCGGTCTGGCCCGGTATTACGGTCAGGGCCCTGCCCTCAAAGCCGTATACCGCCCCGTGAAAGAAGGGGATATTTTTTTCTATGGCTACCTTGTTGAGCAGATAGCGGGTAGGCAGGTTGTCCATGGCATCGACGATGAGGTCACAGCCGTCCACCAGTTTGGAGGCATTGGCTTCGGTTATTCTTTCTTTAACGGCTTCTATTTTTACCTGCGGGTTCAGTTGTTTTAGCTTGCCCTTAGCTGAACTGACCTTTTTTTGGCCGATGTCCTCCGGCCAGTGCAGTACCTGCCGGTTAAGGTTACTCAGTTCTACCTTATCGTGGTCAACGATGCGCAGTGTGCCCACCCCGGCAGCGGCCAGATAGGTAGCCGAGGAAGAGCCAAGGCCGCCGGCGCCGGCAATAAAGACCCTGGCTTTTTTGAGCTTTTCCTGCCCTGTAAGCCCGAAGCCCTTTAGCATTATCTGCCGGGCGTATTTTTCCTGCTCATCCTGGTTAAGCATTTTGCCTCTATAATAGTAACTAACTCCTGTGTCTAAGGCAAGCCTGGGGGCGACCTAATATAATTATTATATGCATTTTCGCCTTTTGCGCCTATACCCGCATATTTTGTCTTGGCGTGCTCTCTATTTAATGTTACAATAGTGGCTGTTTAATTCTCTTCTAAAAAGCGGATCCGCCGGGTGAAATCGGGTAAAAACAGGGAATTGACAAAGAATATTGTATCTGATATCATATGGTATACGGCAACCGTTAGCCGCATATCAGGAGTCTAAGTGAAAAAGGTCTACGTTAAGGAAGAGTTCTGTATCGGCTGCCGCCTCTGCGAGGTGTACTGCCAGCTTAAGCACGCCCGGTCAAAAGACCTGGTCAAGGCGTTCAAGCGGGAATCGCCGCCGCCACTACCCAGAATCCGGGTGGATGAGAAGGGGGTGGTATCGCTATCGGTGCGCTGCCAGCAGTGTGATGATGCCCCCTGTGTTCAGGCCTGTCTTACCGGTGCGCTCAGCCGCGACCCGGAGAGCCGGCTGGTCAATGTGGATGAGGATAAGTGCATCGGCTGCTGGACCTGCCTGCTGGTCTGCCCGCTGGCGGCGATAAAGCCGGATACGGAGCAGAGGTTGGCGCTCAAATGCGACCTCTGCCAGGGGGAGGAAGTCCCGGTCTGCGTGGCTAATTGCCCCAATGAGGCGCTGGTCTATGTTGAGGTATAAGATATGATTGCCATAATAGATTATGGCGCTGGAAACCTGCGCAGCGTGGTTAATGCCGTCAGCCGCCTGGGCTATGAGGCTAAGGTGGTCAACAGCCCCGACGATGTTATTAGCGCCCGGGTGGTTATTCTGCCCGGGGTGGGGGCGGCGGCCGATACCATGTCTAGTTTGTGGAAAACGGGGCTGGACAGCGCGGTTAAGCGCTATATAAGCGAGGGGCGCCCCTTTTTGGGGGTTTGCATAGGGATGCAGGTGCTGTTCGGCGGTACCGAAGAGGGCGGCTGGCAGGAGTGCCTGGGCGTTATTGCCGGCGCGGTACGCAAGTTCGCCCCGGGCTTGAAAGTCCCCCACATGGGCTGGAATCAGGTAAAGCAAAAGATTGCTCACCCCATCTTCGAGGGCATACCCGACGAGGCCAACTTCTACTTCGTCCACAGCTACTATGTTAAGCCGGAGGACGGGCAGCTGGTGGCCGGCGAGACCGAGTACGGCATCCCGTTCTGCAGCGTGGTGGCTAAGGATAACCTGGTGGCCACCCAGTTTCACCCGGAAAAGAGTGGGGAGGTAGGGCTAAAGATTTATGATAATTTCATCAGGGTCGCCCTGGGAGAAAAAGCGGGCAGGCGGTAAGAAATGGCCGGAGCAGAGAAAATAAAGTATTTGATTATCGGGAACTCGGCCGGCGGCATCGGGGCCGCCGAGGCCATCCGGGGGGTGGACAAAGCCGGGACGGTGGCTATCGTCTCCGATGAGCCTTACCCGGCCTACTCGCGGCCGCTTATATCCGAGCACCTGGCCGAGGGGCGTCCTCTGGAGAAGATGCTTTACCGCCCGGCCGATTTCTACGAGAAGAATAAAATAAAAACCGTTTTCGGCGACAAGGTGGCACGGATTAATTTCAGCGGGCGTACCCTTGATATGGAGAGCGGCCGAACTATTGCCTGGCAGAAGCTGCTGCTGGCTACCGGCGGCTCACCTATCGTGCCCGGGATGGAGGGCAAAGACCTTAAGGGGGTTTTTACCTTTACCACCCTTGATGACGCTAAGGCAATAGATAATTTCCTGAAGCAGCGCCAGGGCAAGATAAAGGCGGTGGTCATCGGTGGGGGGCTTATCGGGGTGAGCGCCACCGAAGCCCTGCTGAAGAGGGGGGTGGAGGTCAGCATCGTCGAGATGAAGGACTGGGTTTTGAACACCATCCTCGATGAGGAAGCGGCGGCGCTGGAAGCCGAAGCTCTGGTTAAGGCTGGTGTTGACATAATAACCGGACACACCGTTGCCAAAATAAACAGCAGCCGGCTGGGTGAGGTCAACGGCATCAGCCTGGATGACGGGAGGTCTATATCCTGCGATATGGTTGTCGTCGCCATTGGCGTTATGCCGCGCCTTGACCTGGCGGCTGATAACGGGGTCAAGACCAACCGGGGCATAATCGTTGACCGCCGTATGGCTACGTCTGTACCCGGTGTTTACGCCTGTGGGGATGTGGCCGAGGCCTATGATTTCGTCTATGGGGAGAACCGTGTGACCCCGGTCTGGCCCAACGCCTACGTTGGTGGTAGGGTTGCCGGGCTGAATATGGCCGGTAATAAGGCGGAATATGAGGGCGGGACAGCCATGAATGCCCTTAAATATTTCGGGGTGAATATACTTTCGGCGGGGATGGTGACCGCGCCCGATGACAGCTATGAGGTTATCAGCCAGAGGGGCGACGGCGTCTATAAAAAAGTGATAATTAAAGGCGGCAGGATACTGGGCATGGTCTTTGCCGGCGATATTGAGAAAGCGGGCATTATCTACAATTTAATGAAGGACGGGGTGAAGGTGGGGTCTTTTAAAGAAACGCTGGTTAGCGACGACTTCGGCCTGGCCTCTCTGCCGGAGAAAATCTGGCGGGCCCGGCTGGAAATACCTGCCTCTGAGGAGGCTTCCGTAGTGCCCCCGGTTGAGCCGTCCGAAGAAGAGGTCGTTGATGAATAGCCTTTCTTTCAGGAGAAGCTTTAAGTGAGAGATATCAGGCAGATAAATAACCCCAACCGGGATAACAAGGTAATCGACGCCTGCTCTATATTCGGGGCGATGGATACCACTGGCAGGCGCTTTTCCGGCGAGGGCGTCATCAGGGCTATCGCCAACATGCACGACCGCGGCAACGGCCTGGGCGGCGGCTTTGCAGTCTACGGCTTGTATCCCGATTACGCCGACCAGTATGCTTTTCACGTCATGTTTTTGAGCCAGCAGGGCAGGGAGGAGACGGAGGCGTTTCTAAAGGACAACTTTAATATCATAGAGCAGCAGGAGGTGCCCACCCGGCCGTCACCGCCGGTTAAAGACCCGCCGCTGGTCCGGCGCTATTTTCTTGACATAAATAAAAATAAGCCCAAAAAGCAATCCGGGGATGACTATGTCATGGCCAGGGTTATGGACATAAACACCAAATTGTCCGATAGTTTTGTCTTTTCCAGCGGTAAGAACATGGGGGTCTTTAAGGGTGTGGGCTACCCCGAGGAGATAGCCGACTTTTTCTGCCTGGAGCAGTATAAGGGCTACCTGTGGACGGCCCACGGGCGGTTCCCCACCAATTCTCCCGGGTGGTGGGGCGGGGCGCACCCGTTCTGCATACTGGACTGGACGGTGATTCACAACGGCGAGATTTCGTCCTACGGAATAAATAAGCGCTATTTAGAGCAGTACGGCTACCAGTGCACCATGCAGACCGATACCGAGGTAGTGGCCTACGCCGTTGACCTGCTCATGCGCCAGCACCACCTGCCGCTGGAGATAGTGGCTAAAATACTGGCGCCGCCTTTCTGGAACGCCATCGAGCGCCTTCCCAAAGGTGAGCAGGAGCTGATGCTGGCCCTGCGCCAGGTATACGGCAGCCTGCTCTTAAACGGGCCCTTCGCCGTAATTATCGCCCACCACGGCGAGATGATAGGGCTGACCGATCGCATCCGCCTGAGGCCGCTTACCGTTGGGGAGAAGGGGAATATGCTTTATTTATCTTCCGAGGAATCGGCCATCCGCCTGATAGCTCCCGAGTTGGATAAGGCCTGGATACCGATGGGCGGCCAGCCTGTGGTCGGCAGGCTCAAGGCGAGGTCAAAAAAACAGAGAGTAACCGCCGGGGAGGCCAAATAATATGCTGACCAAGCGGATTATACCCTGCCTGGATGTAAAGGATGGGCGGGTGGTCAAGGGGAAGAGCTTTGTCCAGCTGCGTGACGCCGGCGACCCGGTGGAGCGTGCCGATTTTTACTATAAGGAAGGCGCCGACGAGCTGGTCTTCCTGGACATCACGGCCACACCGGAGGGGCGCGACACAATGGTTGATGTCGTCGAGCATATTTCGGCAAAGATATTTATGCCGCTTACAGTGGGCGGGGGCCTGCGAACAATAGCTAATATGCGGCGCATGTTATTGGCCGGGGCGGACAAGGTATCTATTAACACCGAAGCGGTGCTAAAGCCCGATTTAATTAAAGAGGGCGCCGAAAAATTCGGCAGCCAGTGCATCGTGGTGGCCATTGACGCCAAGAGGGTGAACGGGGGGAAGCAGATGAAGTGGGAGGTCTACACCCACAGCGGGCAGGAGCCTGCCGGGCTTGACGCCATAGAGTGGGCAGAGCGGGTGGTTGAGCTTGGCGCCGGTGAGATACTGCTTACCAGCATGGACGCCGACGGGCACCAGACGGGCTATGATAACGAGCTTACCAGCTTGATTTCAGGGGCAGTCAGCGTGCCGGTGATTGCCAGCGGCGGCGGCGGCAGCCCGGAAGACCTCTATCAGGCGCTGGTTACCGGCAAGGCCGACGCCGTGCTGGCGGCCAGCATCTTTCACTACGGGACTTATTCTATTAATGATATAAAGAAATACCTGGCCGAGCGGGGAATACCGGTGCGGATGCAGGGAGGATGAGAAGATGAAGACCTATATAGCGCCGAAATTTATCATAAAGCGGGACCCGGAGCGCTGCATCCAGTGCCAGGTCTGTGTTAACCAGTGCTCGTTTGACGCCAACTACTATGATGCTGAAGATAACGAGGTAAGGAGCCGCGAGGAGAACTGCGTCGGCTGCCACCGCTGCGAGCTATTTTGCCCCACCCAGGCGCTGACAATCAGCCGCAACCCGCAGGAATACCGGGAGAACTATAACTGGCGCCCCGAGGTTATCGAGGATATCAACAAGCAGGCCGAGACTGGCGGGGTACTGCTCACCGGCATGGGCGATGATAAGGGACAGAAGATTTACTGGGACCACCTGCTGCTAAACGCCAGCCAGGTGACCAACCCTTCTATAGACCCCCTCCGTGAGCCGATGGAGTTGACCACCTGGCTGGGGCGGAAACCCGACCGGCTGGAGCTTGACAAGTCTCAAAAACTAAAAACCAAGATAGCCCCACAGGTGAGGCTGGAGGTGCCGGTAATGTTCGCCGCCATGTCCTACGGAGCGGTGAGCCTTAACGTTCACCGGTCTTTAGCCAGGGCGGCTACCGAGATGGGCACCCTCTGGAACACCGGCGAGGGTGGGCTTCACCCCAGCCTGTATAAATACGGCGATAACACCATCGTCCAGGTGGCCTCCGGGCGCTTCGGCGTGCAGGCTGACTACCTGAACGCGGGAAGGGTGGTTGAGATTAAAATTGGCCAGGGGGCCAAACCGGGTATCGGCGGGCACCTGCCCGGGGAAAAAGTGAGCGCCGAGGTATCATTAACCAGAATGATTCCCCAGGGCACCGACGCCCTGTCACCGGCGCCCCAGCATGATATTTACTCTATCGAGGACCTGGCGCAGCTTATATACGCCCTGAAAGAGGCGACCAACTACACTAAGCCGATATCGGTAAAGATTGCCGCCGTCCACAACGCGGCGGCTATTGCCAGCGGCATGGTGCGGGGAGGCGCCGATATTATCGTACTAGACGGGCTGAGAGGCTCAACCGGGGCGGCGCCCAAGGTTATAAGGGATAATGTGGGCATACCCATCGAGCTGGCGCTGGCGGCGGTTGACAGCCGCCTAAGGCAAGAAGGCATACGTAACCAGGCCTCTGTTGTGGTTTCCGGCGGTATCAGGAACAGCGGCGACGTGGCCAAGGCCATCGCCCTGGGGGCTGACGCCGTCTATATCGGCACGGCGGCCCTCATCGCCCTGGGCTGTCATGTCTGCCAGCAGTGCCACACCGGTAAGTGCGCTTGGGGTATATGTACTACCGACCTCCGTCTGACCAAGCGGGTCAATCCCGACATCGGCGCCCGCCGGCTGGCCAATCTGCTGCGGGGCTGGAGCATAGAGCTAAAAGATATACTGGGGGGGCTGGGGGTCAACGCCATCGAGAGCCTGCGCGGCAACCGCCTGCACCTGAGAGGGGTGGGCTTAACCGATACCGAGTTGGAAATACTGGGCGTGGGTATGGCCGGGAGTTAAATATGACGAGCCGAAAAAACTCAGTGGTTAAGATGGATGCCGGCGGCGTTTACTATCGGGAGCTTAACGCTAAATTGAGAAAGGCCGTGACCGACAGCGTGCGCCGGATTGAGCTCCGCAACGTTCACGGGCAGCGGTACATCGGCACCGACCTGAATAAGCCGGTGGAGATTGAGATATTCGGCACCCCCGGCAACGACCTGGGGGCCTTTATGAACGGGCCCCGGATTATCGTGCGGGGCAACGCCCAGGACGGCTGCGGCAACACCATGAACGAGGGCGAGATAATAATTCACGGGCACGCCGGAGATATTATCGGGCTATCGGCGCGGGGCGGCAAAATATTCGTCCGGGAAGACGTGGGCTACCGGGCGGGCATACACATGAAGGAGTACCGGGACCGTAAGCCGGCGCTGGTTATCGGTGGCACCGCCCAGGACTTCGTCGGCGAGTATATGGCCGGCGGCGTGCTGGTTCTGCTGGGCCTGAATCTAAAAGAGGGCGAGAACCATAAAGCTAATTTTATCGGCACCGGCATGCACGGCGGCGTTATCTACCTGAGGGGGAGCGTCGAGGAGTACCAGCTGGGCAAGGAGGTAGGCGTTGCTCAGCTGGAGGAGGCCGACCGCCAGGCTCTTAAGAAGCTGGTCGGTGAGTTCGCCGCCCACTTCGGCTACGATGCCGGCGAGATACTGAAGCATAAGTTTATAAAGCTATTCCCCCGCTGGCTGCGGCCTTACGGCCGGCTCTACGCCTATTGATCCGCACCGGCGATATCCATGAATGCCACCCCGGCAGTTGCCAGTTCAAGATGTATGTAGTACATTGATTGTAAAATAGCTAGATTCTATAAATATAAACAACTATTACCTAAGGAGGTGGTAACAATGACCAACAGGAGCAGGGAAGAGGCTAATGATTATATCTTGAAGATGGCCAAGGAGCATGACGTTAAGTTTATCCGGCTTTGGTTTACCGATATACAGGGTATACTAAAGAGCTTTGCCATCACTGTGGAAGAGTTGGAAGGAGCCCTGGCCGAAGGGATGGGCTTTGACGGGTCGTCAATTCAGGGATTTGCCCGGATTGATGAGAGTGACATGGTGGCTCTGCCTGACCCGGATACCTGGCAGCTGCTGCCCTGGCGGCCGCGTGAGCACAATGCCGTGGCCCGCATGTTCTGTGATGTCTTAAGGCCGGGGGGTGAGCCTTTTGAGGGTGACCCCAGATTTGTCCTCAAGAGGAACCTTAAGCGGGCGGCCGACCTGGGCTATACCTTTTATGTGGGACCGGAGCTGGAGTTCTTCTATTTTCAGGACTCGAACAGCACAGTGCTGCTGGACCAGGGAGGCTACTTTGATATGACTCCGCGGGACGCCGCTATCGAGATGAGGAAGGATACCGTTCTGGACCTGGAGGATATGGGTATCGGCATCGAGTATTCCCACCACGAGGTCGCCCCCAGCCAGCATGAAATAGACATGAGGTATACCGATGCCCTGACCATGGCCGATAACGTGATGACCTATCGTCTTGTTGTTAAAGAGGTAGCCCTTAGGCATGGCGTCTACGCTACCTTTATGCCCAAGCCCGTTTTCGGCATTAACGGCAGCGGTATGCACGTTCACCAGTCGCTTTTCAAGGGTGAACGGAACGCCTTCTTTGATAAAGCTGATGAATACCACCTGTCCAAGGCAGCTAGGAGCTATATAGCCGGACTGCTGGCGCACGCTCCCGAGATTACGGCGGTGACCAACCAGTGGGTCAACTCTTACAAGCGTCTGGTTCCCGGCTATGAGGCGCCGGTATACCTCTCCTGGGCGCGGCGCAACCGCTCCGACCTTATCCGAGTCCCGGAGTACCGGCCGGGCAGGGAAAAGGCGACCAGACTTGAATACCGCTCTCCCGACCCGGCCTGCAACCCCTACCTGGCCTTCAGTGTTATGCTGGCCGCCGGGCTGGAAGGCATTGAGAAGGGCCTGGAGCCGCCTGCGCCGGTAGAAGAGAATGTCTATGAAATGTCCGTGGAGGAAAGGAAGAAGCGGGGCATAGGCACCCTGCCGGCCAGCCTTCTGGAAGCTATATTGTTAACCGAGAAGAGCGAGCTGGTGCGCAAGGCTCTTGGCGAGCATGTCTTTGAGGCTTTTATCCAGAACAAGAAGATAGAGTGGGAAAATTACCGCGCTCAAGTAACCGAATACGAGCTCAAGAAATACCTGCCCATATTATAAAGTCTTTAGAGGGGGGCCGCTATGCCGCAGTTGGGTGATGCCCGCAGGCTGCGCATCGGGATGGCTCAGCTCAACGCCACCGTGGGTGATTTTGCCGGCAACCGGCGGAAAATCCTGGGTGTCATTAAAGAAGCCAGGTCTCTGGGAGTGGATTTGCTCGCTTTCCCGGAGCTGGCTACCTGCGGCTATCCGCCCGAAGACCTGCTTTTTAAGCCCAGGTTTATCGCCGAAAACCTGCGTTCGCTGGAAAAGATAGTCGAGGCTTCAACGGGGCTGACTGTCGTCGTCGGCTTCGTTGATGCCAAAGAGGACATCTATAATGCGGCCGCCGTAATTCACGACGGCAAGCTAGCCGGCGTCTATCACAAGATATTTCTGCCCAACTACGGCGTCTTTGATGAGAACCGCTACTTCCGCGCCGGCAACGAATGCCCTGTATATACTATCGGCGGCGTCGGGCTGGGCGTCAACATCTGCGAAGACATCTGGTACGAGGATGGGCCGGCTACCGCCCAGGCCGGCGCCGGGGCCGAGGTTATCATTACTATAAGCGCCTCACCGTACCACTTCGGTAAGGTGGATTTGAGGGAGAGAATGATAGTCTCCCGCGCCACCGATAACGTGGCTATTTTTACTCACACCAACCTGGTGGGGGGGCAGGACGAGCTGGTCTTCGACGGCAACAGTATAGCGGTGGATGAGAAGGGGAAGCTGCTGGCCAGGGGCAGGCAGTTTGAGGAAGACCTGATTGTGGCCGACCTGGATGTTGAATCCGTCTTCCGGGCGCGTCTTCACGACCCCCGATGGCGAAAGGGGTCACCGCCTGCCGGGGAGCCGGGGTGGCCCACCCCCAAAATAGTGGTATCCGAGGCGCCGTTTGGTGCGGAGAAACCGCCCTTACCCCCCAGAAAGGTTGAGCTGCGGGGCTCGCCCGGCGAGGTCTACGACGCCCTGGTGCTGGGCACCGGTGACTATGTGCGTAAGAACGGCTTTGAGAAGGTCTTAATAGGGCTTTCCGGGGGGCTGGACTCGAGCCTGGTGGCGACTATCGCCGTTGACGCCCTGGGTAAATCCAACGTGGTGGGGGTGGCTATGCCTTCCCGGTACTCTTCCCCCGGCAGCCTTTCCGACGCCGGGCTGCTGGCCAAAAACCTGGGCATAAAGCTGCTGACCGTTCCAATCGAGAAGATTTTTAAAGCCTATCTGGATACGCTGGCCGGGGCTTTTAAGGGAACGGAGCCTAACGTTGCCGAGGAGAATATCCAGGCACGTATCAGGGGCAATATACTGATGGCGCTGTCCAATAAGTTCGGCTGGCTGGTGCTACCCACCGGTAATAAGAGCGAGATGGCCACCGGCTACACCACGCTTTACGGGGATATGGCCGGCGGCTTTGCCGTGATAAAGGATGTCCCCAAGACCCTGGTCTATAAGCTGGCTGGATACCGTAACCGGCTTTCAGGTACTGAGATAATACCGGCGG
>Ga0315549_1004132_pt1 | contig 12453 bp, 12 predicted proteins | sample SalMarSW160200MG_FD_203101 | JGI IMG/M metagenome (GOLD analysis project Ga0315549, IMG submission 203101) | Salt marsh sediment microbial communities from the Plum Island Ecosystem LTER, Massachusetts, United States - Salt Marsh Sediment SW1601-200 ... | reverse complement strand
CTTGTCCTTGATCTGGTCGGGCGTCGAGTATCTCTTGTCGAACAGGTCAAGCCCCAGATGCACGAACGGCATATTGAGGTCTCGGCAGGTCTCCCTCATGATGCCAACGCTTGCAGCCCCGTCCTTGTGTCCCATGTGGCCGGGCCAGATGACGGCGTCTATCTTGTAGTCTTTGACTATTCGCGTGATGTCGCCGGCGAAGTTGTCGGCCACGCCTCGTGCCTGTCGTACCATCGGGGAGTCGAACAGGTTCCTCTTAGCCAGGTCCTTCCACATCTGCTCTTCGTTGGAGGTATCGATCATGGTATAGGGATAGTTGCCGAACATGTCCATGACCAAGACCGCTCCCCACTCCTCCTCCAGCCACGGCAGGAACTCGAAGACCCAGCCGTAGGGCAGAAGGTCAAACCAGAACACCCTTATCTTCTCCTCAGGCACAGGGCCTACCCCGTTCTTCACGTTTAGCTCGGCCATCTCAACCAGCTTCTTGAACCATTCGACGCCCCGCGCCGTGCCTGCCTCGTAGACCCAGGCTTGGGAGAAGCACTGTGGAGCTCCAATGCCCCAGCCATGAGGACTGGGCACGTTGCGTCGCAGCTGGTTGTATTCGTCCCACAGCTCAAACATCTGATTGGAGTATTCCAGGGACTCCTTCAGCCTGTCCATGTCCAGCTTCCTGTGGGTATGCTTCTCGACGAAGCTCACCATCTTCCGCAGCTCGCCGCCGAAGTATTCCAGGCTGCGCTCGTCCATGTAGTACGGCGGGTCGCAGCCGAACATCGGGATATTGCGCCAGCGCTCATTACGCACGATTACTTCGTGAAGCAATGGGGCGCCGTCGCACGGGAAGAGCAAGTTGAGGGCGCAGGTGGGCAGGGGCGACAGGTTGGCCTCGACGTAGTAGATTGACAGCCTGATGGCAGTGCAAAGATCATTCCCCAGGCCCATCTCCTCAGCAGCGTCAACATCATCGAGCATATATGGCACCGAGGATGCCAGGAACGGAGTCTGCATGACCATATAGTAGGGCAGGTCCATTGCCGTGTATATCTCAGGTGCCAGGCAGTAGTAGCTGGAAACGAACGGCTTGTCGTTTTCAACGGCGTCGAGTATTCTGCCATACATGTTCAGTAGAGAGTCAAGCGTCTTCGTCTGAAGCTGCATTTCCGGGATCTCGCTCATCGCTAGAGTCTGCTCGCGGAGAAACTCGAACCACTGCTGCTCCGATATGTAGCGTGCCAACTCGGGGTGCTTATCTATCAGTGCCATCCCTTACCTCCCCATCGTTTCTAGGAACGCCTGGACGCGTGTTCTCAACTGGCCGATGCCGCTTGTGAGGTACTCCCTGTCCAGCTTCAGGAAGGGAATGCCATCCGCTCTAACGTCCTGGTTCAACATATAGTGTTCCACCAGCCATGAGTCGCAGAACATCAGCCTCTCACCGATAACGCCGTCGCAGTTGAACTCGCGGCACATGTCGATCACGTACTTGGCCCGGTTGTTATGCTCGCCGTACATTCGGGGACACGAGGGACGGTCTGCCACGTAGTACTGGGCTAGGGCCGCAATGGGATCGCTTGCGTTTTCGTTAACCTCGACCCACACGAGCCTGCTGCCGAAGCAGGTCGAATCGGTGACGACGAGACCTCCCTGGTCTTCGATGACTTTGATGTAGGCGGGGTCGTCGAGGATGCCGCCCACTATCATCAGGCGCGCCCGGTGAGTCCCCGGACCCTCCAATCCGCTCAGTTCGTCCAGCAGTTCCCGCAGCATCTCATTGTACTGCTCCTTGGGCATGGCGGTTCCGGCAACCATTACGGCCAGCGTCTCGGCCCCCGTAATCGGCGGTTTCTCCTGCTTCCTCAGCTCGTAGAGTTGCTTCTGCAGCCGACGCGTCTCGTTGTGCAGCTTTATCGCTTTCCACAGGCGATCATCTGTGATCTCCACGCCGAAGTGCTTCTCGACCTTTTCCTTGAGCATGGCCAGCTCGTCGGTGTACCAACCCACCTGGTCTGCGCCCGTCTTTCGGGGAAGGCTCATGATCTCAATGAAATCTACAGGTACGAAGCGTTTCCAGTTGTCGTAGATGCGGCGCACGTGGTCGCAGCTGTTGACGCATATAACTCCATCAAGGAACTTGAATTCCCCGGTAAGCGCCAGATTGAAGCAGTGGCGGGGGAAGCTGCAGTTGATGCTGCTGTAGAAGGCGTCCGACTCCTCAGTGCTGGTGCTGCCCGTCGCCCTCATCCGGAAGGGAACCATACCGGCAGCCGTGACGAGCTCCTCCGGCACAGTGGAACAGAAGTATCCCACGACCTTGCCCCCTTTGTCCTTCCAGCTCTGCAGCACCGGGTTAGCGAGCGTCTCGGCCGCTTCGCTGAACTGTTGAAATGCCCTGGACTTTATCTTGGTCTCCAATATTCCCACCTCCCTTCATGAGATTTCCCTTGGAGTTCACTATTCAGTTTTCTCGTTTCGCCGTCTACTTTGAGACATGTTTACGGGAAGCCGTGAATGGGTGCTTTGGTTCTATTATACTGCATATTCGAGTAACCAATTACACTACGAGTTGGACTAACCAATTCTATGACTCCAGTTCAGCTTCGAGGGTTTTCAGGTGAAAGGGTGTGCTACCAAGGCTGAGCTCGAAGGCTTTGGCCCGCCGGAAGTAGAAATGAAGGTCATAGTCCCTGTCGACCCCGATACCCCCGTGTAGTTGCTGGGCACTGGCTGCAATCCGCTGGCAGGCGATGTTGCTGAAAGCCTTGGCGATTGCCACTTCGCGGTCTGCAGGGAGGCCTTCGCTCAAGCGCCATACCGCTTGATATGTGGACCAGCGAGCGCCCTGGACATCGACGAACATGTCGGCCAGTCGATGCTGTACGGCCTGAAACGCACCGATGGGTCGGTCGAACTGTATCCGTGTCTTGGTATGTTCGGCTGTCAATTCCAGCTCTTGCTGTGCCCCGCCGACCATCACCGCACATTGAATCGCGGCGGCCTTTCTTAGAATGGCCTTGACCATGGGCAAGCCCTCGTGCAGGCTTCCCAGGATGTCACTGTCTGAAACAGAGACCTTGTCGAACACCACCTCGAACTGTTTGTCGGCGGCGATCGTAACGAGAGGGGTTAGGTTTGTGCCTGCAGTCTTGGCGTCAACTATTAATATGGTGAGGCCGTTATCATCGCCGGGGGCTCCCTCCGTTCTCGCCACCACGAGCATGTAGTCAGCGATGTGGGCGTAAGGGACGAAAAGCTTGGTGCCGGTGATCACATATCCACCATCGTGTGACTGGGCGCGGGTAGCGACCAACCACGGTTCCTCATTTACCTCCGGCTCAGCCATCGCCATCGTCATTATGACGTCGCCGGTCGCAACCTTGGGCAGCAGCGCCTCTTTCTGTTCGTCGGTACCGAATTCGAGGATGGGGAGTGCTCCCAGAGCCATAGTGCTAAACATGGGGCCTGGCACTGCTGCACGGCCAAACTCCTCGAATAGCACCGCCATGTCGAGCAGGCTAAACCCGGCTCCGCCATACTCCTCTGGCAGTGCCAGCCCCATCCACCCTAGTCCTGCCATCTTCTTCCATAGTTCAGGGGAATAGCCTAAGTCACCGTCCTCGATCTCTCTGACCAGCGATTTCGGGCATTCTGAGCTCAGGAAATCCCGCGCTGACTTCCGCAACATCTCCTGCTCCTCACTAAGAGCAAAGTCCATGTCTAGCCCACCTTTCTGAACTTGGGAAGCGTCAGGCCTTCGGCTATATCGTCGAAGACCACCTCAACCGGCATACCGATGAATACCTCCTGGGGCTTTACATCAACCATATTGCTGACAAGCCGCACCCCTTCGTCCATTTCCACCAGCACCACGGAATAGGGCGCTTTGAAGCTAGGATGCGGTGACTCCAAATAGGTGACCCAGCTATACACAGTTCCCTTCCCCGTGGAGCGAGCCCACTCCTTTTCGACGGAACGGCACTTGGGGCAAACCGGCCTTGGTGGGTGAAGCCAGGTGCCGCATTCCTTGCATCTCTGGAAAACCAGTTCGTGCCTCCCGATGCCTTCCCAAAAACCCATATTGTCCCAAAGGAGGGGCGGCATGGGTACCGGATGTTCGCTATCATAGACCATGCTCATGACTTACCTCCCAGAATGAGACCACTTGCCGGGCCACCTGCCCCGGAGGCAACAAACACAAGCTCGGCATCCTTCACCTGCGCTGTGGACGTGCCCCTTATCTGGCGCACCGCTTCAATGAGATGGTTCATGCCGTGAAGGTGTCCCTCGCCAAGTGAACCACCGGAGGTGTTGAGGGGTAGCTCGCCTCCCAACCTGATGCGGTCTCCCCCTTTACAGAAGTCAGTGCCTCCGCCTCGTTCGCAGAAACCCAGTTCCTCCAATTGCATGGGAACGAAAGGCCCATAGGAGTCGTCGAGCTGAACACAGTTGATATCTTTGGGAGCAACGCCAGCCATGGCGAAGGTTCTACTTCCCACCTTGCCCATTTCGGGAAGCCCCGAGAGCAACGGCCGATAGTAGCTGGTCAATTCCTCGGTTTCAGCGAGCATGTCTTGGGCAGCACCGAGCACGTAGGCCGGTCGCTGCCTAAGGTCCTTGGCTCTCTCTGCGGTGGTGACGACCAGTGCGGCAGCAGCGTCAGCTTCTTCATAGTAGTCCATACGACGAAGCGGCTCGACGACCATCTCACATTTCAAGTAGTCTTCCAAGGTTATCGGCTTGTCGTAGAACATGCCGTTGGGGTTCCTCGCGCCGTGTTCTCTGCATACTATCGGCACCCAACCGAACTGGTCATTGTTCACCCCGAACTCATGGATATACCTGCGCACAATCATGGCAACGCGTCCTGCGTCTGACATGTGGCCGAAAGGGGCATGGAAGGTCCACTGTAGCAAATCGGATGTGGACATCTGCCCCGAGCCGCGCATGCTAGCTATCATCCGCCTTTTGGACGATCCGTTTACGGCCCTGTAAACGACGATGTAGTTGGCTGCCCCCGCAGCCACTCCCATGGCGGCACGCATGATCATCGCGCTGGGAGCTGCTCCCCACCGGCACTCGCCAAAATAGGTCAGATTGCCCATTCCCACTGAGCTTGTAGCGGCATGCTCATCAGTGGCATCATCGGTCTGCTTCACCAGGCCATCGACATCCTCCGGCGTCAATCCGGCCTCATCCAGGGCTGCTTTTATACACTGGCAAGCCATGTACAGCTCAGTGCGCTGCGAATCCTTGGAGAAGTCGGTGATTCCGATACCGACGATGGCCGCCCTGTTCTTGATGCTATTCATTGCAGTCCTCTCACCTCGGTTAGACCTCTCTTCTCGTGAACTTGGGAAGGGTCAAGTCGTCGGCTATGTCATCAAAGACCACTTCCACGGGCATCCCGACGTATACTTCCTCCGGCTTCACATCGTGCAGATTGCTGATTATTCGCACCCCCTCCACCATCTCCACGACCACCACAGTATAGGGAACCTTTATCCCCGGGTATGCCGCATTGGCGTAGACAAAGTTGACCCAGCTGTATACTATCCCCTTACCCGTGGAAGGGACCCACTCTTTTTCCATAGAGTTGCACCTGGGACACATTGGCCGTGGCCGGTGCACAAGCAAGCCGCAGTCTTTACACTTCTGGAAGACGAGCTTGTGCTGCTTTGCTGCTTCCCAGAATCCCTGGTTGTCCAAATCGACACGGGGGCGCAGCAATGGAATTCCCGGAATGTACTCCATGACCATCTCTCACCTCCTCAGAAGGATGGCGCTGGTGGGAACACCCAGCCCTCCCGTCACGAGACTCAGTTCAGCGTCTTCTACCTGAGATGTAGAGGTGCCCCTTATCTGTCGCACTCCCTCTGCGATTAGATTCATGCCGTGGATGTAGGCCTCCGACAGGTGACCGCCTGAGGTATTGCACGGAATATCACCTCCCAACCTGATGCGGTCGCCTCCCTCACAGAAAGCTGCCCCTTCACCAACTCCGCAGAAATCGTACTCCTCCAGCTGCATAGGAATCAGGGGGGTGAAGGCATCGTAGAACTGCGCTACATCGATGTCCTTGGGTGATACCCCCGATACCCGCCACAACTCCTCGGCCGCATACCATGACTCTGGAAGCCCTGAGATTCGGGGGCGGTAGACGCTTGTCATCAGTTCACCCTGGGTGGCTATACCCTGCGTCGCCCCCAAGATGATGGCGGGCGTCTGCTTGAGGTCTTTGGCCCTTTCTGTGCTGGTTACGATTATTGCCACTGCGCCATCGGTATCGAGGCAGCAATCGAACAGGCGAAGAGGTTCAACGATCATCCTGGCATTGTGATAGTCTTCCATTGTCAATGGCCTGCCGTAGAACATTGCCTTCGGGTTCCGGCACGCATGTTCTCTGCAGACAATGGCGACCCATCCCAGCTGCTCACTGGTAGCTCCGAACTCGTGCATATACCTGGTGGTGAACATGGCTACCCAGGATGGCGGGGTAGCGAAGCCGTAGGGCATGATAGACCCAAAGTGGTCATGGGGGGCAATCATGACTTGCTCGACCCCTGGGACGCGGCCGTAACGGCGCCCTGAGCGCTCGTTCATACCCCGGTAGCAAACCACGTAGTTGGCTGCACCTGTTGCTGCATGCAGGATTGTGGCGCAGGAAGCCCCACCACCCCAGCCGCACTCACCAAAGTAATTCAGGTCGGGGATGCCCAGAGCGCTGACAATGTGCATCTCATCGGTGTAGTCCATGGCAAACTTAACCAAGCCATCGATATCCTCTATCTTCAGCCCCGCATCCTCAACTGCGTCCCTTATGGCTTCGCAGGCCATCTGACACTCGCTTCTCGCGGAATCCTTGGAGAACTCGGTGGCCCCTATGCCTACGATGGCAACATTGTTCTTGATCTTGTAGTCCTCGACTCTCGGTCTTACCGTCGTCCTGTATCTTCTGGCGAGGTATTGGTCGAACATATACACGCCTCCTTAGCCCTTGGTAGGCAAAGCCATGGTAGCGGTTCCCCAGGCATGAGGCCCCATAGCCACCGAAAGATTGAAGTCGACGTCTACCAGATGCTGATCTTCCTCGGTGTATTTCTTGCCTATCTTGCCGGTGCTCGTGAGGGTGTCGCCGGGAAAAACGGTAGCGCCCAGCCTGATCGTGATCTTCTTCAGTTCGCCTTCAGGGCCACTCCAGTCAGTTAGATACTTGCCCACAAGCCCACCTGTGCTCAGTATGTTCAAGAATATGTCCTTGACGCCCTTGCTCCGGGCGGCCGCGTAATCGTGGTGCACATCCTGGAAGTCCCGACTGGCGATGGCCGTAGAGACAATAGTGGTGGCAGTAATCTCACGCTCCTGGACGGGAAGCTCGTCACCTTCCCCAACATCGTCCCAGCAAACCGATTTCCAAGCCATTTGAAGCCCCTTTCTTTTTCCCTATACTTGCGGCTTGAACATCAGCACAGTAAAGGGCTGAATACAGACCACCTCACCATCCTGGTTCCTGTACGTGTATTCAGAAGTCAAGAAATGCCCCGTTCCAAGTCGTGTGGTCTTCTCAAGCGATACACTGAGGAACTTTATCGTGAAGCTTAGCCAGTCGCCCAAATGCATCGGGCGGAAGTATTCATGCGAAGTGGTGGTGGCTACCACGCCGCTGTAGCCGGCATCAATCATCATCTGCACGGCCTTTCCCAGCGGATCGTGCCTCTCTCTCTTGGGCCACAGGGGAGCCATACAAAAAGCTTGCACCATCTGAGGTGGAGCGATGATACCGCCGTACTTGCTCTTCTTCGCGTACTCCTCGTCACTGTAGAGCGGGTTGCCGTCCTGCATCGCTTCGCACCAGTGCCGGATCATCGCTTCATTCACCGCATTCGGGGCCTCGAAGGGCCCAGCCTCCTCCTCTACCATCGCCTGTACCTTTTCATACACATCTTGGCTCATATGATTCGCCTCCGATCGTCAGGTGTACCCACAGCAGCATTACATAGAACGAGGCATGCCCAGGCCGGCCATGGCTATGATATTCCTTTGGACCTCGATGGCACCGCCCCCGAAGATGAAGATAACGTCACTCCTCAGATCCTGCTCCACTCTGCCTTTTAGTGGGGCCCACTTGGAGCCCGTTTGCAACTGCCCGAACTGCCCCATGATCTCCAACAAAGAGTGGTTAACTCGCTGATACAGCTCCGATCCAAACACTTTGACCACCGATGCCTCGGCATAGGGGACAACCCCATTGGTTATCAGCCAGGCCAGATAGTAGTTAATCATCTTGAGAACTTCCACGTCCACTGTCAGCTCGGCAAGCTTGATCCTGACCCAGGGCTGCTCTATGACCGGCGCCCCGTCGACTTTGGTCTCCTTGGCCCATTGGATCGTATCGTCAATGTTCCTTCTCATAGGTGAGGACGGATTTAGCGCTATGCGCTCGAAATCCAGCTGGGTGGTGATGCATTTCCAGCCTTTGTTCTCCTCGCCGACGAGGCACGTTTTGGGCACCCTTACGTTGTCGTAGAAGGTGGTATTGTTTCTCTCCCCACCCAGGAGCCACATGGGCTCGATGGTAATGCCCGGGGTATCCATCGGAAGCAGGAACACCGAGATTCCGTGGTGCTTCTTTGGAGCCTGTGGATCGGTTCTGGCGGCAATCCAAAGATAGTCGGCATAGTCCGCACAGCTGGTGAAGACCTTCTGGCCGTTGATAATGTAGTCATCGCCGTCCCTAACGGCGGTAGTCTTGAGCGAGGCCAGGTCGGTGCCAGCCTCAGGCTCGCTATAGCCAATAGCAACTTCCAGTTCCCCTCTCAGAATGGGGGGCAGAATCTGCCTTTTCATTTCCTCGCTGCCAAAGCGCATCACCGCAGGCCCCACTGCGTTCAAGGCCATCAATGGGAGCATAATCCTCTCATAAGCCACAATCTCATAGAAGATGTGCTGCTCCATTGGCGTGCGGCCCTGTCCCCCGTACTCCTTGGGCCAGCCTACTCCAAGCCAGCCGTCACGGCCCATCTGGCGGATGAACTCGTTATAGGCGGGTGATTTCCCCATGCCACGTTTGGATTCTATCTCGGCCTTTACCTCGGGGGTCATGTGACTTCTTAGGTAATCGCGAAACTCCCTGGCAAACTGCTCCTGCTCGGGTGTCAGCGCAAATTCCATTCTGTTACTCCGTGTCTCATCTACGTGCGATGGGGTGGCGCAGTGTCACCTTGGGACAACCTTTCCCTCCATACACTACGCCAGTGGTTTGAAGTACTTAATATCCAAGATGCTGGCTTCACGCTGTTCCTTGAATACTGCCTGAACCCTCATTCCAACTCTCAGTTGTTCGGGATCGACCTCGCCCAGCATATGAACAAATCCCGTGTCGGCTCCATCCAGTTGAATTATCCCGTATACCAGAGGGGTCTCCACCGGCTGGACCGGATTCGGCTGGTTGCAAACAGTGTAGGTAAGCACTGTGCCCTTGTCGCTCACCTCAACCAACTCATCAAGTTGCCCAAAGCAATCTTTGCAGATAGACCTCGCCGGGACATAAACGCGATTGCAGGTAGAGCATCTCGTACCCATGATCCTCTTCCTGTCCCTAATTTCAATGAGAAACCGGCTCCCCACAGCGCCGGCTGAATACCTGTTGGGGATATATATCTGCCCATGATAAATCCAAACATCCATTCCTTCCAGCTTCTCGGCTACTGGCGACATATCATGACCTCCTACTTCCCGATCTCTTTGAAGTACAAGATGTCTGCCTGACCCTCGCCCCGTTCCTCATAATCCTCTTTCCAGACGGCCTGTACCCGCGCTCCCACCTTCAGCTTGTCCTTGTCCGTCTCCTCAAGGCGGTGCCGGTAGAAGACACCATTGTCCAGGAGAATAATGGCGCTGGGATAGGGGTTCGCCCACTTCTCGCCGTAGTGCGGGTCCCATAGAGGCATGACAAGATAGGTATACTGGTATACCTCGCCTGTTTGAGGCAACTCCACCAAGTCCCAACCCATTTCGACCTTGCACTTGGGGCAGACCACGGTCGGCGGCACCCAGATCTCCTTGCATTGGGGACACCGGTTGCCCACGATCTTCTTGTTTTCCTTCGCCTCTGCGTAGAAACGCCCCAGGTGTTGGCCCGTAGACCAGTTGTAACGGCGAGGCATTTGGAACTTCACATGAATATACTCCGGCCCCGACTCTTCCGCCTTCTTCTTAGGGGATGCTTTCGCCATCTTGTTGCCTCCTACAACGACCTCTTGAGCAAGGTCAGGATTGTCCAGTTAGGCCCGCCGAGAGCGGTGGCAATAGCCGTCTTTATGTCCTTTGTGGCCTGGTGCTCGCCAGCATCTCCGCGAATCTGGAGAGCAGCTTCGGCAACGCGGATGACAGGCGTAGCCCCGATGGGATTGGTAGCTAGGACACCACCAGAGCAGTTCACGGGGAACTCTCCCTCTATTTCGGTTATGCCCTTCTCAATCAACTTCCAACCCTCGCCCTTTTCACAGAAGTGCAAATGCTCATAGAGATTCATTTCCTCCCAGTTCGACGGCTCGTATATCTCGGCCATGTCGATGTCTTTTCGAGGATTGGTTATGCCGTTTCTTCCATAGAGCCTCTCGCAAGCCACGTGCTGAGTGTAGGTTTCTTTGCCCGTGGGGTCGCCGAATACCCCAGCACGGAACGGCTCCTGGTGCACGGTCTCGACATCAGCTATCCAGACTGGTTTCTTGGTGATCTTCCTAGCTCTCTGCTCCGACGCGAAGATGAGGGCACAAGCCCCGCAGGACTGAGGACAGAAGTCCAGTATTCTTAGCGGCCACACAAGGTATGCCGACTGCAGTACCTCGTCCACACTCTTCAGCCCAAGCCTCAGATGAGCGTAGGGGTTTCTGCAGGCATTCCGATCCGCTTTCAGCCGGGCCATGGCTGCATGCTCTTCTTTAGCCCCGGATGTCTCCATATAGGACAGTGCCTGCTTGGCGAACTCTCCTATGGCCCCTGTCGCTGCGCCTTTGCCCCACACTGGTGTAGCAGCAGCGGTAATAGCGGCCGTGGTATCACCACAATCCTGCTTCTCAAAGCCGACGACCATGACCAGGTCGTAGAGGCCCGAGCCGACAAAGAAGAAGCCTTCGCACACCACTGAGCCGCCGCTGGTACCACCTGTGCATACCTTCAGACCTGGCCTGCCAAAGGCTCCCGCCTCGGCGGTCATTCCATGGTCGGGGAGAAAGATTCCTTCAAAGGTTTCCATATTGCTGAAGAACACAGCCTCGATGTCCTTTATGCTCAACTGGGCATCGGCCAGGGCCGCCCTAACCGCCTCTGCCACCATCTCCGGCTGGTTAACGTCGGGACGCCTGGCAGTATGGTAGGTCTGTCCGATTCCTACTATAGCTACTCTGTTGGCCATGTCTCACCTCCAACTACCTGTTGCCCAAAATCATGACACCTTGATGCTGTCCACAGATGCCTGTTACACCGTGGGCTAGTGCCACCTGGGCCCCCTTTACCTGTCTGTCGCCCGCCTCACCACGAAGCTGCAGAACTGCCTCGGCTACGCGAATCATTCCAGCAACACCAACTGGATTTCCGGAAAGAACTCCACCCGAGGGATTCACGGGGACTCTGCCGTTCATCTTGGTCACGCCGCGGTCGATAAGCTTGCCCCCCTCGCCTCGGCCACAGAAACCAAGCCCCTCCATCCACAGAAGCTCCTGGTAGGAGTATTCCTCCGATACCTCAGCCACGTCTATCTGCTTCAAAGGATTGTTGATGCCGGCCATGCTGTAGGCCTTCTTGGCAGCTTTCACCAAGGCGTCACAGTCGGCCAAATCCCTATCCCCCAGGTAGTGCGTCTCATAGCAGTTGGACACTCCCAATATCCAGACTGGCTTATTCGTGAGCTTCTTGGCTTTTTCCTCAGGAGCCAGAATCATGGCGCAGGCCCCATCTGATGTCGGCTTGGTATCGAGAACCCTGATGGGAGATGAGAGCATCTTCGAGCCAAGGACATCCTCCACCGTAATAGCCAGAGGCTCCTGGGCATATGGATTGTTGTTGGCATTGCCGCGGTTCTTGACTGCCACCTTGGCGCACTGCTGGGCCGTTACGCCATACTTATACATATAGCGTTTGGCCTGCATAGCAGCCGCTGAGACGAAATCCAGTCCCAATTGCCTCATCAAAGCAGGATCGAACGCAGCATTCTCGACCAGGCTCTTCTCAGCCTGGGATTCCTTCGTGTGTGCCACAACCAGAATGATATCCTGGTGGCCTGAGAGAACCTGTGACATACCAACGTAAACAGCATTGATTCCGTCCTCAGCCACCTTATCCTCATGCCCCAGGTGTGCGCCCACGACGTGCTGGATATTCATGTTCGATATCGTCCTGCCATCCCAGAAATCCTGGGAGCAAGTCACGGCGGAATCGATGTCGGACAAAGTG
>Ga0315549_1004125_pt1 | contig 12457 bp, 13 predicted proteins | sample SalMarSW160200MG_FD_203101 | JGI IMG/M metagenome (GOLD analysis project Ga0315549, IMG submission 203101) | Salt marsh sediment microbial communities from the Plum Island Ecosystem LTER, Massachusetts, United States - Salt Marsh Sediment SW1601-200 ... | reverse complement strand
AGCGCGAAATCGTGAAATTCGTGCTAAAACACAAACGATCATCGTCTGAAATTCAATCTCGATGCAATTATACTAAATTATATAATACGTTATAAATATTTGAGTTATTTTTTATATTTATCTCCTCCTTTTGATCCTTTTAGCTTTTTAGCCTCTATTTTTTTTATTTTATCAATTATACTCGGATCTATATCAAAAGCACGTTTATATATACGTGAAAGAAAAAGAGTTATCCATGGTGAAGGTTCTTTTTTCTGACCAAACGAATACTCTTTAAAATATAGGTAAATTGATTTAGGAATAAATAATCCATTTGATTGAAATTCTAATAAACTCACAGCAAGAAGTTCTTGAAAAGCTTTAGTTTTTACTAATTTTGGATAATGACTTACGGCGTCTAAAACAGTTCCGATATTATACCAAAAAAAAGGAGCTCTTGGTAATCTGAATTTTTTTCCATGACCAAACATATATGGTTTATATTTAGATCTCTCTGTCCAACAATTAAGTAATGATTTTCCAGCATGAATTAAATGCTCTGGGTATTCTGAAAGAACCCAATATCCTCTTAAAGCATCAATTACAATCATAGGGCATATATCATTAACTCTTCCTGGACCTCTTCTTTTATAATATAACCATGGTTCACATTTCCATCCCCATCCTTGATTAGTTTCTTTAAGTAATTCTTTCATTCTTTTAAGACCTTCGAAACCAATATATCTTAGGTTGAAAAAAGATAATACATTGAAATATTGGAGAAATGCTGGATCTGTAATCCCTTCTATAGTATTATTTATATATGGTTCAAATATAACAGAGATCTACAAAATGTATCTTAATTTAAATGAAAGAAAGGATATTAAAAAATGCAATTTAACTTTTGTTGTAAGGAATTGGGAAAACTCTACAATAATAGAAGATGCATTAGTTGAAAAAATTCAAACGGGCTAAAATTAATCTAAAAAAGCCAAATCATCAACAATTCGAAAATTTTCATTCAGTAAATCCAATGAATTCATATCCTCCTTTTCAATATTAAAATTAAAAAGATTTGCATTTTCATTTATATGATCTTTACTGCTAGATTTTGGTATTTCTATAATACTATGTTGTAAACCCCAACGTAATAATATATGAGATGGTTTTTTATTATATTTTTTACATATTTTTTGTAATATAGGATTATCAAATTTCTTAGTCCGAGTTAATGGACAATATGCTTCAATCTTAATATTTTTATCATTACAAAAATCCATTAATTCTTTCTGATATAAAAATGGTGAAAATTCAACCTGATTGATAGATGGTATTTGATTTGAATTATTTATCAATTCCTCTAAATGAATAATTGGAAAATTACTCACTCCAATTGCTCGTACTTTTCCTTCCTCATAAAGGGTTTCCATTGCTTTCCAAGTTTCTAATTTTTGATTCCTTGGCCAATGAATTAAGTATAAATCTAAATATTCAACATTCAATCTCTTAATACTATTCTCAAAAGCTTTTAAGGTTGTACTATATCCTTGTTCGGAATCCCACACTTTTGTTGTAATAAAAATATTATCTCTGGGAATATTACTTTCTCTAATTCCTTGTCCTATTTCCTTTTCATTTCCATAAAATGATGCAGTATCAATTAATCGATAACCAATCTCTAAAGCCCATTTTACAGATTTTATAGCTTGATTTCCATACATATTCCATGTTCCTAATCCTAAAATTGGGATTTTAACACCATTATTTAATTCAAAATTTGAATTTAAAGATAATTCCATTATAATCACCAAGTAAATAAAATTAATAAAAATATTATAGCTTAAACTAGAATATCAAATTTAATTACAATCTTTTTTCTACATATTTTAATTTTTTTATTTTGGACTATACTTAATGTTAAATTATTATGAATAACTGTAATAGATTCAAAAGTCTTAAAGATCCATTAAATTATAGAATTTTAATAAAATTTTTTGATTTTACTATATTTTTTTATAGTGATATGAGTGAAAAAGTTGAAGATCGTATAAAAGAATTAGAAGAAAGATTAGCAAATACAATTCCAAATAAACATACTATGAAGAGCATTAATTTTATTAAAGCTCAACTCGCTAAGTTACGTGAAGATTTAATTCGTATTGTTAGTTCTAAAAAAGGTGGTGGTGGGGGATTTGGGATTAAAAAATCTGGAGATGCTCAAGTAGCATTTATAGGATTTCCTTCAGTAGGAAAATCTTCTCTTCTTAATTTGCTTACTGAAGATAAAACACATTCTAAAGTGGCAGCTTATGATTTTACTACTCTTAAAGCAATTCCTGGGATGATATCCATCGAAAAAGCAAATATACAACTTATTGATTTACCTGGTATAATATTAGGGGCCGCAGCAGGGAAAGGACGAGGGAAGGAAGTGTTGGGAGCAGTAAGATCTACAGAATTAATATTAATAATTATATGTTTTCGTGAAGATGGATCTATTGATTTCTCTAATTTAGATATAATTAGAAAGGAATTATATAATGCAGGAATACGATTAAATGCAAAACCTCCACGAATCACAATCAAAAAGCGTTCAAAAGGAGGAATTCATTTTACTTACAAAGGAGAACAATTAATGGATAAAGATGATGTTAAAAGTTTAATGAACGAATTAGGAGTTATAAATGCAGGAATTTATTTTGCTGAACCATTAATTACTCCTGATCAATTGATAGATTTTGTTATGGGAAATCGAATATATACAAAAGAATTTGTCGTAATTAATAAATCGGATTTAATGGGTCTTCCAATATCTAATGATAAGATTTCCGAATCGATTGGTCATGATCAGTGGGTTATGATTTCAGCAAAAAATAAAGAAAACATTAGTACTCTTCGTCATAAAATATTTCAAGAATTAGATTTAATTCGAGTATATTTAAAACCCCCCAAAAAAGAGGCTGATATGAACAATCCTATTATCCTCCATCTTGGTGATACTATAAGAACTCTGTGCAATAAAATTCATAAAAGATTTATAAAAGATTATCGTTACTCATTAGTTTGGGGGAAATCTGCAAAACATCCTGGTCAAAAATTTAAAAATCCAGATCATGTTATTGAAGATGGTGATATAATATCAATTTATTTACAAAGATAAATAGACTCTCTCTTTTTTTAAAAATATATTGAATTATCAATCCTTTCTATTTTTAGCATTATCATCATAACATCCTGTGAAACAGTTATTGGTTCTACTTTCCACTAAGAACCTCACTTTTTCCATGAAAAAAAAGATTCTTCTCTATAAAAAAATTATTAGAATAATGCAATCAATATAATATTATACTTTTGTGGATATAAGTTTAATTCAAATCATCTCAATCATATATATAAAAAATTCACACATTTGGTTAAGGATAAAATTATTAGAGGAGAGGAAACTTAAAAAAGCTTTTAATTTTGTTTATTTAACCTTAAATAATTTAAAGTTGCAGAATTTGAATATTGGACTCTAGATAATTTTTATTATTTAGTAAATTTCTAGTTATTATGGTCAATAAAAAAGTTTTGATTGTATATGACACGAGATATGGTGCAACAGAAATAACATCTAAAGACATTTCTAATGTTTTGGAAGAGAAAGGTATAGATGTTGATTTGATTAATCTTAAACCATTAAATATGGGACAATGGCCTGATCCAATGCAATATGATGGTATTATTGTTGGATCTAGTATAGCTATGTTTAGATGGAAAAAAAAACCTAAGAAGTTTTTAAAGAAAAATAAAAAGAAGTTTGTTAACAAAATATTAGCGGTATTTGTAAGTTGTGGTACATGTGTCACTGATCCAGAGAAAGCGAGAGAAAAATATTTAGATAAAATTATGGAGAAGATTGGATTAACACCCAATATCACCGAAGCTATTGAACCGGTAGTAGACCTCAGTGAAACTTCAGGACTAAAATCTATGTGGAGAAAGATGCTTAAGGAAATGGCTCAAGATTTTTCAAATGATGCAGGAATAAGTCTTAATGAGGAGGGTATGAATGATTTTAGGGATAAAGATAAATTATCGAAATTTATAAATTCATTTCATAGTCTTTTATAGCTTTTTATTAATTATAAAATCTTTAATTACTGATAATCATTATTAAAGGTAAGAAGAATGGATATATAAATAATATTGGATTGGAAAATTAAAAAAAAATCAGATTTAATAAGAATGAAAAAAAAAAATAATTTAAAAACAGGATTTTTTGAAGATGGGCTTCCTTTTGCACGAATTGGAAAGGGGTCAAATATTTTAATTAATCTTGAGGGTTTAAGCTTTAATAATGAGCCTCCTTCCAGTTTTGAATTGAAAGATTTTAAAAAATATGTAAATACTTTTACTGAAGATTATATAATATATCTTGTTGGACGGAAGCCGAATTCACCCTCATATTATTCTTTTGAAAGGATGATTGATGATTATGCAGTAATGATCCATCGAGAATTTAAAGAACCAGTTGATGTTATGGGTGTCTCTACTGGCGGTCAGTTGGCTCAATATTTAGCAGCGGACCATCCCGAGATCATTCGAAAAGTAGTGATTATATCCGCAGCTTATTGTGTGAGTGAGACTGGTTTAGAAATTGAGGCAAGGGCGGCAGAATATTTCAAGCAACAAAAGTATGTTAAGACCATAGAAACTATATTCGAATTGATCTTTTCTTCAAAAATAATGAGGGGAATTAGCAAGCTATTCATTCGATTATTTGCAAAAAAGATTTTTGGGGAAATTAAATATCCAAATGACTTTCTAAATGAGATTCGTGCAGATCAAGAAATGAATAGTAAAAAAAGACTAAATGAAATCATTGCTCCTACCTTGATTCTTAGCGGAGATTTAGATATTTGTTACTCAATTGAGGATGTTGAAGCTACAGCTGAAGGTATCCCAAACGCAGAATTGATAATATATAAAGGATATGATCATAATCTTATGAGAAAAAATAGAAAACAAGTGAAAAAAGACGTATTAAATTTCCTCAAACAATCTTAAAAGAATATTAAAAATTAAAAGCTTTAATTAGTTTTAATTTGAAATATTGAAAATTTATGTCTAAGAATTCAGTATAAAAAAAGTCGAGAAAACACATAATTTACCTATTATAGATATTTTTCGTGAAATAACTGTTTTGCAAAACGCATTTTTATAAAAGATAATCCCTCTTTTATTAAAGATTGAGAATATTAAAGTATATAATAGAAGAAATTATCAATATTGCCTTATTTTTAAATTATTTATGAAAGATATAAAGTCAAACGATTCATAATTTCAAGATATATTTTAAAAAAAATAAAATTTAACTAATTAATTCTAAATTTTATAAAATGTAATTCTATCAATTGGTAAATCCACTAGCAAAAACCCAACAAGGTATTTTTTTCATACCAATATAATAATCAAATACCCCCTCAACTAAAACTTCTCAATTATTTTAAATGATATAGAACTCGAACAATTTTATTAACGGGATTAAATTTTTCAATGATTATTATTGTTCCTTATTTTTTAGTATTAGTAAATAACAGAAATCTTTTAGACTCCTTTTTTTTTTTAAAAACTTATGATTAATTTATATGTACAAAAAATAATATTTTATATTAAAAAATTTAAAATACTAATAAAAACCAACTTTTAATTATGAAACTAAAGAAAATTAACTTGGGAGATTTAATTTTCGTATTATTATACAAATATGGAGGAGAAATTAGAGGAAGCACAACTATCCAGAAGTTAATTGATATAGTACGACTTGATAGTGAATTAGAAGTTGATTTAAGTTATTCTCCATATGATTATGGTGATTTCGCACCAGAAATAAATGATGTCATTCAGGTTTATCAAGATAATAGTTGGTTGACTAAGGATAAAAAGAAGATACAAGGGGAGAAAAGTATTGATATTTACAAACTTACACCCGTGGGTAATAAAATTGCGAAAACGCTTTATGATAATTTACTTACTAGTGAAATAGAAGCTTTAAATATAATAGACAAGTTTCAAAATAAAAACCAAGAAGAACTTATTGCATTCTCATATTTTTGGTATCCCAAAACAGCAATTAAATCAAAAATAAAGAAGGACATATTTAAAAAATCCACTATCCTTTCGAATTTAGAAGGTGATTTAGAATCCGAATATGATTCAATCATCGATTCTGGGCGTTCTGTTAAAGATGTAATGCGAGAATCTTGGAGATGTTAACAAATCGATAACAAAAATAACATGAGATAATATATAAAAATGGAGACTTTAATCTTTATTGATTCAGATATACTCTTTAGCTTTTTTGCCTTAAGTAAAGAAAAAATGGAGATTTTTGATAAAACGGGCACAACAGGAAACAACAATTTAGATACAATAATAAATCTTATAAGTGAAATTGAAAATAAGGAACAAATTATTTGCTTATCAGAGATCTCTATACTGGAAATAGTTTGCGTCTTAAAAAGGAGAAATAGTTCTTTTAAAATCCCTAACATCGTAAGAAAATTATATTCAATAGGTAATATTTTACCCTTAGATGATTTAATGATTAAATTAGCGTGGTTTGTTGGTTCTAATTATAAACTTCATAGTGGAGATGCATTGCATGTTTCTTTTTGTTTGATGAATGATATTGAAGAAATTATATTGCAAGATAAAGAATTCCATGATGCTTGTATTGAAATGAAAACAGATTTTGAGAATAAAGGACTTGAAGTATTAAATGATTTCTTTACGAAGATTTCTTTTGTTCAAAGCATACCTGAAAAAATTAAAAAAAAATATTCTAATCTTAAAAAAATTAAAATAAGAATAATATAAATCAAAATATAATGAAGGAAAAATTATTACATTCTTACATTGAAAGAGAATATTCAAATTATAAATGTGGACATGAAGTAAAATTTTTTAGAAAAAGTATAGATTTTACTTTTATTGATGAAATAAATGAACTACATGCAATCGAATTAAAATTGAAAGATTGGAAATCCGCGTTAAATCAAATTGAGACAAATCAGTTATGTGCTAATTATTGTTATTTAGGAATTTGGTATAAAAATAAAGAATCGGTACCCAAGGAAGTTTTAAAAAGGTATGGATTTGGATTAATTGCAATTGATAAAAACAAATGTGATGTCTTAATCCCTCCGGAAAAATCTCCAATTTTAAATGAAAATTACTGCACTTTAATTAAAAAACAAATCATGGGAGAATAAATTGAATTATTATTTTAGATATTTTGTTCAATATTCCAATTTTTTTAATGAAATCCTTTCAAAGGATAGTAGTATTTATATTGATGCAACTTATTTGTATAATTTTCAATCTGCTTGTTATAATTTAATTTCAAGTCGAAATTACCACTATTTTATTGATCCCGAAACATATAAATTTCAATATGGAGGAGATAGAGTTTTTTATTTAAAGTATTTAGAATATTTTGAAGAATTTGAAGATTTGTTTAATATTGAAAATATCATAAACATTGAATTTCTGGAAGACGAGAATAATTTTAACGATTTTTATAAGAAAATTATTAGATTTCAAAGAACTATGTTAGCTATAACTCAAATACCTATTGATTATTACTGGGCAATTGCTAATGGTAAAAAAGAAATTAAGAGTATCAATCCTATTGAAAATTTAGATTTTATTATTTCTCCATATTTTGAGTTTTATAAAATTGATGATATTAATTATAGCAATACTTTAAAATTTTCTTTAATTGAACCAGAAAATTATTCCCTCTTACGTTTTCCTAAAGAAATCCTCAGTAATGATGAGAATATCAAAAAAATTACGCAAGATTTTAAGAAATCAAATGGTATCTTACTAAATATATTAGATCTAAATCAATATGATAACAAAGATTTAAATTTATATTTTAAAAACCTTATAGATCTCATTTTTCGCTTTTCTTCAAATAATCAAAAAGTAATACTCATGAACAATTCAGAATTAGGTAAATATTTCACTTTTTTTGGTCTTAGTAATGTGTGTTCAAATGTATTGATTGGGCAAACTACTTCAGAATATAAACCATTTAAATCTAATAAGAAAGGAGGAAGTTCCAACTTTGTATATATTCCACATATTGAAAGAAGTATATCAATAACAAATGGGGAAAGTTTAATCGCAAGAAATAAAGGTATAAATGATTATTTCCCTAAAAATATCAGAGAATTAGATTTGAATTCAAGAGTGAATAATTATTACAATTTTATTAAAAGTAAAATTGAAAAGTTAAATCAATCATCTATTCAGGACAGCATTCAAGAAATTGAAGAAATGTATCACCAAGTATCCTATGAAATACATAAGAGAGAGTATGATTATATTGATTTATGGAAACAAATTCTTTTAATTAAATATCAAGAATATTTCTCAAATAATTATTAAATGCTTACTTGTAAAATTAATTGCTAATAAATGTTATTTTCTCTGAAAAGAAAAAAAGGAAAATATCATTTAAAATCTAAGATTTCAAATGTTCTTATATGGATTCCACTTGTCATATAACTGAATGTAATCATCGTAATTGAGCTTCACGTAACATTGATAGTTCACATCAATGTGAACTAATTTGTTTATAAATCAAAATCATCAATTAAATATCGCGGATCAGAATTGGAATTAATATAAACAGTAAGTTTATCCAAATTAAATATTTCATAGTTCAATATATCCTCTGAATCTTTTTTAAGTAAAAGTTCAGACGTGTCTTCTGGTGTTATATCAACAATAATATTTAAAACATCAATGCTATGTGTAGATAATATAACTTGCCATTTTCCATTTTTTAACCATTCAATAAACATTTCTATTAGGGAGGGATGTAGTCCTGACTCAAGATCATCTATTAAAGTTAATTTAGGATTTATCACCTCAACTAAAGACATAATTTTTAAAATCTTTTCAACACCTGAACCTAAATCATTCAATGGAAGGTAGAAAGTATTATTTGAAAAAATTTTTCTAATAGTAATAGATTCTTGGAATACAAGTTCACTATATTTATCATCAATACATTTATTAATAAATTCTGCCACAACGTATATGTATTCCTTTTTTCATGATTAAATTTTTAAAAAAATGAATCTTATTTTCTAATTCCTGTATTCTTTTTGTATTATTAGGAATAAATATTACTAGCTTTGATAATATGTGTTCAAAATTTTTAAAATATTGTTATGATTTAACATTGTAATCAATTTATGATCACTTTATACAAAACTTTTTTTCCATGGAAAATTAGGTTTTTTTAATGAAAAATAGGTGCAAAATAACTGTTTCACGATTATATATTTCAAATATCCCTTTTATATTTTCATGATATTTTTTCAAACATAAATATAATTTTAATATTTTTAAAATCAGTATATATAAATTTAAGTTGTTTTATTGTTTAATAAAAGTCCTTTAGTTAAGGAAGGAGCAAACATATTAAAAGAAAGTGAAATGATCTAATTTATGGATGAAATTAAAGGGATCCTTCTCGCTGAAATTGTAGGAAAGGGAACCCGATCTGAAGGCCCAAAGTATTATATTAAACCTATAGATGACTATGCAAATAGATGGGAGAATATCCTTGTTAGAAAAAAAACTCAGTTATGGGAGATTGATCCTGTATTGAATAAATTTATTGATAAAAAAGTCTTGGTCCTTGGAGAGATTATTGAAACTAAAAGTACAATTACTGTTGACTATGAAATAATACAAGAATTAAAATGAGATTTATTCAAGAATAAGATATATAAATCAAGGAGATAAAAATTAAATTAAATATATTTTTTAATTTGTTAAAATATCTGTTATTGAAATTTAAAGTAAATCCTCATTATATTCATGGAAATAGGTGATATATCATGGTAAAAATGCCAGATGATATAGAAGATATTATTAATAATGAAACTAAAAGGGGAAATAAAATTATTCCCTTTTTAGGATCGGCAGCTTCGCTTTTTGAACCTACAAATTTACCTAGCTGGAATAATTTTATAAAAAAGATCTTATCATCATTGGAAAGAAAATTACCTAAGGAATTAAAAATTGAATTAACAGACAAAGTACTCAATCTTATTTGGCAAGGGAACATTCCCGCTTATGAAATAACAGAAATAATTGCCAAAAGACTTGGGATAGAATATTTGAAAGTAATAAATTCTCTTGCAGGACACCAATCTAATGAGTTTCATGAATGGATCGTAGAAGGTATGATTCAACGTAAATTTCCCATAATAATTACCACGAATTTTGATAACAATGTAGAACAATTATTGATAAATCATGGTTTAAAACCAGTATATTTAACTGGAAACACTGAAAAGGATAAAATAATGTTGGATCTTCAATTGAAAGAGAAAAAAACGGATAATTGCCTTAATGTTGTAATTGTAGATAATGTAGATGCTTTTAAATTTTTAGCAAAAAATACTGGTTGGATTGGATTACCTAATCACACATTTATTTTAAAGGTACATGGAGATGCATTATATCCTAATACATGTGTTGATACAATGGCACAGAGATTACAAGGTTTATCTTCATCAGTGGGGCATATTTTATCTGTTTTATTACAACAATATCCATTTTTCTTTCTCGGTTTTGGGGGAGGAGATCTAGAAACTGGATTAAATTATTTACGTTTAGAATCAGAAAGAGATCTCGCAAATATATATTGGTTAATTAGAAAACAGGATCCAATTCCACAAATATTCAAAAAAATTGAAACCCGATTAGGTGGTAGTTTTAAGATTATAAAAGGTTCAATTCCAGGAAAGATATCACAAATTAATCCCTCTTTAGAAAAAATGATTAATGATTGGGCAGATAAAATTGGTGAGTTCTGGGCAAGTTTGGTATTATTAGATCTTTCACAGAAAACAGGTATGGAATCTGAACATAAATCAATATTCAATAATTTATCTTTAATATATGGTATACCGAAAATGACACAGTTAATCATAGATAAATCATCTTCTTATAACCTTAATTATTCGAAATATATTTTTAAACAAATTAAACTCCAAAAAGAAAATTCAAAAAGTTCATTATATCAACTAGAGATCTCAAAATCAATTACAAATGCTATAACTGAATTTAGAAATAACAGTATCAAAAATGCGATTAATGAAATTAAAAATGCAATTCTTTTAACTAGAAAATATTATGAAGATCTAAGAAAATATCCGGATTCCTGGATACCCACAGCAATTTATGGTATTTTTCTTTATTCTCTAAATGAAATTAATTATTCTAAAATATTTCTTGATGATGCAAAGGATATTGCTAATTTAATAGGTAGTCAAGTGGGACAGAATTTTATGAATAATATTTATGAAATTATAGAATTTTCGAAATTAAATGAAAATTTCAATAAAAGAAAAGATATTGATAATAACGAATTCATTTATTCACCTCCAGATGAAAATGATATCTTGATTAGCATTCCTGCATTTGATAATGTTGGAGAATTTTTTGAAGGGATTCCCGAATCTATATATCTCAAAGCAGAACTTAATCGAGGATTATTAGTTGGAGATAAACTTGTCTTAACTCCTAATTTTTTATTAAATTCTCGGGTTTTTATCACTGAGATTTTATTTACAGATGATCAACTAAATAAAGAGTATTTATATTTTATTCGACCCTTATTACCGCGTATTCAAAATATTTATAAAAATGGTAAAAAAATACAATTAAATCTTATTGAAAGTGAAGATCCTATCTTAATCTATAGGGAGGAATGTCAAGTAAACAATAAAGGCTTTTTCCATGAAAAAATTGATATTAAGTATTTTAATAAGATTAATGATTTTTATAAAAAACATCGAGAACTTATTTATTGGTATGATTTTAATGTTATAGCAGGATTTTATGGAAATAGAACTAAATCTATCTTAGAAAATCCAATTCCAAAGGAAATATTTCCCCAAGAATTACAAGAGAAAGCAAACGAGATTAAATCTATCATGTTAGATTATGTCAAAGTATGTCTTGAAAAAGATGATTTAACCCGGACTTTACTCTATCAATTTAGCAATTTATTTAGATATCCAACAAGTAATGAAGATTTTAGGGAAGTAATTAACAAATTAGTTGATAATAATGATCAAAATCATAAATTTTCAAAGGAAATATTAGAATTAATTGATAAAAGGAAAATCTTAGTATCTCAACCTTGGAATAATAGTGAAATTATGAAATTATTTTCTGATGCTGCATATATAACCAATCTTCCTATTGCTTTTGGGTTTTCTCTTACTTTAAATGAAGATGAGAAAAATCATTATAAATTAATAGAAAATGTGCTAAAAAAAGAAAAAAAACTCCTTGCGAACTAAAGTTCGCTTCTAATCACAAAACTTTTTTTCTTCTTATGAGCAACTTCAAAAACAAAGATAGCTCAAGCTAGGTTAGTAAGTATTTACTATATCTT
>Ga0315549_1004124_pt1 | contig 12458 bp, 9 predicted proteins | sample SalMarSW160200MG_FD_203101 | JGI IMG/M metagenome (GOLD analysis project Ga0315549, IMG submission 203101) | Salt marsh sediment microbial communities from the Plum Island Ecosystem LTER, Massachusetts, United States - Salt Marsh Sediment SW1601-200 ... | reverse complement strand
ATGATATATTCTTCTTTATATAATTTTAGGATAAAATCATTGAATTTAGTACTAGCTGAATAAGAATGTCCAATAAAAACATATCCAAATAAAAAATTCTCTTTAACTTGGAAGATTATTAAGAATTCGCCATGTTTAATTCTGTCTATGGACCCTGAAGGGGCAAATGTTTCTTTACCAAACATATTAATCGCTGAAATAAATCCAGCTATTAAATCTCCATTTTTAAGATTGTATCCTTCAAAAGATTTATTATATAAACAGTGACCATCAATAATACTTAATATAACAAGAAATACGGGTTTTTCTGTTTGTTTAGGAAATTTTTCAATCTTTACTCTTATCATTTTTGAGAATAAGAATTCATATTTGGATTGATTTATTCTTTCCTTAATTGGTTTGTTTTGTTCATTATTATTCTCCCAATTATCTAAATTTGTTAATAATGAATCATGTTCGTTAGAAATCTTATTCGCTAATAATTTTAAATTATGCTTATTGGCGATATCTTGAGCCTTATTTAAAAATATACGTGAGTTTTTTATATCTAAATTAAGTTTTGATATTTGCGCTTTGAGAAAATAAGTTTCCGCCAATAAATCATATAAATATTGTGATTTTGCAATATTTAGCAGTTTATCAGATAGTTCTTCTATCTCTTCAAGAATGCTTATATCTCCTGATAATTCTAGTTCATATATTAAAATTTCACACAGGTGTGTCATAGCTTCAATAGAGATCTCATGATCTGAAGTTTCTTCTTCACTAATTTTTTTGAAAATAATTCCAGCCTTCATTTTTTCTCTTAAACGTTCTTTTGATTTTAAAATAATTGCTTCATCTAATTCATATATTTGTTTAATTTGTTTTGTATCTTTATATTTATTACTTAACTCATATAATTGTTTTATATAATCATCAATTTTATCAAGATCATTATTAGTTAGTGAGAGAACAATAAGATAATGATATGTTTTAGCTATAGATACACTAAAATTCTGAAAGTGATATATAAAGATTTTTCTCTTATTCAATAAATCTAAAGCTTCTAATAAATATTTTTTAGCGATATAAAAATCACCAAGCTCTCCATAAATTTTTCCTATTACACTTAAATATGCAGGTCTTAACATTGCTCTATCTTCAACAACAGGTATATTTAATCCCTTTTCGTAATATTCTAAACTTTTTTTAAGCTCTCCTTTGCGACTAAATACATTTCCAATACTGTAGTATGATTGAGTTATTAATCCCTTATGTCCCATTGATACTCTAATATTCAAACTTTTTTCAAAATAAGTTAAAGCTTCGTCAAGTTTACCTTGTAGAAGATCACAATGGCCAAAAAGATCATAACAAATTGTAAGAGCATAACTAAAATTGTTTTTTATGCAAATGGGTAAACATCTATTTGCATATTTCATTGCAGCATTTAACTCTCTTGTATGATATTTTATCCACCCTAATATTATCAATATCCATGTAATTCCTATTGAAACATCTAATTCTTCTGCAATAATTAGTCCTTCATTTAACTTATCTTCACTTGCTTGAAAATTACCTATAGATGTTTCTAAATGACCTGTATTTATTATAACCCATAATATTCCAAATTTATCATTAATTTCTTTTCTTATCTGATAACATCGTTCTAATGAAACTAATCCCTCATGTACAATATGTGTGTCTTGAAAAGTTCTTCCTTTTAAATAAAAGAAATAAGCTTCACGATATTTATATTCTTCTTCAGAAACGTCTTTTAGGTTGCTTAATAATGATTCCCATTCTTTGATTAATTCAAAACATTCATCAAATAATGTCAGACAAATACAATTTTCTATTTTTGCTATTACTCCATCAATTTCTCGTAATGGTATGTTTTTTAATTTGGATTCCTCAATCATTTCTTCTGCAATGGCTTTACCTTTATTAAATTCACCTTTATCTAGATATATAAAACTCTGAATATATTTTCTGATTAATTTTTCATTAACAGATAATGATTTCTTTTTCTCAATTGAATTTAACACTTCTAATGCTTGTTGATATTTACCAAAAGAAATGAAAGCTTCCAGTTGTGTGTTCTCACTAAAAAACATTTTTCAATTAAATAAATCAGTGTTATTTTATATGATAATAAAATAAATTATCTATAAATCTTGATCTTTGGATATATTAGTAAATTTTCTTTTAATTTTCATATAAGACTAATATTTAATCTAAGAGATAAGGTATAAAGTACTCTTATTCAAAGAAAATCTCTGTGCTTAGCTGATTAATGGAGGAGGTAATCCCATCTGATATTTCAGTATAACTATTAGCAGATAAAGTCAATTCTCTAATGATATATTCTTCTTTATATAATTTTTGAACAAAATCTTTCAATTTAGAGAATGCAGAATAAGAATGTCCTTTAAAAACATATCCAAATAGAAAATTCTCTTTAGATTGAAAGATTATTAAAAATTCACCATGTTTAATTCTATCTATAGAACCAGAAGTAGCAAAAGCTTCTTTACCAAACATATTAATAGCAGAAATAAATCCGGCTATTAAATCTCCATCTTTTAGACTAATCTCCTCAAAAGCGTTGCTATATAAACAATGCCCATCAATAGTACTGAGAATTACTATATATACAGGTATTTCTATATCTTTAGGTAATTCTTCAATTTTAGTTCTAATCATTTTTGAAAATAAGAATTCATGTTTTGAACTATTTATTCTTTCTTGTAATGAAACATTTTGATTAGTCTTTTCTTCCCATTCCTCTAAATTAATCAAAAAAGAATCATGTTCATAGGAGATTTTATTTGCCAATCTTTTCAATCCATGTTCATTCGCAATTGTTTGAGCTTTAGTTAATAACATACGTGAATTTTTGATATCTAAATTGAGTATTGATATTTTTGCTTTGAGAAAATATGTTTCTGCTAATAAATCATACAAATATTGAGATTGTGCGATATTAAGCAGTTTATCAGATAGTTCTTCTATCTCTTTGAGAATTTTCCTATCTCCCGATAACTCTAATTCATATATTAAAGTATCACATAGATGTATCATAGCTTCAACAGAGATTTCATGGTCTAAGATTTCCTCTTTGCTGATTTTCTTGAAAATTATCCCAGCTTTCATTTTTTCCATTAAACGATCTTTTGAGTTTAAAATAATTGCTTTATCTAACTCGTATAATTGTTTAATTTGTTTATTATCTTTATATTTGATACTTAACTCATATAATTGATTTAAATATTCATCTATTTTATCTAAATCATTATTATTTAGTGAGAGAACAATAAGATAATGATATGTTTTAGCTATAGAAATACTAAAATTCTGAAAATGATAGATGAAGATTCCTCTTTCTATTAATAAATCTAAAGCTTCCAATAAATTTTTTTTAGCGGTAGAAAAATCTCCAAGCTCTCCATATATTTTACCAATTATACTTAAATATACTGGTTTTAATACCACTCTATCTTCAACAACAGATACATTTAATCCTTTTTCGTAATATTCCAGACTTTTTTTAAGTTCTCCTTTCCGACTAAACACATTTCCAATACTATAATATGATTGCGTTACTAATCCCTTATGTCCTGATGATACTCTAATATGTAGACTTTTTTGAAAATAAGATAAAGCTTTATTTAGATTTCCTTTGATAAAATAACAATGTCCAGTAAGATCATAACATATGGAAGAAGCATATATATAGCTTTCTTTCTTACAAATTTGCATACATCTATCAGCAGATTTCATAGCAGTATCCAGATCTCTCAAATGATACTTAATCCATCCCAACTGTAATAGAGCCCATACAATTCCATTTTTTATATCTAATTCTTCTGCTATAGTCAGAGCCTCATTAATAAATTTTTCAGCTTCACTAAAATCACCGATACTCGTAGTCACAAAACCCTGATTTATTAAAGTATATAAAACGCCAAATTTATCATCTATATTGCTTCTAATTTCATAACTTTTTTTAAATAATTCAATAGCTTCTAAATCTTTATAGGCATTCATATAAGTTCTTCCTTTTAGAAATAAAAGATATGCTTTTCTATAGTTATATTCTTCATTGAAATTACCTTGAATATTGCTTAATATTAATTCCCCCTGGCTTATTAAATCAAAAGCTTCATTAAATAATGTTAAACAAACAAGATGTTCTATTTTTGCATTAATACCATCAAGCTCTCTTAAAATATTGTTTTTTTCTTTAGCTTTTTTTATTAATTCACTAGCAAGTGTCTTTCCTTTTTGAAACATCCCTTTATCAAGATGAATAATACTTTGTATGTATAATTTTATTAAATCTTCATCATCCATAAGAGTTCTTTCTTTCTCAATGGAGTTTAATAATTTTAATGCTTGTTGATATTTACCATAAGAAATGAAGGCTTCTAGTTCTTTGTTCTCACTAAAAAACATTTTTTAATCTTAAATTTTCGAGTTTTTTTTAATTTATACGAATAAAAAGAAAATATCACAAAAATAATTATAAAATCTTACAAATTTATTCATAGATATAATAATAATAAATACTTTAATTCCAGTGATGATTACTTTTCTTATAAAATATATATAACATTACTATTTATAGAGGTTTTGTTTTTAAAATAATACGGATACCTATTAATTATTGAATAGTAATTTTTAATTCCTTTTTTTTAAGAAAGAAGAAAATTATATCATAAATTTACGATTTATAGAGAAATAATTTTATCTACTCCCAAAAAATGAGTCCAGAGATACCTGTTTTGAAGTACTATCTAATTTCTTAAGCCGATCTAAGGCATTTATTACTCTATTTTTAGAAAAATTATGTTGTTCAACCAATAATTCCTCTATTTTGTCATATTCAATTTTTTCCCATTTTAAAGTAGGATAATCCTTTTTAATAGTAGGAGTAGAAAATATTGTTTTTGCTTGTTCTATTAAGTCTAAATTTGAAACTAGATTATTTTTAGGGGGTAAAACATTACTTTTGATAATAGTTTCTAATGTTTCATATTTCTTAATTAATTCTAAAGCTTTATGTTGTCCAATACCTTTTACTCCGGGAAAAAAATCAGTTCCGATTAAAATACCCATTTCGATTAGTTGTTCTCTCGTAATATCAAATTTATCTAAAAACTTTGAAAGGGATATATATTCTATATCTAATGTTATAGTTGTATTTTTAACTTTTTTACTTCTACTGATAGCAAAATTTCTAATTAATCTATTTCCTCCAAATAGAAGAGTATCATAGTCTTGAGAAGCACAGGCCCATGCATCACCAACATCTACCATATATGCAGATTGTGCTTCCCCTTCGGAAGGAGCTTGAATAATTGGTATACCCATATAATTTATTAATTTTTTACATTCTTCAATCATATTATTATCTAATTTTGATGTCATTTGAGCAAACTTTTTAGCTTCTGACATATCTCCCTTTTCTTGAGCTTTAATCATTTTTATATTAGCTTCTTTTTTTACTTTTCTTCTCTCTTCAATTGTTTCAAGTTTTAATTCAGAAGGTTTTCCATCAAATACATAGATGGGTTTAATATTATGTTCTATAAAATTAATTGTTCTATAGAATAATCCAGATAGATGAGATGTTATATTTCCTTCATAATCTTTTAAAGGTGTTCCATTTCTCTGTCTAATTATAGCTAAAAATTGATAAATTGTATTAAATGCATCGATGGCAATCTTTTTATTTAAGAGATTTTCAAATGTAATTGTGCGTTTTACTTCTTTTACTAGATCGTTTATTTTTACTCCCATAATATGTCACTTGCATTGATTTTTAATTTATAAATATAGTGTTTTTATCTATTATTTACAGTATTCTTTGAATTTTCTTTTGTCCTTCTCTTTAATTTTGAACCACAAATCTCACATATTTGCTCATTTAAATTTTTTTGGATTTTACAGAAAGGACAAAAAATTTCAAATAATTTTTTCTTTATAATACCTTCTTTATACAATGGAGAGAATGAAATATTTAATTCTAAACATAAATTTTCCATTGAATAATCATTAGTATATAAAACTATTTTTTTATTTGATGTTTGCTTAAACTCAAGAGCAAGAGCAATTAATTTGATGTCCACATCAGATAAGACAATAAAGTCATTCGTAATTTTAGATCTCTCGACAACTTTTCTTACATATTCTTCATTTGCTGATTTTAAAATTAATTTCTGTGATTCAATAGCGCAATGAATTCTATCAATAATAGTTCTATTCTTTTTGAGATATCGCTCAACTTTAATCTCATCAAGGACTTCTGGAACAGTATAAATTTCACTTTTTATAACATTAAAATCTAGACCTTTAAGAAAGATATTTGTATCAAAAATTATTATGGATTCTTTAGTTTCATTTTCATTTTCCGTTGGTGCCATCATTAATTATCATTTAAAGATTTTACAAATATGTATACTGATTATATAAAATTCTATTTAAAAAAACTATAAGATCGTTTCATTCCTCAGGTGAATCACCCATTGGAATCCTTATATTACCAATTATTTTCTTCCTTAGACGTTTATAATAATTCATTGAGAGAGATTGAGAGAAACGTATGAATTTAACGTGAGAGTTAGCTTTTTTAATTCGAATTTTAGTATTAGGTTGAATTTCTTTTATAACTGTTTGGCCATCAATAACTATTTTAGCAGTAAGTCTTGGTCTTAAGAGTTTAACTTCAATATCACTATCGATTGGAACAACTATTGGTTTTAATCCAGAACGCGCATAAGGGTTTAATTCTGTAATCTGCATAATATCCAAGCTAGGAAAGACAATCGATCCACCTGCACTGAGATTATATGCCGTGGAGCCCGTAGAAGTTGAAATTATAACCCCATCCAGATAACTTCTATTTAAGAAAACTCCATCAATTTTTATTGAAATTTGTAGAACTTTTGAAAATTTAGATGAAATGATTAAAATCTCATTTAATGCATTATTTAATTTTAATTCTTCAGAATTATTCTTAATAATATAGGGCGTAATTTTGGATACTTTTTCAATTATATAATCACCATCCAAAACTTTCTCTAAATCTTTATAAATTCTTTTTTCATAACTTTCATCCAAAAAACCAATAGATCCTATATTGACACCTAAGATAGGAGGCGGATCTCTTTGATATAATCCCTTTACAACCCTTAAAACACTCCCATCTCCTCCAATTACAATAATAAAATCGGTATTATTAGCCCTCATCTCTTCTAAATCTATACCGTTATGAGGCATTATTTTGGGAGAGATTCTTGTCTCCAATATAACTTCTCTTTGTTTATCTTGAATTAAAAAATGGAAAATATCTTTAGCTAAATTCAATGCTCTTTCTGAATCCATTCTACAAGCTAAGGCAATCGGTTTTTGTTCCATATGACTCAAGCTATTATTTAATTATATCTAAAGAATATTAATTTTAAAGAAAAATAAAATTTTTGTTTATATTAATATAAAAAAAGAAATAAAAATCTACTTATTAGAAAAAACTCTATTAATTAAAGTTTTTCCGGCTAAGCTCCAATACTCTACTTGAGTTTGGGCCATTTCTGTTGGATTATTTTTTAAATCTGTTAATTTTTTTTTCATATCTTCATCTTTAGGCCAATTGACATCAATAGATTCATATGATTCGAGATCCATAATATTGATAGAACTTTCTTCAATGAAATTTATTTGTGCATTTCCTTTTACTATTTCAGGTATGTCAACTAAGTGTCCACTTGGTATTGTAATAGAACGCTTATTATCATCAAATAGACCTACACATACAACTCTGACTTTAGCATGTCCATGTTTTCCAGATTTACTTCGTTCTGTGTTTTTAATAACACACGGTTCATTTTCAATCATAATAAAATTACCGGACTTTAATTTTTGTATTTCATCTCTTCTTATGGAAATAATTATTTCACCTTTTCTCAGTTAGTTAATTACGATAAGAATATTTTAATTTTATAATTTTAAAGTTAATATGGTTCAAAATTAATTGTTCTTCATATATTTTTTTAAAATTTTTATATTTTTAATGATTATAAGGAATAAAAAGTTATATAAATATATAGACTAACTATCTTCATTGAATTATGGAGTATTTTTATAATCCAGAACAAATTTTATTTTTCAGAATTAATTTAATTAATTAAATATTTTAAAAGCTGGTTATTATGGTTTTAGAAAATCTCGGTAAGGCCTTGGATAATGCTGTTCGAAAATTACGTAGATTACCCAAGATAGATAAAGATGCTCTTATGGCTCTAATCCAAGAACTTCAGCGGGCATTAATAGATTCGGATGTAAATGTGAATCTTGTTTTAGAGATGACAGAGAATATTAAAAAAGAGGCAATGAATACAACACTCCAAAAAGCCAGTCGTAAAGAATTCATTATTAAACTTGTACATGATGAGTTAATAAAAACACTAGGAGGAAAACCAGCGCCAATTAGAATAAATCCTAAGAAAAAAAATGTGATATTACTGGTTGGTATCCAAGGGTCAGGAAAAACCACATCAATTGGTAAGTTAGCATATTTCTATAAGAGTAAGGGATTCAAGGTTGCTACATTAACAACGGATACATGGAGACCTGGTGCGTATGAGCAACTCCAACAATTGACAAACCAAATTGGTGTCAAATGTTTTGGAGATCCAAATGAAAAAAATCCATTAAAAATCGCTGTTAAAGAAACAAAAAAAGCATTAAATGAGGGTTTTGATGTTTTAATTGTTGACACTGCAGGAAGGCACAAACAAGAGAAAGAATTAATGGAGGAAATGGTAAAGATAGAAAAAGTTCTAAAACCTAATGAAGTAATTTTGGTAATAGATGGCACTTTAGGTCAACAAGCTTATACACAAGCAGAAGCATTTTCAAAATCAACTAATCTTGGAAGTATTATTGTTACAAAATTGGATGGAACAGCAAAAGGAGGTGGCGCCCTTTCTGCTTGTGCTGCAACTAATGTTCCTATTCGATTCATTGGTGTTGGAGAGAAAATAGATGATCTTGATGATTTTAATCCAACTGGTTTTGTAGGATCTTTATTAAGTATTCCTGATATTCAAGGTCTCATAGAAAGAGTACAAGAAGCGGAAATAGAGGTAGATCAAGAGGCTATAAAACGTATGATGAAAGGTAAATTTACATTAGATGACCTTTGTACACAATTAAAGTCTTTAAAAAAAGTAGGAAAATTTGGGAAACTTATAGAAATGTTGGGTGGAGCTAATATTTCAGGTTTATTGAAAGAAGATGCTGAAAAAAATATTGAAAAATGGGAAGTAGTTTTGAATTCGATGACTGCTGAAGAGAAAAATACAGCAGAAATTATTAAGAGATCGAGGAAAAGACGGATAGCTATAGGATCAGGACAACCTTATTCTGTTATCAATAAAATGCTTGATCAATATCGTCAAATGAAGAAAATGATGAAAAATATGGTTCAAATGAAAAAGAAAGGTGGTAAAGGTGGACTTCCTCCTGGATTTGATAAGATGCTTAAAAAATTCGGCGGATTTTAGTACAACAATTTTATGTAATATTTTGATAGTTTTTTTATATTAATGTAATTCGTTTATTTTAATAATCTCTTTTTAAAATAAGATAATAACATATTCTATTCAATATGAAAAGTCCTTTATATAAAAAAAAGATAAAATTAGAATTGATTTTTACATTTTTATAAAAATTACTTTTATTTTGACATATTTGGGAAAAATTCTGAAGCTTGGAATATATCTGCCGTAATTGTATTATTACATTGATTGCATGATAATACTACTATTGGAAAAGCACCAATTTTATCAAAATATTTATTTGCAAACTTTAATGCAATCTTTCCAAAGCGTTTAGCAAGGCCCCCACCAAATGACATAACCTCTGCTTGAATTTCTATAAAACTTTCCATCGCTTTCAATGCATTATCTTTAAACTCTTGATCTATATCTACTGGATTTAGAGATAATTTTAATTTAAGATCAGAATTACAATATGGACATAGCGCCACACATATCAAGTCGTTTTTTTAATTATAATTAATCTATAATAGAATTGAATTCTTTTAAATAAAATACTTATTTAATTATAGTCTAATTTTCTTTATTAAATTAAAATTATTGAAATTTGATCAAAATTGGTTGATATTCTCATCTATATTAATAAAATAATACCTTATACAAAAAAGGATATAGATCAAGGTTACACTCCATTGGAAATATATAAATTATGTTCTTGTATAAGAGAGATGTTTTGTCTTTCATATGCAATAAGAAAAGAAAATATATTATGGTTATATTTTCAAGATCAGCATATTTTTATTGAATTTAATGGTAATAAAATAAGATTCCTAGGTTCTGACGAAAGATCACAAGCTTTACTCTTAAAAAAAGCCTTATATACATTAGATCAAAAGAAAACTCATAATCCTAATAAATGGATAAAATCAACGCCAGGTATTTTTATTAGGAAATTCAATGATGATGAATCATTTATTTCATATTTAGGTTCATATAATTTAAGACCAATAGTTATTGTTGCTAACAATAAAATGTATTCTAAAATAGATTCTCAAATATGCTTTGATATATTATCCAAAGTTAAGACCTTTAATTATTTTGAAAACATAGAAGATTATCTTTATATTATACAATTAAATTGTGAAGATGATGATTATTTGATTGATTTGTTGAATATAATTAAAAATAACAATCCTAAAATGTTTGAAAGAATTAAGATAATGGAATTTAATAAAATAAAACCTTCCGAAGATATAATACTATATCTTAATTATCAAATTGATAAACAATTAAAAAAATAGAAATTGATAAGAATTGATTTTAAAAAATGCAAAAATATATGCAGAAGGAACGCTTAAGAAAGCAATACTCCTAATTCAGAATGGAAAGATTAAATCAATTATCTCTGAAGATAATGATATAAATTTAGAAGATATAGAAAAAGAAAATGATGATAAAGATATAATTGATTGTGAAAATAAGATAATTATTCCGGGAATCATTGACATTCATTCTCATTTAAGAGATTTGGAACAAAGTGAAAAGGAAACATTTATAACGGGTACAAAAGCCGCTGCTTATTCTGGTATAACTACAGTGTTTAATATGCCAAACACTAAACCTCCTGCTATATCTGCTCAACGAGTAAAGAATTGGATACAAAAAGCTGAGGGAAACATTTATACTAATGTTCATTTTATTTCGGGGGTTCCTATACAAATGGATTTTAATGAAATAACTAAAATAATTGAATTGGGCGTTTTAGGATTTAAAATATATCCCCTTGGTTCTTTAAATGGTATTGATTGGACAGATTCATTAAATATACAAAAATTACTTGATATTTCATCTAAATTCCAAATTCCAATATTTATACACCCAGATTTTTCTCTCTCAGAGGAAGAAAAAGCAGATATTTTCAAGAAATATGAAAATCAAGAAATTGATATCTTAGAATTACATAATGAATTATATCCTCCCAAAACAGAAGCTAAATATGTAAATTTTATAATTGAAAATTATTATAAACTCATTTTTGAGTCAAAAATTAAATCAGAAGAATATCCTATTGTGCATTTTTGTCATATTAGTTGTAAAGATAGTTATTCCTTGATAATAAATTCCTTAAAAAAATATAAGGAATTGAAGATCACTTTTGAAGTGACTCCACATCACCTTTTTCTATCTAAAAAGATTAAACTTGAAAACCAGAATCATGGAAAGGTATTACCCCCATTAAGAGATTTGGAGCATTCTAAATTTTTATTTAACGAATTAAAAAAAGGAAATATCCAATTAATTGGAACAGATCATGCGCCACATACAATTAAGGAAAAAGAAGGGGGTTATATGACAGCTCCTTCCGGGTTCCCTGGATTTGAAACCTATCCCTTAATTCTTCTGGATAAAATATGTAATTATGAATTATCACTAGAACTATTTATTAAAATTGCATGTGAGAATCCAGCTAAAATCTTTAAATTACAAAATAAAGGATTTATTAAAGAAGGTTATGATGCTGATTTAATAATTATCGATAAAATCTTGGATTATAAAATCAATCCTCTATATTTTAAAACGAAAGCTAAATTTTCTCCATTTAAAGACTACATTTCAAAAGTTCAAATATGGAAAGTTTTTTTGAATGGAAATGAAATAAATTTAGAGGATTCTAAACCTAAGGGAAAAGTCTTAATTAGAACAGAATAAAGTTTAAAATATCAGAAATAATGTTTTATTATATTAATTAAATAAATTTTAATTCATAGTTATGTCAGAAGGAGAACCATTTACAATAGAAGATGGTAAATTATTAATACAGTTTGCTCGAGAAAATATTGAATATTACTTAAAAAATAGCAGAAGAATTATTGTTCCTGAGAATTTGAAAGAAAAATTCAAAGATAAATATGG
>Ga0315549_1004122_pt1 | contig 12459 bp, 10 predicted proteins | sample SalMarSW160200MG_FD_203101 | JGI IMG/M metagenome (GOLD analysis project Ga0315549, IMG submission 203101) | Salt marsh sediment microbial communities from the Plum Island Ecosystem LTER, Massachusetts, United States - Salt Marsh Sediment SW1601-200 ... | reverse complement strand
ATGGAAAAGATGGTTAATACCAAGGGAAAGATTTTAGGGATAATCGGTTTAGGATATGTAGGCTTACCTCTTGCAATAGAATTTGTTCGCTCAGGTTATAGGACAATTGGCTTTGATATAGACGAGAAAAAGGTTAAGACGCTCTCCTCAAAAAAGACCTATATAAAGCATATTGGTGAGGATAGAGTTAAGGGAATGATAGAAACCGGTCTCTTTGAACCTACCACGAACTTTTCCAGGATAAACGATGCAGATGCAATATCTATTTGTGTTCCAACCCCCTTGGATGCGCATAGAATACCTGAACTTTCCTATGTTATAGATTCCGCTAAAATGGTCGGTAAGAATATGAAGAAAGGAGCTCTTGTTATACTCGAGTCTACTACCTATCCAGGTACAACAAGAGAGATTATCCTTCCTATTCTGGAAGAGGGAAGCAGAATCCTTGATGAGGATTTCTATCTAGCATTCTCCCCTGAAAGAGAAGATCCCGGGAATAAAAAATATAACACGAGGAACATTCCAAAAGTGGTGGGTGGAGTATCCCTTAAGTCCACAAAAGAAGCAGTTGAATTATACAATAATATATTTGACACGGTTGTTGAAGTCTCCTCTTCTGAAGTGGCAGAAGCAACGAAGTTACTTGAGAATACTTATAGATCGGTAAACATTGCACTTGTGAATGAGTTGAAGATGATCTTTGATAGAATGGGAATTAATATCTGGGAAGTAATAGAAGCGGCAAAAACAAAACCCTTTGGGTATACTCCTTTCTACCCAGGCTCAGGATTGGGTGGACACTGTATACCAATTGACCCCTTTTATCTTTCATGGAAGGCAAGGGAATTCGGATTAAATACAAGATTTATTGAACTGGCAGGTGAGATAAATACCGCCATGCCAGAATATGTTATAGAGAAAACAATTATTGAATTGAATGAGCACAAAAAGGCTCTTCGGGGTTCCAATATTTTGGTTATCGGAATTGCTTACAAAAAGGATATTGACGATGCAAGAGAATCTCCAGGCATTCGAATAATGGAGTTACTAATTAAACGAGGAGCAAATACATCCTATTATGACCCTTATATTCCAGAGATAAAAGGATTTAGACAGACAGATCTTGTGATGAGGTCAGTGGACTTAACAAACGAAATCTTATCTCGTCAGGACGCAGTGATTATATCAACTGCTCATTCTTCTATAGATTATCAAAAAATTTATAAAAATTCTTCCCTCATTATTGACACAAGAAATGCTCTTTCAGGCATAAAGAGCGACAAGATTGTTAATGCATAGATGAAACTCATTCACGTAGTTGGCGCTCGTCCCAATTTCGCGAAGATAGCTCCAATTATGCGGGCTGTTTATGAATACAAAACTATCGAACAAGTCCTCGTCCACACAGGCCAACATTATGATGAGAACATGTCAAAATGTTTCTTTGAGGAACTTGGGATTCCTGAACCTGACGTAAATCTTGGGGTAGGTTCAGGACTACATGGAGAGCAGACAGGCGAGATAATGAAACGTTTTGAACAGTTCCTTATGAATGACCACGGAGATATCATTCTTGTGGTGGGAGATGTGAATTCAACCATTGCCTGTGGTCTCGTCGCCTGTAAATTACATATTCCCCTTGCTCATGTGGAAGCAGGCCTTCGTAGTTTTGATCGAAGGATGCCCGAGGAGATAAACAGACTCCTTACCGATGCAATCTCCGATTATCTCTTTACACCTGCAGAGGAGGCTAATGAGAATCTCATTAATGAGGGTATTCCAGAGGAAAAGATATATTTAGTCGGGGATGTTATGATCGATACCCTTATCTGGGAGATGGAAAGACTCGAGGATCTGGATAAACCGCTATTTAAAGATTTAAATAACAAGGAATATGCAGTACTCACACTTCATCGCCCGAGTAATGTAGATGATCCTCGGGTTTTCAAAGGAATAATGAAGGCACTGAATACGATAGCAGAAGATATCAAAATAATATTCCCTGCTCATCCAAGGACGAAAAAAAGGATGAAAGAATTCCAGATTTATACAGATAATGATAACTTTCGCATAACTGATCCCCTTTCCTATCGTGATTTCCTCAGGTTATATAGGAATTCCAGATTTGTTCTTACAGATTCAGGTAGCATTCAGCAGGAGACGACCTATTTGAATATCCCCTGTCTTACTATACGGGGAAATACCGAAAGACCCTTTACAATATCAAAAGGAACAAATATTTTGGTTGGAGTGGATCCAGAGAAGATAGTTCGTGAGTCCAAGAAGATCCTTGCCGGAGAAGAAAAAAAATCTGTTGGCTTTACTCTCTGGGATGGTAAAGCAGCAGAAAGAATAGTTAAGATACTATACGAGGGTTTCTGAACAATATCACCTCGCACTAATTGAAATATACTCAAAGTTTAATAAAACAAGAAACTCCAGAAATTATACCAAATCATACAACTTTGGGACAATGCCTATAGTTAACTTACACATCTATATTTTTAGTCTTCCAGGACAAAATAAAATAAACTTCCCGCACACTTGAAAATAAGGCGTTATGGAACTTATGTCAACATTAGTACGTCTATAAATGAAAGGAGGGCATAAAAATCTGGAAGAAACAGGGAATCGCGCTTTTATTCATTGATATAGTATTTGCCTTTTTTGCAATTAGTCTAACTTACTTCATTCTCCAAAAAGAGAGTCTTTACGTAGATAATAAAGGACTGCTTGAGATAATTTCATTCACCATAATAGTGATAGCTCTTTTTTCTTATACTGATTTGTACGATTATGCTGTCTTCTTGAACCGCCTCAGATATCTTTATAGAACAACCAGAGGAATCTTATATTCTTTTATTGTATATCTGATATGCGCATGGTTACTCAAATCTTACCACTTACAACATACACTGTTTCCCTTAGTGCTTTTTGGTATCTTTGCCGGGCTAACTTATTTCTCCAGGATAGCCCTACTTCCTCTTCTTTCTTTCGTTTTTCCAAAAAGAGAGGTTATACTTTATGCTCCTGAAGGAGAATATAGAGAGATAGAAAACTGGATTAAAAATCATAGGGAATCCAATATAAACATAAAAGAAATAGTAAAGGATGAAACTGAAATAACTAAATATAAAGAAAAGGGATTACCTGTTATCCTTTCCACTGTAACAGGGAGCTGGGAGCGCTTATTTAAATTACTTTTGAGTTTTAAGGATAAATCACCGGTGTTATTATACACTCCTCTACTCTCAGGGATTGAAGAAGTTGATTACTGGCCATATGTGAATGAAGTTCCACTTATTCCATTCAGGTGGAGTAGAGACGGAAGAGGATACAAGATAATGAAGAGAATTATTGACATTTTAGGAGCACTCATTGCAATCATTATCTTTTCTCCTCTAATGGTAATTGCTATAATATTAATCAAACTTACTTCAAAAGGCCCTGCACTCTTTTCACAGGAAAGACACAGTAACCATAATAAAAAATTCAAGATGTTGAAGTTCCGATCCATGTTCACAACAAATGATCATAGAGCGCACAGGGATTTTGTAAAAAATTTTATAAATGGCAGTAATTGTGATAAGAAAATATATAAGATGACCGACGACCCTAGGATTACACCTGTTGGTAATATTCTTAGAAAAACAAGTATCGATGAATTCCCTCAATTTTTCAATGTCCTGAAAGGAGATCTCTCCCTCGTGGGTCCAAGGCCTCCAATCGAGTACGAGATTAAAGAGTATTTAGACTGGCAGGAACTTCGCCTCTCAGTAACTCAAGGATTGACCGGCATGTGGCAGATCTTTGGGAGATCACAACTACCATTTGACAAATCCTGTTTTCTTGATATATATTATGCTGAAAATCAAAGTCTGTGGATGGATCTTCACCTATTGGCACTGACACTCCCCACCATTGTGTTTGGAAAAGGAGCATATTAGGAGGGACTATGGGTTATATAAATCTGAGAGGAGAAAAGAAAGAGATAGAAAGTGGATTATCCCAGGATTTGTTTATTCCGGAGTATAACATTGTTATAAAGGATACAATCCTTGGGGACGGAGTTACTATATGGAGCAATGTAAATATCTATGGGGCTAAGATTGGTGAGAATACAAAAATAGGAGCATTCGTAGAGATTCGAAAGGGGGTAGAGATAGGAAAGAACGTAAAGATAGAACCCCTGGTGTTTATCCCTGAGGGAGTAAAGATTGGAAACTGTGTATTCTTGGGACCAAATGTAGTTTTTACCAATGACGTTTATCCCCGGTCGTGCACTGAGAGAGGTGATTTGGTAAAAGAATATAAAATAACTCCTACAATCGTTAAAGATGGGGCTTCAATTGGATCCCAATCGGTCATAATGTGTGGCATTACAATTGGAGAAAACGCTCTAATAGGACTTGGCTCAACCCTCATGAATGATGTTCCTGCAAACACCATTGTATACGGAGAGAAAGCCAAAGTAAGGAGATTTTCAGATGAATCAAATCCCTCTTGTTGACTTACACGCTCAATATGAAGAAATCAAAGATGAAATGTATAAACTCTGGGATGAAATATTTGAATCTATGTATCTCTATCTCGGTCCCAATGTTAAAAGTTTCGAGAAGGAATTCGCTCTTTTCAATCATGTTAAACATTGTGTTGGGGTTGGAAGTGGAACAGAGGCTGTCCACTTTGCACTCAGAGCTTTAGGAATTGGAGAAGGAGATGAGGTCATCGCTCCTTCTCATACGTTTTTTGCTACCATTGAAGCAATTATCCATGCAGGAGCATATCCTGTGCTACTCGACATTGATCCCAAATGGTATATACTATCACCAGAAGCAGTTTCAAATTATATAGAGCGCTATTGTTCAAAGGAAAAGAATGTACTAAAGGATAAAAAAACAGGCAAGATTTTAAAGGCTATATTACCTGTCCATATCTACGGGCACACTGCCGATATGGATACTTTCAAGGATATTGCAAACGAATACAATCTTGCGGTTATTGAAGACGCCGCACAAGCTCATGGGGCAGAATATAAAGGAGAAAAAGCGGGTGCATTGGGTGACATTGCAGCCTTCAGCTTCTATTTCTCAAAAAATCTTGGAGCCTTTGGCGAGGGTGGAGCTGTAACCACAAATAACGATGAATATGCAAAGAGGGTTAGGAGACTCAGAGAGCACGGACAGAAAGACAAGTACCATCACCAGTCCATAGGTTACAATTCAAGACTGGATGAACTTCAGGCAGCAGTGCTCAGGTGTAAATTAAAATTGCTAAAAAAGTGGAATGATAGGAGAAGGGAGGTTGCATCTTTCTATAATGATGCTTTGCAGGATTTACCTGTAAAGATCCCCGCTGAAGCAGAATGGGCCCATCATGTCTATTATCTGTATGTAATACGCTCCGAAGAAAGGGATGAGCTCTTTGGATATCTCAAAGACAGAGGTATCGGATGTGGCATACACTATCCTATTCCCTGTCACCTTCAGGAGGCGATGAAGAGATATAAGTACAAGAATGGGGATCTACCCGAAACAGAAAAAACAGCAAAAGAGGTCCTCTCACTGCCAATGCATCCACATCTTTCAGAAGATGATACCTCATATGTTGTTGAAACAATAAGAGAATTCTATAAATAGGAGGATTGATGAAAATCGCTGTAATTGGACTTGGATACTGGGGCCCGAACCTTCTCAGAAATTTTCTTGCTATTAGCGAATTGGAAGTTTTAGGTTGCGAAAAGGATCGGAAGCGATTGGAGAAAATCAAAGAAATGCTTCCAAGCGCATCCTATATAACAGACTATAATGCTCTCCTTAATGATAACGATTTGAAAGCAGTAGCAATAGCCACTCCAGTTGGATCACACTATTCATTGACCAAGGAGTTTTTAGAGAATGGGAAAGATGTTTTTGTAGAAAAACCCATGACAAAATCATCTAGAGAAGCAAAAGAACTGATAAAGATTGCAGAGGAACAAAATGCTATTTTAATGGTAGGCCATATATTTGAATATAATGATGCAGTTTTGAAAATCGGAGAATTAATAAAGGGTGGAGAAATAGGCGACGTGCAGTACATCACCTCAACGAGAGTCAATCTGGGGATTCACCGGAAGGATGCCAACGTCCTTTGGGACTTAGCTCCTCACGATTTCTCAATTCTTTTCAATTGGCTGGATTCGGATCCAGTGTCAATTGCAACAACAGCAAAGGAGTCGATAGTTAACGGAATCCCAGATGTTGCCTTTATCCAAGCCACATTTCCTTCGGGAATGATTGCAGATATTCAGGTTGGATGGTTGGCTCCATCAAAGATCAGGGAGACTGTTGTTGTGGGAAGTAAGAAGATGATAGTATATGACGAAACCAATCCACAGGAAAAGATAAAGGTATACGATTCTGGTGTAGAAATTGAAGACCCGCATGATTATGGTGAGTTTCTCTTATCCTATCGATCAGGGGCTATTCATTCACCTACAATTTCCACTAGAGAACCATTACGGACTGAAATGAACCATTTTGTCGAATGCATAAGAGAAAGAAAAAAACCACGGACCGATGGTTTCAACGCACTCAGGGTCATAAAAGCTGTTGAGATGGCAGAGGAAAGTCGCATGAAGAAAAAAATGATAACTATTTGATATGCTCTTTTAAAAGAACCGTTCTTCCTTTCTATTTCAGGTGGGAAAAGCCTTTAGAATTTAGGAAAAGTTAATTTCTTCCAAACCTTCTTGATGCTAGTAATTATTGGATAACGAACGAACCTACGAAAGCAAGACCTTAATTTAAAACTTCTCTATATATGTTTAAAAGGGGGTTCTTCTGAATATCCCAGTGGAGAAATTTCCTTACCCTTTTCATTCCATATTTACCCATTTCTTTTCTCTTTTTCTCATTGTTTAATAGGTAAATAATCGCATCTCCAAAAGCACGTTCATCATTGCTTTCTATATAAAGAGAGGATTTTTGGGCAGAATATTTTCCTTCAACGCTTTTATATTGCACAATTGGTTTACCTAACGCCATATATTCCATTATCTTTATCGACGTGGACTTACTTGATATCTCCGATTCTTTGCGTGGCTCTACACAAACATCAACGCTTGATAATAATGTGAATAGTTTTTCCTTATTATATTCAGATCCATAAAAAATAAAATATTCTCCAAGTTTTTCATATCTTACCATTTCTTCTATTTTTTTGCATTCAGTTCCATCCCCAATAATTAAAACTCTGAAATCTGTAAAATCTCTATTATTCACCATATATTCTATTGAATTGACCAGTTTTGATAAACAATCCTGTTCATCTATTTTACCAACATATCCAATAAGATATTTTCTTCCATTCCTAAAATCTTTTTTAATAGAATATGGATGAACCACACTTAAATCAGGTCCATTTCTCACTACAAATATATTCTTCTCGTCGGTATTGTCTCTTTCAATCCCCACCCTTTTAACAGAATTATTGGTAGTTATAATTACATTTGCAAATTTATAAGATAACCTCTCGAAAAACAACACCATCTTATATATATAACTTCTTTTGCCGAACTTTTCTATAAATAATTCCGGACAGAGATCATGATGGTCAAATACAATTTCAACTCCAAGCAGTTTAAAGAAAAAGAAAATCACGATTAAAAAATCTGGAGGATTTGCAAGATGGACAGTATGAAAGGGCTTTCGTAGATATATTTTAATCGCATATAAAAAAATAAAGAAAGAAGATAGAAGATATTCAAGTAGTAAACCAAAAACAGTAGACCCCTCAAAAAAACTGATATACTGGAAAATCTCTATGTTGTCTAATATTTTATGACTTTCCTTTTCTTTTCTAATATCAGGACAGATAACAGAAACATCAAATCCATTTCCTTCCAATGCTTTTGCTTCTAACCAAACCCTGGTATCCTGGGGGACCTGATTGTTTTCTACTACAAAAAGCACGTGGGACTTGAAATTTATTTTGTATTCTTTAACCTCCATAAAATAATAAATATGACTAAGTAAATACTTCGCAAGGGTCAAGTTAAATATATATTATAAAAAGGAAAATTGGAACTCAGGCTTATGAGATAATAGAGAAAATTACTCGTGCTAGGAAAAAGATAAATTGATCGAACAGACAGAATGCATAAGTAATAGATGGTTTTCTGGATGAAATTTCAAATAAGTCCCTTAATATCCGGAGTATTGGCTGCAGAAGCTAAATAGAAAAATTCGTGAAAGTAGCTTTAAAATAGTGAATACTATAATAATTCACTGAAGACTTGACAGGGAAGAGTATCTTTCTATATTTCCACATATGAAAGAAAAGAATAATGACTCGGATAAGATTATAGGTATGATTGGCTTAGGATATGCAGGATTACCCTTTATGATAGAATTTGTTTGCTCACGATACGCAGAATGCTCTTCCCGAAATAAGAGATGATAAGAAAATCTTCACATAGTTGAACCATGGAATATAGATCCAGTGAAGTAGAGTTCTGATCCATGAGGAAGTTATGATACTGAAAACAGAGTAGTAACTGTACGTGAAATCACCAGAAAAGAATTTTCAAAGGAAGATATTTATGCGGCCAAATACACATAGACTTAAGAAAATATTCTCTTTCCGTGGTTTTACTACAATTGTTCAGGTTATGATTTGGATCGTTGACTTTCTAGTACCCAAAAACCCAAACTTATGGGTATTTGCAATTGGACCGAATAAACATTGGGATGGAAATCTGCGTGCTCTTTATGAGTACGCAAGTAAAGTGAAGAACATTCGTCCTATGATTTTAATCGCTAATCCAGAGAGTGACCTTCCCCAGGTAAAAAACGAGAATATCGTTTACGCGAAAGGTTTTAAAGGCTTATGGCTACTCCTTAGTGCCTCTACTATAATCATTCAATATCATTGCCATGATTTTGTCTGGAAAGGCATTACTAATCGGAATCACTTTATTGTTGATCTTTGGCATGGTATGCCCGTTAAGGGAGTAGGGTTTACTGGAGCAAAAGGCTATTCAATGAGAGAACTTAAATTTTATGAAAAGGAAGCACTTAACTATGATGTAATGATTTCTTCCTCTAAGATAGACCGGCTTGCAATGTCGGCAAGTTTTCATATTCCCTTTTATAAGGTTTGGGTCACAGGGCTTCCAAGGAACGACTGGCTACTTCAAAAGAGTCAGCAGCTTCCTCGGGATTTATGTGAGGCTGAACAGGCTTTGAAATGCCAACTGGATGGCCGTCAACTTGTTCTCTATGCACCAACATTCAGGAAAAATAATTCCGGTTTTTATAGATTCTCAAGTGCAGAAGCTGAAGAACTTGCATCCTTCCTCAGTAAAAACAATGTGGTAATGGGCTTCCGCCCCCATATCTGCGATCGAGTTTGGCCATTTTTACTTGAGAAACCTGAGTTTTTAGATCTTGGTGCCGATATCTATAACGAGACACAGGTCTTGCTACGTTTAACAGATGTCTTGATCACGGATTACTCTTCAATCTGGTTAGACTTCTTGCTTTTAGGAAGGCCTATTATCGCATTTATTTATGATTGGAATGAATACAAAGAAGATCGGGGACTAATTTATGATTATGAACAAATCTTCCCTGGCCCGCAGATACACAAATTTTCAGAGCTCACACCTGCGCTCAAAAAGGCTCTGAAGGATGGAATGTCTGAATTCTTTAAGCGGAAATATCGAAATGCTCTATCAATGTTTTATGCTTATAAAGACGGTAGGGCTTCAGAGCGTACTGTTCATAGAATTCTTGAACGAGGAAAAAGATAATAACAAGCGGTCAAAATATAGCCATATGTATTTAAAGGAACACTCCATTTATAATTACCTTCAAAAAACCCAAAAGAGGATTTGATGAGAATTAATACTGATAGACTCAAAGTGGTTATCCTTGCAGCGGGTATGGGTTCAAGGTTAGGGCAATCATGGCCAAAACCATTAACTAAACTTAAAAATGGTCGTTCTATTCTACAACAGCAATTAGAAAATATCTCCCATTACCTGAATGAAAAAGAGGTAATTATTGTGGTTGGTTATAAAAAAGAGATGATAATCCAAGCCTTTCCGGATAATTTATTCGTGTATAATGAGCGTTACAATATGACTAATACAGCAAAAAGCTTATTGAAAGCACTCAATAAGTGCCAGCACCACGATGTCCTTTGGATAAATGGAGATGTGGTATTTCAGAATGAAATTATCAAGAAATTGCTTGAAAAGGGTAGTAATGCAATAGCTGTAACTCTGGGAAAAGTAGACGAAGAGGCGGTTAAGTACAGAACTGATCGGAAGGGTAAAATTATAGAGTTGTCCAAGGAAGTAAGTGATGCCAGAGGCGAAGCTATAGGGATAAATTTAATAAAGAGACAAGACTTGAATTTACTAATAAAATCTCTTGAACAATGTAATGACCAAGATTTCTTCGAGAAGGGAATCGAAATAAGTATCAAGCGTGGACTAACTATATATCCCGTTGATATTACTGAGTATAAGTGTATAGAGGTGGATTTTGTTGAAGATCTGAATAAAGCTAATGAATTTTTTACGGTGTGACAGATGAAATTTTCCTGATTAACTAAGTTCATATAAAGTACTATGAAGAGGGTATTTATTGCTAAGGGTGAGTTTCCTAGATTGAAATCTTCACCTATGGGTGTTCATAACCGAGTATGCCGAAGTTTGGAAAGTGTAATCTATGCGGATTATAGAAAGGCTTAAAACAACTATTCTACAATTTGATGAAAATCGGTCTTTGAATCTGGATCTCTATCCGCTTGTGCATGTCAAGAGGGATACAGGAGATGATGAAAGAATTCAATATTTATCCAGATAATGATAATTTTCGTATAACCAATCCCCTTTCTTATCGTGATCTTCTCAGGTTATATAAGAACTTAAGGTTTGTTCTTCCCGATTCAAACAATATCCAGCAGGGGATCTTCTGTTATACTATTCCCTGTTTTCCCATACTGAATTTTCTGTAATATGGAGAAATCAAGTGGTTAGTTCAAACACTCCCAAGAATTTTATTCGGGTTGGTTTTGCAAATTATACATCTCATTTTATAGGAGCCTTAATATCTATACTCCTAGCAAGGTGGCTCGGACCCACAGCTTTTGGTATCTTTTCTATAGGATTCTATGTACTGACGATATTCGGAATGGGTTTTTCTGGATTTGATCAGTCTTATGTATACTTTGCCGTACGGTTTCCCAAAAAGGAACAAGATATATTTATGACTTTCTGTACTCTGAAAATTGGAATTGCCTTCTCCATCATATTGCTTTACTCTCTACTTCTTCTTACGCCGTTCCCCTGGAATCCTTCAGGAGCAGGAGAGAAAATAATATTATATGGTTTAATCGGTGGATTGGGAATGCAATTTTTATTGATTGCCTTATCTGCTTTTCAAGCAAGGGAACAATTCCACATCTACAGTAGAATAAAACTACTATACTATGTATTCTTATTTTTTTTGATATTAATGGGAATTCAATTCAACATTGAGGATCTTCACTATTATTTGTTAATGTATATTATACCCGGTATTCTTATTATGATAATATTTAAAAATTTGTGGATTTTCACTTCAAGATTTAGACCGGAAATAGCTGGAAAACTGTGGAGATTCGGAAAATGGTTAATCATAACACACTTTATCAGAATGATAAATTTGAGGATGGATTTTTTCTGGTTAACCCGATACTATTCGGGAGATATACTCGGACAATATTCCGCTAGTCTTAAGCTGGTTAATATATTCGTTATTTTAATAGGGACTTTTTCTGTTTTGCTTTTACCACAAGCTTCTTCAATGAAAAGTACAAGGGATTTCAAAATATATTGGAAAGAGAATAGGAAGATAATAATATTTTTGCTAATATCCTGGGGAGTAGTTTTTTCTCTCTCTCCTTTCCTTATTATAATAATGTATGGTCCTCAGTATCTTCAAGCAATTCCAATACTGCGGATACTTCTATACTCCGTTATTCCTTTAATATTTGCTCTTCCTATAAAATATATTTTCTTAGGTATGGGGAAAACCGCTTATTTATTATTTGTAACTGTGATTCAGGCTTTGTCACTCATAGTAATAATCCCATTTTTAGCAAATAAAATGGGTGTAATTGGTATCGCATATGGAAAAGTTTTATCTTTTTTCATTACATTGATTTTTTATCTGTTAGTATATAAATTTAGTAAACCCTATCTCTTAACCCAACTCCACGCGGGATAGATATACCTATTTGGTTAACAACAGGCTGGAAATTTCTTAAATCCTGCTGATTTTCTATATTTGGGGAATCAAATATGACACTAAAGGAGTAAAATTAAGGAAAGTATTTATATTACTGGATTTTCAGGAATTTAGGTTTTGGGGTCCGTGAAATTGGGTATATACTGACCATTTTTAATAACCTTGAACGTTATAA
>Ga0315549_1004121_pt1 | contig 12462 bp, 11 predicted proteins | sample SalMarSW160200MG_FD_203101 | JGI IMG/M metagenome (GOLD analysis project Ga0315549, IMG submission 203101) | Salt marsh sediment microbial communities from the Plum Island Ecosystem LTER, Massachusetts, United States - Salt Marsh Sediment SW1601-200 ... | reverse complement strand
AAGCGGCCGCTGCCACGACGTATCCGGTCGCGATTAAGCGCACGCCGATATCCGCACGCAGCGACATGGGCCGACTGTTACGAACAACTCGTACGCTGGCATATGCGCTGGCGAGCAATATCGCCAAGCCTACGAGCCACACCTCGACCTGCACAAATCCGACAGTTTCACTGCGATTCATGCCAATAAGATCGGGTTCGATACCGATAACAAAAATCATGAAACCGATGAATACCAGGGTCATCCAATAACGCGCCCAACGCACCTGGCGTGGCTTCAAAGGGGACAAAGGCATATATCAATTCTCCGATGGCGGTTTAGGATATTTTTTCAATTCAAAATCCCAGGTCTAGCAATGTGGTCCTCAGAGGTCAACTGGTATTTATTCGTCATGTCAATTAACCGTAGATCGACGATGCTGTCAAGGGCCAAGAGTACTGTATCGATTCCGTGCCATCCATCGAACTTCATGCTGCCCATCGTACATTCGTGATGATTACTTGATATTTAGTACCACACGCACCTATACCAATCCGGATCGGTATAGGTCGTTTGGGCCAGCATTATTCTTCGTGTCGGGTTTCGTGGGACCAGAGTGCGTCAAAACCAATCGCCTCCGCGGCGTGCACCAGCATCGGCAATCGATCGAGGTCGCGAGCTGGAATGCTTGCATCGAATTTCATGACTGATCACTGGTTTTTGGGGATTCACTTTTTCGGATTTTCATAAAACAGTCGGACCGGATGACCATTTCCGAAACCGGCGGTCACGACCAGGTAACATCGCCGCACATATCAGGCGGAATTGGTTTCGAACAGAAGGCTTCAAAGGCATCGCGCTCCAATCCAACGGTTGTCGGATCTCCATGGCCTGGATACAGGATTACCTCATCTGGCCAGGTAAAGACGGTCTCGGACAGAGATGTAATTGACGTGGCAAAGGCTTCTGGAGACGCCGTATGACCGGGTCCTCCCAGGAAGATCGCATCACCCACGATAGCACGTTTGAAAATCTCAGATTCTATGAGTTTGAATCCTACGCTTCCCGGTGTATGACCTGGGATGTGGACGAACTCGATGTATTCACTGCACAAATTGATACGCTCTCCATCATGAATGGTGAAATCCGCTTCCAGATTAAATATTTCCGCATCCGCCGGATGAATATATACAGATGCGCCAAATACCCGACGAACATCCTCCAAAGCTCCAACATGATCGTGATGGCCGTGGGTTATCAAGATTCCTTGTACTTTGATCGTGTCCACCCATCGAACGATTTTTTCCGCCTGATCTCCGGGGTCAATGAGTACAGCGCTGTGGTGGGTCGAGTCTGTCAGAAGGAAACAATTCGATTGGTATTCGCCGACAGGTAAAATTCGTATATCAAGCATATCGCTTTTCTCTGTAAACTTAACTACAATTGTAGCTTAAATTTACTATTCCTTGCGAAGCCACGATCAACACGGCGGGCATTCGATGCCTTGGTGGTATTTTCGGTCATCGTGGCCGTGAGGAGTAGGACACTTCACATTTTTTGAATTCCGCCGTATAGTCAATATACATCTGGGATATGTATGTTTGGGAGGATCAAAATGGTGAATGCGGAAGAACTCAGTCAAGTTGCACTCTTTGAGCAGATTTCAAACGAGCAGCGTGCCAGAATCGCAGCGATTGTAGAGGAGAAGCATTTTACGCAAGGAGAGTTGATTTTTCGGGAAGGCACTCGCGCAGAACATATTTACGTTCTACTGGAGGGGAAAGTAACGATCCGCGTTCACCTGACCTCACGTCCTGAGAGCTTGACAGTATCGGTGATCAATCAAGCGCATCAGAGTTTTGGCTGGTCTGGTATTGTCTCTCCCTATCACTTTACAGCGTCTGCACGATGTGAAACCGATTGCCGATTGTTTGCTATTCCAGGAAAAAATCTCTTGGAAATCCTAAAAATGGAACCCGAGTCAGGATTCCATTTCATGTGCAAGATCTCCGAAATGATCAGCAGTCGTCTGCGAAGCAGTCGACAAGTTCTCTTAAAATCACTTTGATCGATTGTCCGAGATCGGATCTGAGTCGTGGCTACAGACATGATTCAATTTCTCCGTATTGACCCCTTACCAGAGTTGACTATACATTGCTATCGACTACTGATAGGATAATTTTTAGCAGGATGCACGAAAGTTCTGACTCTACGTCGTTCAGGCCGCCGATGGTTTTCCCAATCGTGTGTCAACCTAAGGCTTTGCCTTCAGCCATGCTGAATACGACCGTCGACGAACGAACATAGCGCCTTGCCTTAAACCACTTGTCGAAAGGAGATCATACTCATGGAAGACCGCATCACCGGCACGGTTAAGTGGTTCAACAGCGAAAAGGGCTGGGGCTTTATCGAGCGCGAAGATGAGCCGGACGTTTTTGTCCACTATAGCGCCATCCAAACCGAAGGCTTCAAGACACTTATGCAAGGACAGCAAGTTGAATTCTCCATTGAAGAAGGTCCAAAGGGACCACAAGCTGCAAATGTCATGATCATTTAGTACAGCGATCTAAACCATTCCGAGTATTACCAACAAACTCACGCATTACAGCCAAAGATACCATCCTGGTGAACGGTATCGCCGTTAACAATGGCAATTGAGCCGGCGATAATTTTATGGCGTCAACCATTGAGTGATGGGATGTGTCTTGCGACAATGAACAGCGAGACATAGCATAGATGTCTGCAAACAGATTTTGATCGAGCTTGCTTGATATCTTCACACCTGCGATCTAAACAATACGAAAGCAGGATGACGGAACACAAAAAAACACCCCGATGTGCTGGGGTGTTTTCTTCTGGTTTTCTTCTTTTGCGGGTAGGTTCCCGGGGTTACGAGTCAGAGACGACCTCGCTGCGAAGTACAAGAACGAAGGTGCCCGGCTGATCCCATTCGGCAACAATTTTTCCGCCCGGGATTCGCTCATGAGGTTCCTTCGTGAATGGCACTTCCACCCATTCCGCAGCATCTTCATCGAACCAAAGTACGGCAAAATTCTCTTCCCATTGATACCCGGCGATGAAGAATTCGATTTTAATCGTCTCACCTTCGGGAATCTCGGCGTTGTAAATAAGAATGTCAATACCCACCATGAAGGTATCGCCCTCGGGCAAATCGGCGGGCAATTGCTTCGACTTATCTATCACGTAATAACTGGCATATGAAGCGTCTGCATCTACAATGGGATCGATCGGCGGGAATTCAACCATCATTCCATCACCGACATTTACATACTGACCTGATTTGTCATCGATTATGCAGTCTTCATATTCATCCTCTTTATCTTCCCCCTCTGCTTCACATTTGATCCAGATCATCTCTTCGCCGACCGGAACCATTATGGCGCCGGCTGCGTTGGCGGAAGCCTTGACGCAGGAAAAGGTTACGGTTCCATCTTCAGGCTGCGCCCAGACACCGTATTGGCCATTTTCATTGAAGATGCTATCCGTAACAGTGATCACATTGGTTTCATCATCACCGTGGAAAACGATAAGCGCTCCCGATTCCTCATTTCCGTTCGCCGTTACATTGGTAAGCGAGACCGAACTGCCGGGGTTTGCAAAGACAAATACGCCGTTGCCAATATTGTCGCCTACCGTGCCGTTGGCTGCGTTGCTCGCATTGACATTGGTAATCTCCACATCGCCGGTATGGTTCACAACTGCAATCGCGTCACCATCCGGATTTGTCGCTACGACATCCTCGATGATCAGGGTGCCCGTATTACTGATGGCCTCTACACCTTCCGTGACCTCGAAACCGTTAAGAACGAAATCCAGCATGTTTTGGATGATTACCGTTCCATCGATAACGGTTGCGCCGCTGCCGTTTTCACTCTGCAGGATGAGTTCGCTGGGTGTAGGTCCTAAGAGCCATGCATTGCCGTCGATCGTGACGTCTTCATCTAAGATGCCATCCTCAACGATGATCAATCCGTCATCCGGCGTCAAGCCATTTGCGCTGAGATAATTAATCGCTGCCTGGATCGATGCATATTGAATTTCCACACCGCCAATAAAAAAATAAGGGTCAATAACGATTGAGGACTCGCCGGCATCCGAAGCTTCTGCGGCTGTGTCCACATCATCCACAGGACAAGTCTCATCTTCAATGGCTACTTCGTCAGCTACGGGTTCCGCATCTTCTTCAATGTCAACTTCATCGGCTACCGGTTCCGCATCTTCTTCAATGTCAACTTCATCGGCTACCGGTTCCGCATCTTCTTCAATGGTAACTTCATCGGCTACCGGTTCCGCATCTTCTTCAATGTCAACTTCATCGGCTACCGGTTCCGTATCTTCGACGGGCGGCGTATCCGCTGGGTCCGGGGTTTCCCCTTCGGATTCCTCTTCTGGTGGTGGTTCACTTTCTTCCGTAACGGGCGGCTCGCCTTCCGTGCCATCATCCGCGAAAACCACCGATCCGAGCGGACTGAGCAACGTCAGCGCCATAACCATAATTACGGCGATCCGTATCGGTCTTTCCCAATTTTTCATTGCTATGATTCTCATAATATATCTCCTTTCAATAGATGAATCACCCTTGAGAAATAATGTCTGATTATAATGGATGTTGGTAATAAAATGTGATTATGTGTTAAAAATGAACCAGGGCTTCCTCATCTCGGCTGAAACCTCATTTTCCATTATTTTTTCTTGATTTTCTATGAAGCGGAGGTACTGCTCCTGTTATCGGGGATGTCTGGTGGAGAGAACCTCATCAAGGTGTTAACTCGTTTTCTGGCGCAAGCCGCGGTGGATGTTGCTTAGATTTCGGACTTGCTCTTCTGCATGATATGACGAGCGCACCAGCGGGCCGCTCTCAACCCACTTGAAGCCGATTTCATCTCCGTAGGTTCGAAAGTCCTCGAACTCACCGGGAGTGTAGTAACGCTCGATGGGCAGATGATTCTTGGAAGGTTGGAGATACTGCCCGATGGTGAGGATATCCACATTCCAATCGCGCAGGTCGCGCATCACTGCTCTGACTTCTTCCGAAGTCTCCCCGAGGCCTAGCATCACACCCGATTTGGTGAGGACTTCGTGATCGAATTTCTTCGCGTTGCTCAACGTGGCTTGCGCCCACTCGTAACGATCCTGGGGTTGGACCTTCCGGAAAAGGCGCGGAACTGTTTCCACGTTGTGGTTGAGAATTTCCGGACGGGCGTCCATGACAATGCGCAGTGCATCGATCGACCCTTTGAAATCCGGGATCAGCACCTCGATCGAGCAGCCGGGTTGAAGTTCGCGAATTCTCTGGATAACCATGGCAAAGATAGGGGCTCCGCCATCCGGACGCTCGTCGCGGTTGACGCTGGTGATGACGACGTGTTTCAGATTCATCGATTGCACAGCGCGCGCCACACGGTCGGGTTCGTCCCAATCGAGCGGCGCAGGTCGCCCAGTTTTAATGTCGCAAAAACCACACGAACGAGTGCAGGTATCGCCCATCATGAGGAACGTGGCGGTGCCTGCACCCCAGCATTCGCCGATGTTGGGGCACATGGCCTCTTCACAAACCGTGTGAAGCGCTTTGCTGCGCATCATTACGCGCAACTGCTCGTAGGCCTCTCCAGATGGAGCGCGAACCCTGATCCAGTCCGGCCGGCGCTTGGGACGATTATCGCCGCTAGGATTGCCCTTCCTCTGATGGGATTGATTCGACATGTGGCTCTACCTCGCTGGGGATTTTACCGCGTTTTGATTCACTCTCTTACCGAGCCGTTCACCGAGCAGGTGATTCTCTTCCATCACGTCTTCCTATTGTAAGCCCTGGACCATCATCGCGGCAAAAGAAGCAGCTTCTATGGTTTCATGCAACGTAATTCGAGTGGATTGCTTTGTTCCCACGCAGCGCGTTGACAGAAGAAATCCGGCAATAAAATCACGCCAGCAGCGCTTCGAGCAGTTGAGCCGTAAGCTGCTTGACTTCTAATCCGCCGGGTCCCAGTGGCCCGACGCAGGCCGGGCAGCCATCCTCGCAGCGGCATGATCGTACGAGATCAAGCGCCGCCGCCAGCAATTCGTAATGCCTTGCATACAATCTCTCTGAAAGACCCAAGCCCTCCGGGATGCGGTCGTAAATCGTAATCGTTGGGCTTTTCGTGTGCTTGGATCGGGTCTCGCCAAGTGTCCCCAGATCGCGCGGGTCGCACATCAGGTAAAGCGGTGCGATGTTGCCCAATGTATAACGGAGACCGCCGAGTGCGCTGCGCGCACCGCGAGCCGACTCCGCCCGGTGGTGGCATGCCGGGCAGAGGGTAATCAGGTTGTCGATGTGATTGGCCCGGCGATCGGCATGGTTCTCTCCCGGGATGTAGCCGAAATCCCGGAACGGCCGGATATGGTGCACATCGTGCGATCTCCCCTCGCGCTCTGGTGCGCCGCACTGCCGGCAAAGGTGTTGGTCGCGGGAAAGGGCAGCTTTTCTTGCCTGCGGCCAGCTGGGGCCGTAATCAACCGGAGCCAGTAACACACCATCGGCCTCGAGACGTTCGACCGTATCGGGGGCAATCCATATCCAGTAAGCGCTGGTTTCAAACTGGCGCGGGGGCAAATCGATCTCCCCGTACCCCAGGGTTTCGTGTGTGTAACGCTTGACCTTGCGGAACGAAGTCGCTTGCGCCGTGATCTGTACCCAGCCATGGGCACGGCGTGCAGGGCCGGTTTCGTCCGCATCGTAGACTTCCAACACATCCAGGTCGGCGGTTTCGGATGCGTCTGTGTAATAATCCACTTCCGTGGCTTCAACGGCGGCGAGGCCTTTTTCCCAATCCAATTCCGTGACCAAATGCGTGCGGCCTTCGTGGGTGTAAACGGCGCCTTCATGTAGGAGAATGGGCGCAGCTTCCCGATCGACTTCGCCGATGACCACCGGTCGGCCTTCACCGACGCGTTGAATAACGATTGGTTCATCGCTGCTGGCACGAAGGGAGACTTCTTCGGCTGGATAGCCTTCGGCCACCCAGTGATAGGTCTCTGCCGAGTGATACAGCACGCCTTCCTCTTCCAGAAACGTCAGCAGGTCTGCCATGTCTTCGAACGAGCCAAAGGGCTCATTCTGCTCGAAGGGTAGTTCAAAAGCTGCGCAGCGTAAGTGACGCAAGAGGATGGCAAGATTGTCGGGGTTGATCAGACCCATCTCGGGAGATCGTTCGAAGATATAGCGCGGATGGGCTACCACGAATTGATCCAATGGGGATGCTGAAGCCACGAGCACAGCTGCGGAGGTTTCACTGCGTCGTCCGGCGCGGCCGGATTGCTGCCACAAGCTGGCGATGGTTCCCGGATAACCAGCGATTACGGCTGCACCCAGCTGACCGATATCCACACCGAGTTCGAGAGCGTTGGTCGCCACCACGCCCAAAACATTTGCCTCACGCAACCCGTGTTCGATCTCTCGACGTTCTAATGGCAGGTATCCGCCACGATAGCCGCGAATGGCTTTTGGATCTCCGCCAAGACGTTCGTATGCATCACGCACATAGCCCAGCAGGACTTCGGTCGTGCGACGGGCGCGGGCGAAAACGACGGTCTGCACACCTGCCTGTAAAAACCGCTCGGCGATGCGTGTGGTTTCGAGTGTGTATGCGCGTCGAATTCCCAACACCGGATCGATGACCGGCGGATTGTATAGAAGGATGTGTTTCTCGGCGCGCGGCGATCCGTCGAGATCCGGCGGCACGAGATGAACCGGCGCTTCGATCAGGCGTTCAGCGAGCTCCTTGGGGTTGGCAATGGTTGCGGATGTTAGGATGAAGCGTGGTTCGGTGCCATAGAAACGGCAAATCCGACGCAGCCGTCGAATCAGATTGGCAACGTTGGAACCAAAAACGCCGCGGTACGTATGCAGTTCGTCCAATACGATCCAATGGAGATTCTTGAGCAATTCGGACCAGCGGGGATGGTGAGGCAGGATGCCGGTGTGGAGCATATCCGGGTTGGTGATCAGTATGCGGGCTTCATCACGGATGTGCCGGCGAGCGTTTTGGTGTGTATCCCCATCGTAGGTGCGCACTGGCAGCGAATCCGTCGCGTTGAGTGCGCCAAGGAAATCCCCGAGTGTGGCTGCCTGGTCCTGGGAGAGCGCCTTGGTTGGAAAGAGATAAAGTGCACGAGCCTGGGGAGTATTCAACAGCGTATGCAGCACGGGGAGGTTGTAACACAGTGTTTTTCCGGAAGCGGTGCCCGTGACGATTACCACGTTTTCGCCGGCAAGGGCTGCTCCAATGGCTGCAGCCTGGTGGGTGTAAAGCGGAGAGATGTCGCCAGCACGCAGGGCAGATGTTAATCTCGTATCGAGGTCCTCCGGGAAAGCTGCGTAGCGCGCCGGGCGTGGCGGAAGACGCTCCCAGGCCGACACGTTTTTCATGAATTCATTGTCGAGTCGCAATCGATCAAGTGCGTCTTGAATGGACATGGGAGAATTATAACGCGCCTGTCATTTGAAGAATGGCTTTCCGTATACGAACAACTCGCCTTACTCACGGATGATGGCCATAATGCGTATACGTGTTTCGTCAGCCAGCGCCGTGAGTCGGACGAGTAAATCAGATCGTTTCAAATTCGGCAGCAACCTGGTTGATCCAATCACCGAGCCCTGCAACCTTTTCAACCTGACTCAGCAATACCGGGCTGTTCAACACGTTGAGCGCCGGTTCTGCCTCGACTTGCAGTGCGGTCGTTTTGGGCGTCATGACCAATTCTGCTTCAAGTTTTGGCATGGTCCTCTCCGTCTCCGTTTTACCCGTTTATATGCATTACCCGCTTTAGCGGGTAATATCCATAATGCACATAATATTCCCTGGCTTGTCAAGCGGCTAAAAGGTGAAATTGCTACCCAGAATTTGAAGGACGATGATCTTGTCAGGGTAAATGAGCGTTTTACTTGGGTGGATGCAGCGTCAGGCTGACCGGGCAGTGGTCGGATCCCATCACGTCAGTGTGGATCTCAGCCGCCGCGATTCGGTCCTGCAGGTCCGGCGAGGTGAAGAAATAATCAATGCGCCAGCCTACGTTGCGTTCGCGCGCTTTCCCCCAATAAGCCCACCAGCTGTATGAATCTTCGGTGTCGGGATGCAGGCTGCGGAATGTGTCGATATATCCCTGTGCGACCACCTTGTCGATCCAGGCGCGTTCCTCGGGTAGAAAGCCGGTCGATTTTTCATTTTCCTTCGGCCGTGCGAGATCGATCTCGCGGTGTGCCGTGTTCACGTCGCCGCAAAAAATCACGGCGCGCCCGTCTTCGCGTAAACGATTGCAGAAATCGAGGAAAGCCTCTTTGTAGGCCATCTTGTATGGTACGCGGCCATGATCCCTGGCCCCATTGGGGAAGTAGGCGGCAATGAAAACGAAATCGTCATAATCGGCGACAATCGTGCGGCCTTCAATGTCGTATTCCTCGATGCCCAATCCCATCTCGATCGAGATCGGTTCCTGTCTGGAAAATAAGGCGACGCCGCTGTAACCTTTACGCTCCGCGGAAGCCCAATATGCGTGGTACCCCTCGGGCTGTACCAGCTCTGGATCCAATTGATCGGGATGGGCTTTGGTTTCTTGAATACAGAGGATTTCTGGCTGTGTGGCTCGAAGCCAATCCAGGAAGCCTTTACGCTGTGCGGCGCGAATGCCGTTCACATTCCACGAGTAGAGTTTCAACATCGACGTATCTCCTTACTGTGGCACAGAAGAAATCAAACGCCGCGGCGCTTTTCTCGGAGTTGAGCTTCTAGCTCCTTGAGTTGTTCCATCTGGGAGGGCATGATGCGAATGAAGGACCGAACGGCTCGGATACGGGAGAGTGCCCCGTCCAAATTATCGCCCTCGCTCATGAAATATGCGGCGGCCATCGTCGGAGCCCGGCCGATTCCACCAGCGCAATGGATGTACACTTTTTCGCCTGCCTTAACCGCCTGCTCGATAAAGGCGATCCCCTGATAGAGATGATCCAGGCTGGGAGGCGTGTCATCGATGGTGGGCAAATGGCAGTAGCGCGGCATCGCCAGGCCACGAGCGGCGTCGTCGAATTCCACCCGCAAGTTTAGTCCGGCTCGGATTCCATTGCGCATTAGTTTTGCCATGCCGCGGGCGTGGTATTGCGGTCCAACGTAAATCTGTGGCGTGATGCGCGTATAGCGCAGTGTCGGGACTCCAGTCAGGAAGGTCGTCCCCCGCACCAGAAACCAGAGCAGCGTCGTTCGCACACCCTGCGTTCGTAGACGCCCCCATACGATGGCCAATCCCTTGCGAGCTCCTCGAATGAATTTCTGCACGAAAGTCTCCACGAGACATGAGCTTACCACAATTCGTTGCCGGATAGAAAGTGCGCGGGTGAGTATCCAAGATTGACACGTGAAATAGTGGTTAGTATAATAACTACTAGTGATACGGATTGCAAAATTCCAGGACAATTGATGGATATTAAACTCGGGCTGACGGAAATTGGGTTTACGGAGTACGAGGCCAAGGTATACACGGCCTTGCTGGGCGATCATCCGGCTACCGGATATCAAATCAGCAAGGGCTCGGGTGTGCCGCGATCGATGGTATACGAGACATTGAGCCGTCTTGTCACGCGCGGCGCAGTCCTCGAATCCAGCGAAGATCGAACAACCCTCTACCGGCCGGTTTCGCCGCAACTGCTGCTCGACCGTCACGAAGAGCGGCAGATGCGCCTGATCGACGATCTTCGAGAGGCGTTACAAGCTTTATACACCGATACGTCCGAAGAGCATGTCTGGTCCATCCGCAGCAAGTCGGCCGTTTTTACCTATGCCAAACAGATGCTCGCAGAGGCGCAGACGGAAATCTATTTGGTGCTCAATGATGAAGGATTGGGCGTTTTGCGGGAGGAAATCACGGCGGCCAGCGACCGGGGCGTAGCGTTGAGCATATTGCTAACGGGACAAGACCCATTTTCTCTCGGCAATGTGGCCCGACATCCCCCACTCGAGAGTGAGGTTCAAGAATTAATGAACACACTTATGCTGGTTACAGATCAGATGGAAGCCTTGATTGCCGATTTAAGTCAGGAAACATATGCGACCATTACGAATAGCCACAACCTGGTAGTAATCTCTCGCCAGTTCATCTGGATGGAGTTGTTTGCGCAGCGGATATACCAGCAGTTTGGTGCGGATATGATCGAACGTTTGGCTCCGGAAGATCGCGAGATTTTTGAGAGCCTTGTATCACCATAAGTGAGTGAGGAAGAATGACTTCATTGACCGATACGATTATCGCGGCCACGATCACGGTATTGGCCAACGGACTCGGCGGGCTGCCGTTCGTCTTCGTCCGGAACTTCCCGAAGGAGATTGCGCGCCTGGGCTGGGCGGGAGCCGGCGGATTGATGCTTTCAGCCTCCGTGTTCAACCTGATCATCCCCGGACTTGCAGAGGGCAGTATTGTGTCGGTTGGGATCGGCATTCTACTCGGTGTGTCTCTGATGGCGGCAACTTCGTGGTTTCTGGAGAAACGTGAATACACGCTTCATGGCGTTACCGATGAAGGAGCGCGTCGCATCATCCTCGTACTGGCGACTCTTTTCATCCACAGTATTCCTGAAGGATTTGCCATCGGTGTCTCCTTTGGATCCGGCGAGGAAACGCTCGGATTGATCATGACCATCGCCATTGCGATTCACAACATCCCCGAGGGCGTCGCCGTATCTTTGCCCCTGCGGGCAGAAGGTGTTAGTGGATGGAAATGTGTGGGTTGGGCAATCGTCTCTGGGGTTCCCCAGCTCCTTGCGGCGATTCCCGCCTATCTTGCTGTGCTCCGTTTCCGTCCATTGCTTCCCTATGCGTTTGGCTTCGCCGCGGGTGCGATGATCTACCTGGTGATGGAAGAGATGATCCCGGAAAGCCGCGCCAACGAGCAGCAGCGAAGATCAAGCGCCATGGCCGGGATGACCGGATTTCTTATCATGATGGCGCTGCAGACCATTATAGTTGTCTAAATCCACTTTTACACTTAACGTAACGAGTATTCCGCCGCGAAGACTGAGTTTATTTCGCCGCCGTGCCTCGATGAAAGAATGGGTTGTCCAGGCGTTCGTGCTTTTGGACAGCAATTTACTATGCCGTGTCCGATAGTAAACCAAGCGCTTCTTCGACGAGAGTTCTGCGGTATGTCCTCGACAACCACCCATTGCGGGCGATTCGTAAAGTGCTCGAGCCCTGATAGAAACGAGCCCGCCGAAGGACCGCCTCGGAATCGCCATCGCTTTCTTGTTGTGAGATGTATCGCTGGCGCAGGATTTCGACCAACCGCGCGGTTTCCTGCGGATTGCCGCCCTCCTGCTTGACAGCGTGAGAAACCTCGGCCAATAATCGACCCAAATCGGCTGCGGGATCGGTTATCTTGGCTCGTTCCCAATCGATGGCGACGATGCCGCCCTTTTGTGGGATAACAAAGTTGGTGCTT
>Ga0315549_1004117_pt1 | contig 12467 bp, 6 predicted proteins | sample SalMarSW160200MG_FD_203101 | JGI IMG/M metagenome (GOLD analysis project Ga0315549, IMG submission 203101) | Salt marsh sediment microbial communities from the Plum Island Ecosystem LTER, Massachusetts, United States - Salt Marsh Sediment SW1601-200 ... | reverse complement strand
CACACACACAAAGATAGTTGAAAAGTAAACACTGTTCCCCCGGCCCCTGCACGATTTTAGATAGACCGGCATTCCCCATATAATTTTCTATATTCTTGCCCAGTTACACCGCTGGGCTTGGTTTCCAATAGAATATCAAATTTGCCATAAAGTTCAAGCCTTCTGGTGGCCTTTCGATGGTGTTTCAGCCTGTGAAGTCGAAAAGATATGAATTTTGCGGTCAAATATCAATATTTTCACGTACATCTGTTATAATATCTATTGCAGTTGCTTGCATAAGAAGCCGTTTATATTGGAGGATACGCACAAGAATTAATCCAGCGAAGAGAGACCGAAATGATGGCGAAAGTACATCTGAATATTTGTGGGGTCGTGCTGCTTTTCGTGTTCGCTGCGGCGGCGGCCTCGGTGGTATTTGGTGAGACGATTACGCCATCGCCTTACTGGAAAAGCGAGATATCTTTTCCGAATGAACCGTTTCGCGTGGCTGGTACCTCTGCAAGTGAGCCGGACTGGGTGAAGTTCACCATTATCCTGTCACCTTATGACGCCAATATAGTCTATTACCAGGACTGTCAGGAGTATACCTTCCATTATCATTTCGCGACGGAAGTGCTTGACCCGTTCATCGGGATAAGCACGAGCGAATACGACCAGATTACGCTTTATGAGGAGGGTCAGCAGGCAGTCCTTGGCGCGGTCATAATGCCGCCGAGCGGCGTTTATCCCCCTTTGCCGGCTTTTCCGGAGTACGGTATCCAGTTTGTTCGGCTTGAACCATATACCAGAGAAGAGATTGCTGAGATGTTCAATGTCGTCAAGGCAAGTGTCATTGCCGAACCTGATGTGCAGGCATTTTACTTTCCCAGCTACGAGCAGCTCGCAGTGGCAGAAGTCAACCGCGACTGGTTTGAGTCGCAGGGCATTCCAATTAGTTCCACCGGGAGATGGTCAGAAGGCAACGCCTGTTACTCTGAGGGCTGGGCCTTCGGCGAGTTGAAATTTGTTACGGGCAATCAAATCCAGAGTGCATATCTGGCAGGCGATTTGCTGCCGGGTGACATTCTTTTGACGGACGGTGTTCCTGCTGAGGTTCCGTTTGTTGCGGGCATCATTACGCTTTCACCATCTACGCCGAGTTCACATGTGGCGATACTTGCAAAGACTTACGTGGTTCCCTTTGTCTATTTGGCAGTAGCCGAGGACGCGAACCGGGCACAGGAGCTTGTCGGTAACAGAATTGTTCTTCGTGGTTACAAGACGTACGATGGTTTAGATGTCCGACTGATTGACATCGAAGGTGTTCTTAATGATGCGACTATTGCCGAGATACTGGCATTGAAAGCTCCGGCGGTTTTAGATATTTCGCCGATGGCGCATTACGGTTCATACAGTGCCTCAACGGAAGGGCTTTTGTCGGCTGATATTAAGTACTTCGGAGGTAAGGCAGCGAACTATGGAATGCTTCGCACCGCCCTGCCGGATAAATCGCCGGTAGCAGCAGCTTTTTCATTCGATTTGTGGAATGAGTTTCTCGACCAAACCATCATCACGGGTAATACACTACGAGAAGAAATTGCCTCTCGTCTGTCAGGGTATACGTACCCGCCGGCTGATATGGCGGCGCTGTCGTGGGACCTTGAAATCATCCGTGAGGCCATTTTCAAGAATACGTCTATGACCAGCTTCTCGCCGGAGCTTGAAGACGCGGTTATAGGGACACTTGAGGACCCGAATTACGGGTTCGATATGTTCAGTAACATCCGCTTTAGAAGCTCGACCAACGTGGAAGACAGCAATCATTTCACGGCGGCCGGCCTGTACGACAGCTTCAGCGGCTGTCTTGCGGATGATATGGACGGCGACAGTTCCGGTCCGTGTCACTGTGACCCGGATGAGAACAATGAGCGTGGAGTCTTTCGTGCCATTCGAAAGGTCTTTGCCAGCTTCTACAACGATAATGCGTTCCTCGAACGGCTGCGTCACGATGTCAACGAAGCTGAAGTTGGTATGGCTTTGCTTGTGCACCACTCTTTTCCGGACGAGTTTGAGCTGGCCAACGGAGTTGCGACTCTGGAAAAAAGCGGAGGGACCAGCTATTCTATTATGTTGGTTACACAGGATGGGGCGGTACCGGTTACCAATCCTCTTGACGGCTCAATACCGGAGGAAGTGAGCGTTAGCGTTTATTCCTTTGGGACATACCCTACGTTTACTCGCCAGTCGAATCTTGTGCCGCTCGGCGCGACGGTGATGGATTGGCAGGATGACTACATCGAATTGTCCCAGCTTCTTGTTGCTTCAGCCGTGGAATTTGAAAATATTACGGGCAAAAGCAAATACATCCTGGACTTCGAGTACAAGAAGGTCTCGCCCGGCGGGGCTGCGATACCAGCAGGCGGACTTGTCGTTAAACAAATCCGCGAAATTCCGCAGGCCGACACCACGCAGCACATAACACCATTCCTTATCAACGAACCTGTGGAGTTCTGCACTTTTCAAGGCGAATGCAGTGATATATTCGCCAACCATCGTCTCAAGTCACGTTGGCAGTTTGAGACCAAGAGCCTCTGGCTTACGAAAGAAAACATGGAGGATTGTTTTTACAAGTCATTGGCGCTGGAATATCTGGCTGACAGCCGAATTCTTGCTATTACCGGCGAGCCGGCACTATGGCCCAGGGCTTTTCATGAATTTGATGGAACGGACACAACGGTTGATGGTTGGTTTATGCATCACTTAGCTAATCCACGGGCCTGCAATTTGCACACGGACTTCATACCGACCGGGGTAAAGGTAGACGAGAATCCGATGCTGACGCTTCTCGATATTCGTTGTCTTACCCTTCAAGTTGAATATAACGAGCCTGTTCTTTCCTGGGAGTGGACAGGTCCTAATACCACTACGACAGATCAGATTTGTCTCTGTCCCTTCCCGAAGCCGCAATCTGGAGACCTTTTGCAGCATCGTTCATTTGAAGGACCGAAAGGTGTCAGGATATCAACTTCCTTCTACTGGCCACCGACACCCGGAGGCGTTATAATCTACACGGCTCCGCTCGTTCGCTGGGTTGAAACGGTCATCGAAGGTTATACGAGCGAGCCAATCGTCCTGCACGGCTGGTACTCTCAAACCTATCGGCCGGAACATCATAATTTCAGCGAACACTTTTTGTTCGAGCCTCAGCTGGAGCCAGGGATATCCCAGGACGCTCTGGACGAACTGCGCGCGCAGGATATTCGGCTGATTCATCTTTTTATTACCTATGATGTAAATTCCGCGACTACATACGGTTTTGAGGACAAGGTTTTCTACCCGGCTGATATTGATGGTGATGATGACACGGACTTTGCCGACTTTAGTTTGTTGGGCGCGCGTTGGCGGGATGCCGTTTGTGATGAGTGCGGCGGAGCCGACCTGACCGGCGACGGGCGCGTCGCAGCCGATGATTTACGTGAGTTTGCCTACAACTGGTTAGCAGGTGTTGAATAGCCGGCAGGAATCCATCCCCAAGCTACCGTTTGAGGCTGCCACCCAGTGCGTAAATGATTAATGATGAATGATTATTGATTAATTTTTTAGCTTGCCATCCCGGCCAGCTATTGAGGTTGTTACCCGTCTTTAGTAGGCAAATGTGGAAACGCAGGGGCCATTACGCCTCTCACGGTCGGGGCTCTGTTTGACGGTGCGCACCCTATTATTTTAATCCATATTACTTCTCTAACAAATCGAGCGGCGAAATGTTGTCGCCGTGCTTGGCCTGAGCATCTTTGAGGCGTTTGCGAACTTCGGCGAACGTGTCGTAGAGTATCCGGGGCGTGTCGGCGACCTTTTCTTTGTAGATTTTCTCCACGCGGTCGAGCTTGGCGAGGTTTTCGGGTATACGGATTGTGAACTGCTCGACGTAGTCATCCTGTGTGTACTCTTTGTCGAGATTGTCTTTGAATAGTTGTTCCAAATCTTCAAATATCGGTATGAAGCCGGTTGGTGTTTTGATAGCGCCGACGTCTTCATTTACGCGCAGCTCAGCCCAGAGAAGCCAGATTAACTTGTCGCCCATGCCGTTGATGTATTTGCCATATTTATCCCTGAGGAAGTAATTGACGGAGAAAACCAGGGGCGGGTTCTCAACATCTTTTTCGAAATCCAGGTTGTTCTGAATATACCTGCCGAGCGGAATCGAGAGAAAATCGAGATTGGACATTAGATTGAATGTTCTGACGCCTTCTGCGCCGAGTGTTGCGGCGGTGGTTTCTGATTCGAGGGCGGCGCCTTTTATTATAATTCCTTCTGCCCAGTCGAAGGCCTGCTCAACGGGGACCCAGGTGTCGCTATCTCTTCCGCCGTAGACGATACCTCCGAGGGGGACGCCTTCGGGGTCATCGAGCATCGGGTCGCAGTTGCTGAGGTCGGGGATGTTTAGGCAGTAGCGGGCGTTTTTGTGCGATGCGGTAATTTCATTTCCTTTTGAGTCTTTTTTTCCTTTTTGCCATTTTCCGCTGTGATTGATTCCCTCGGTCGGCAGTTCGCTGCCCATCCCGAGCCAGTGCGGTTTGTTGTCCTTATCGATCAAGATGTTAGAGAAAATGACCTCACATGGGCTGTTGAGTGCCTCGTAAATGACGGGGTCATCCTGGAAATTCACGTCGCGGATGATGCCGAAGATTCCTTTTTCAACATTAACGCATCGGATTTGTCCTTCCTTTTTGCGCAGGTATGCGATGTCATCGCCGACTATGGTCTGGCTGGTCAGCATTGAGGTCGAGGTTTTACCGCATGCTGATGGGAATGCGCCGGCGAAATAGGTGACTCTGTCTGTCGGTCCGTGAACAGCCATAACAAACATATGTTCTGCCAGCCAGCCTTGCTTTGAGGCCTTGTTGATTGCCAATCGAAGGGCCGGTTTTTTGAGACCTATGGTATTGCCGCCATATTGGGTATTGACGCTGTATACGAGGTCTTCTTCGAGGTCGATGTAGACGCGGCGTTTGTCGATGTTTTTGCTGACGGCATTTTCAAGCTCGCCTTCCGAATGGATGAACCTGAAAAAGTCGGGTGAGTCGCCGAGTTTCTTGAATTGTTCATATCCCGGACGATAGAGGATAGTTTCGCTGTGAGCGACGTAAGGAGAATCCGTTATCTGGATACAGGGGATGGTGAAATCCGAATCAGGCGGGCCGAGGCACAAGAAACAAACCAGCATTTGGCGTCCGTTCATCGAGTCTTTGAGGAAAGAACGGACCTGGCGGACACCTTCGGATTTATCAGTAGAGTTCAGGCTCTCGCCCAATTCGGAGCCGGGTGACAGGAGGTATTTTGTCTGTGCTTTATCGCGGGCCTGGTCGTTGTATCCGTCGAAGTGGCAGGTATGGCCTGTGATATTAAGTGGTTTTTCTTCGCCGTTTTTGACTGCGAGCTCGCGAATATAGGTAATATCATTGGGCGAATCTGTGCAGACAAAAACCGAATCCGGCCCGGTGAGTTCGATGGCATCAGCGACGAAGGCGTGCATTTTGGGATTTTCCAGCGCGACGAGCTTATCGTAATTTTCGGCTGTCAGTTTTTGCTTCAGTAACTTTTTTGCATTATCCATCTACGATTGTTACCTCCATTATTTTTTTTAGTTCGGTCCAAAAAAAAGCTACGGGATTGTAACGAGATGACCGGCAGGTGTCAACCCCGTTAGAGACATTTCCTTTGACAAGCTGTAGAGTACATCTTTGGCAGCTTTAAGAGTTCGATGGTCTCTAACGGTTTCAACACGATTTGCCGGCTCAAATGGGTGCAATATGTACTATCATTTTTTGCTTATAATAAGGATTTTTGCTCTCTAAAACAGGATTTTACCCAAGTGCCGACTTGTGAGCACATGGTGTAGAAGTACAGGAATTAGGCAATTACCACGGCATTCTGTTGGGTAAAATGCTTTCTTCCTGCCATTTAATAAGTACAATAGTGAACGGTTTATTTCACGAAATTGCTGATGAAGGCGTTATGTAAGATGAATACCTTCTATTTGAGACAATTTTAGGGATAGTTGAAATCGGAGTTGAATTATAAAAATGGATTTGAAAGAGAAGATTACAGATTATTGTCTGCGGCATTATAAACTGGTCACGGTCGTGATGGTTGTCATTACGTTAGGGCTGGGTGCGCTGATACCTCGAATCCGCGTCGATACGGACCCTGAGAACATGCTTTCGGAGGATGAGGCGGTAAGGGTTTTTCATAACGTAGTGAAAGAGCGTTTCACTCTGAACGACATTGTTGTCGTCGGGATTGTCAATGACAAGGACCCAAACGGTGTGTTTAATCCATCTTCGTTGGGAAAAATTTACGCATTGACCGAATTTGCCAAAACGCTTCTTTGGGAGGATGAGGAAAAGCCCGAAAAGCAAATTGGTGTTATCGAAGTGGACTTACTGTCACCTTCCACAGTCGACCACATAGGCCAGGGCGGTCCGGGGGAGGTGAGGTTTGAATGGCTGATGGCCAAGCCGCCAACGACACGGGCGGAGGCGCTGGAAGTGAGGGACAGGGCGTTATCGAATCCCCTGCTTAAAGGCACCGTTGTCAGCGAAGATGGAAAAGCGATATGTCTTTATCTGCCGCTCACGAGTAAAGACCTGAGTTACCGTGTCTATCGCGAGTTAAAAACGAAAATTGCAGAATTCGAGGGTGACGAAGAATACCATATTACGGGGCTGCCTGTTGCGGAGGACACGTTCGGGGTGGAAATGTTCGTGCAGATGGCGGTGTCGGCGCCGCTGGCGATGGTGGTGATATTTTTGCTGATGCTTTTGTTTTTCCGCAAGCTGGTTCTTGTTATCTCGCCGATGATTGTCGCAATGGTTTCGGTGATATCGACGATGGGGCTTTTAATCGGATTAGGCTATCCCGTGCATATTATGAGCTCGATGATACCGATATTCCTTATGCCGATAGCGGTGGTGGATTCGGTGCACATTTTGTCTGAGTTCTTCGACCTTTATACGAAGGAAAAGGGAAGAAGAAATACTATTCTGGAGGTGATGGGCAATCTGTTTATACCGATGCTGTACACATCGCTGACATCGGCGGCGGGCTTTGCGTCGCTGGCCCTGACGCCGATACCTCCCGTGCAGGTCTTCGGGATTTTTGTTGCTCTCGGCATTATGATTGCGTGGGTGTGCACGATTACTTTTGTTCCGGCTTACGTGATGATGATTAAAGAAAGCTCGCTGGCCAATTTCGGCTCGGCATCAGCGGGTAAGGAAAAGCAAAGCCGGCTTACGTGCCTGCTGAAGCTGGGCGGGCGGTTTAGTTACAACGCGGCGAAACCGATTTTGATAGTAATCATTCTGGTCACAGCCGTTGCAATATACGGTATAACACGAATCGAGATAAATGATAATCCTGTAAAGTGGTTTTCCAAGAGCCATCCTATAAGACGTGCCGATATCGAATTGAACAAGCATTTCGGCGGGACCTATATGGCCTATCTTGTGCTTGAAAGTGGAGACGAGGGCGTTGTCACTCACGAGTATGTCGATGTGCTGCGCGGCCTTCTTTTGAAGAAAGTGATGGAGCTGAAAGAGAAGCTGGCAAGAGCGGGCGATGTTTTTGCCGAGATGGAGAAATGGCTGCTGGCGAATGCATCAAAAGAAATCACGAAAGCCGAGTATGTTGGTAAGCTTGCCGAATTTGCGAGTGAGAAGGAGGCGTCGGCCGATGCGAACGAAGCGGATGTATGGTACGAGCTTGTCAACTTTTTCGAGCTGGAAGCCGAACGGATCAAGATTTTCAAGCAGCCCGAAGTGCTCCGATATATGTCGAAGCTTCAGGCGTACCTGAGCGGGACGGGGCTTGTGGGTAAGAGCAATTCCGTTGCGGATATCGTCAAAAAAGTGCATAAGGAGCTGGTGGATGGCAGGCCCGAAAGCTACATTATCCCGGACTCGTCGGCTGCGGCGGCCCAGTGTTTGATACAATTCGAGAGCAGTCATAATAATGATGATTTATGGCATTTCGTTACTTATGACTATATGAGCGCCAATGTCTGGCTGCAACTGACAAGCGGTGACAATAAGGACATGGAAAAAGTCGTCGATGCGGTGAATAAGTTCTTTGAGGACAATCCGCCTCCTGTGCGGATTAAACACAATTGGGCGGGACTTACGTATATCAATACGGTCTGGCAGAACAAAATGGTTTGGGGGATGCTGCAGTCGTTTATGGGCAGCTTTATTATCGTGTTTATTATGATGGCGATACTGTTCCGCTCGGCTCTGTGGGGTATCGTGTGTATGATACCGCTTCTGGTGACAATAACTGTTATTTACGGTATAATCGGATTGGTCGGCAAGGATTACGATATGCCGGTCGCGGTGCTCAGCGCACTAACATTGGGTATGGCGGTCGACTTTGCGATACATTTCCTCGAGCGGGCGCGGATGAGCGTTGAGAAAACAGGGTCGTGGGGAGAAAGCTCTGCGGAGATGTTTGGTGAGCCGGCACGGGCCATAAGCAGGAATGTCCTGGTTATTGCGATAGGATTTTTGCCGCTTCTGGCAGCGCCTTTGATACCTTATAAGACGGTGGGAATATTCTTATGTGCGATAATGGCCCTTTCGGGTGCGATTACGCTGCTGGCACTGCCTGCTATTTTGAAGCTTGCAGAGAAAGCGCTGTTTAGGGCCAGGATAGTACGGGTGTCGGCAAGCTGTAATTGCGGCTTCTGTATGATTATTTCTTTTGCTGCGGCTGTTTTAGTGGCGTTGAACCTGCATCAGTATTGGAAGCTTGGCTGGAGTAAACCGGCTTTGCTTAGTATAATAGCAATACCCGTGATGGCGCTTGTTTGTGGAATAATGTCGCGAAGGCAGGCCTGTAGAAGTGATGCCGAGCGGCAAAGTAATGAAAGTGAGGTGTGAAATAGTGAGAGTTATGACAATATTGCTGTCAGAGCTTGTTTTTGGGTTACTGATGTGCAACGCCAGTGAGGGTGCTGTGTCCGAGCCGAATTCGACCAAGGAAGTTCCGAGTGTTCAGACAATCGTGAATAAAGCCAACGTGGTTGCGTACTATCAAGGCAATGACGGCAAAGCAAAAGTCAATATGACGATTACAAACAAGCAGGGGCAAAAGCGGGAGCATGAGTTTATCATACTAAGAAAAGACGTCAAAGACGGCGGCGACCAGAAGTATTTCGTTTATTTTCAGAAGCCGGCAGACGTTCGCAAGATGGTCTATATGGTTCATAAGCGTGCGGATTTGAATAAGGACGACGACAGGTGGCTGTATCTACCCGCGCTTGACCTTGTAAAGAGAATCGCGGCCGGTGACAAGCGGACCAGTTTTGTTGGCTCGGACTTTTTGTACGAGGACGTGTCCGGGCGGAGTCTTGAGGAGGATACGCACGAGCTTATCGAGACTTCGGAGAAGCTGTTCGTAATCAAGAATGTGCCGAAGAAGCCGGATACGGTGGAGTTCGGCTATTACAACGTTTCGATTGACCGAAAGACTTTTGTTCCGATGAAAATGGAATTCTTCGACAAGACAGGCAAGCTCTACCGTGTGATAGAGTCCAAAAAGGTTGAGAAAATCCAGGATTTTTTCACAGTGGTCAAGTCTGAGGTGCGGGACCTTAAAAAGGAGAGCAAGACGGAGATGGAATTCAGCGGAGTGCAGTATAATATCAAGCTGAGCGATGACATCTTTACTGAGCGATATCTTCGCAGGCCACCGCGGGAGGCGACGAGATGAATTGGCGCAGCGGTGTTATGGCTGGGTTGATAGCTTTTGTCGCGGTTCTGTCCATACCCGCTATAGCGCAAGGAGAAGACGAGGGGAGGGACGAATCTTTTTTCGGCATCTTCCCGATAGAAACGCATGGTTTCTATGAGATAAGGTCCGGGTATCGTATCAGGAAAGATACTTATGAGAAAGATATGTCGGTTATGGAGAACCGCTTGCAGACGGATTTGTCCTCATATCCGGAGTGGGGTGACCTGAGGGTAAGAGGCGACGTGTACGGCGATATGGTCGAAGAGCAGGCGGACTTCGACCTTCGTGAGGCCAGCATATTCACGCGGCCTTTGAAGTTTATGGATTTGAAAGTGGGCAGGCAGATTCTGACGTGGGGGACGGGGGACCTTGTCTTTATTAATGATATGTTTCCGAAAGACTGGCAGTCATTTTTCATCGGCAGGGATACGGAATATTTGAAGGCGCCATCGGATGCGGCGAAGGTGAGCCTGTTCGGGGACTGGGCCAATCTTGACTTTGTTTATACGCCGAAGTTCGACCCGGACCGGTTTATAAGCGGGGAGCGCATTTCGTACTGGAGCTCGACATATAGCAGAATAGCAGGTCAGGACGCCATCATCCACACGGACAGACCAAATCGCTGGTTCAGGGATTCGGAGTTTGCAGCGCGGCTGTATAAGAATATCAATAATTATGAGGTTGCTGTTTACGGCTACCGGGGTTATTGGAAAAGCCCCGGCGGACAATTGGGGACACAGGCGATTTTTCCCGGCTTAAACGTATATGGTGCGAGTATTCGGGGCAGCGTGGGTAAGGGGATAGGCAACCTGGAGTTCGGGTATTACGAATCGGATGACGACCAGAGCGGGAAGAATGCAAACATAAATAATTCCGAGCTTCGGTTTTTAGCCGGGTATACGCAGGAGGTGGGCAGAGATTTTACAGCGGGACTTCAATATTATATTGAGCATATGATGGATTACGGCCAGTATCTTGATAGTCTGCCGGGCGGGCCGGCCCGCGACGAGGACAGGCACCTGGTAACATTGCGTTTGACAAAGCTGCTTATGAACCAGAATCTGCGGTGTTCATTATTTACTTATTATTCGCCGACCGACAAGGACGTATATATGAGGCCTAACCTGAATTACAAGACAAGCGATAACGTCGCCCTTGAGGTCGGGGCAAATATATTTTTCGGCGACTATGCCAATACATTCTTCGGCCAGTTCCAGAACAACTCCAACATTTATGCAGCAGTGCGTTACAGCTTCTGAGAGAGATTACCCGAAAGCTTACGGCAGGAAAGTCGAGTCCAATTAAATGCAGAACATCCGAAATGAGCGGTTCTGAGAATCGCGAAGGGCGGTGAAGAATCCTCTGGATTGGCTTGTTAAAAAAGTCTTTTATTCAGCCTTAAATCTCCAAGGAATATTATCTCGTTCCTTGTATACATTTTTATCCTTCGGTGCCTGATGTTCACCACTTAGTCCAAAAGCGGCTGTCGCATGAAATTTAGTAACGCGCTGCCCACCGGGCAATGAAATTTCGTATAGAAATTGGAGATACCCAACAAAGGGGATATATTTGCTGAAAAATTCAGGGTCCTGTTTTAATATCCATTTGGCTAATGCCTCCTCATCGCTCGTCCACGGCACATCAAGTTTCCAGTATTTTTGCATATAGCTGATATATTCCTGGCGCTGCCTCTGAGGGATATTTACGAACGCCGTAAATTTTCGTTTGGTTACAGGCCGGCCTTGTGGTTTGGGATAATCCATTGCCTGCCACGTAGACCAATGCTTTCCATCCGGGCCATATCTAACGAACATGTTGCCGATATAAGGGGTGTATGTCTGGCCATTTGGTAATGTAATTGATTTTACTTCCGGTCCTATTTCAACGGTGATATTCACAGACTGCGCCGGACGCCATGATAAGCCAACTGCCAGTGGGATAGTTTGAACCCAACTATCGCGGGAAGCATTCTGTTCTCCATCCCAGCCCAGGCCGTTTTTGGTAATATTTATTTTGTTCGGCTCGGACCAGGCGGCCTTTCCTTTTGCATCATGTTTATCGGTGAAGTTTATTTTGAGTTCTTCCATCCCAAGGATGGATGCATAGACGTTATTTCCAAGAATAGTGAATGTTAGCAATGTGAAAGCAATTATTTTTTTCATTTTATTTTTACCTCCAACACAACAATAAACAGCAGGCTACCTATGGCACAAATTCACACTGATTTTATTGTGGTATTATGCTGATATCAACTGAAAACTTGGCAACCGGACTTTGGTCGATGATTTTGATTGACAGAGATGGTGGTTTTTGGTTATTCTATTGCTGATTTAAGTTTGAATTTTGGGAGTGAATGGGTATATCGATTTGTCATACTAAAACAGGTTGCTATTTCATTATTTTGGAGATGCGAAAATGCGATTATCGAAAGAAAAACACAACCATTCGGATTGTCCGAAGGCAGGTAAGTCTGACGAGCGTGAGAGAAAATATCGCTGGGTGAAGTGGGTGTTTCCCATTGCGGGGCTGGTATCGCTGATATGGTTTTTGATTCGCGTGCTGCCGAAGCCGTCGCGGGCGACGTATCCGTGCCAGCGGGTGGCGTTTCCATTGGCATCAGGTTTTGTGGCGTGGATATTGGGACTGGGTGCGTGGGCTGTTGCATTTAGGAAAGCGAAGGTCAGCTTTGCCCGGAGGCGATA
>Ga0315549_1004115_pt1 | contig 12469 bp, 15 predicted proteins | sample SalMarSW160200MG_FD_203101 | JGI IMG/M metagenome (GOLD analysis project Ga0315549, IMG submission 203101) | Salt marsh sediment microbial communities from the Plum Island Ecosystem LTER, Massachusetts, United States - Salt Marsh Sediment SW1601-200 ... | reverse complement strand
CCCAAAGGCAGATTAATTTTCCTCAGCACTTCAAACACTTCCTTTTCATTCAGGGAAGTTATCCAGGCATTTTCATCGTTTTTCCTGCTCTTAAAATTCTGCCCACTTTCTTTCAGAATTTTCTCTGCATCTTCTTTTGCCTTTTTATTTGCTTCACTTGCCTTTTTTACAGATTTTAAATCTGGAATCAGCAGAAATTCCTGAAAGTCCGGCTTCTTTTCAGAATCCGAATGTTTTCCTCCTCCGATGCAGTTTCCGACTAGGCGGGGGGTTTTTTTTGAATTGGGATTTATCAGCTGCCAGATTTCTTTTTTCTTTTCCTTAGCAACTGCTTTCAGGACAGCAGATTCAAATGCAAAGAGGGTATTTGCCCCGACATGCCTGTCAACTATGTCTTCTATTCTCCGTAAATCTTCAAATCTTTCTATAATTTCTTTTGAGAAATAATCGCTGAATTTTTTTAGTGTTTTAATGTCTTCTTCGAGAGAACTCTTGTAAGGCTTGGCTTCATATTTCCCCCGTGATTTCCCGTTTGGTGCAGAAGCTGAAAAGTTTCCTGCATTTGTCCTTATAGAAACAAGAATTGTTTTCTCTTTTCGCGAGTCCAGAATAGATTTAGCTGTCACACCTTTTATAACAACCATAATCTAAGAAACTAATCAGAGTTTAAAAGAATTGTTGTTTGGAAATTAATTTTCTGCTAATTATTCCTCTTCCCCGGCACTTTCATTTTCAGAAACTTCTTCCATCTGCTCGTCTTCAGGGGTTGCAAGCTCCATAATTTCCCCTTCCTTTGCAATTTCCTCTTCTTCTTTGGCTTCTATTTCTGCTTTTTGCTCGTCAGAAACTATATGCTCTTTTGTTCTTTTCAGTGCATCTTCTTTTCTCTGAGGGAAAGGTTTTTTTATTGAAATCGGAAGAATATCTGATTCCAGCTCTATCTCGGCAATTTTTAAGGCATCAAATTTTATCTTTTCCAAATCATCCTGGCTGATTTTTATAAGCAGGGGGGCATTCATTGCTATCTGCAGAGCCCTGGCTCCGAGAATTCTTGCCTTTTCGTATTTTGTGAATTCGTCAGATTTCATCTTTTAATTAATTTGCATGCTCCATATTAAATATTACACAATCAAGGCTTGTTGTATCATAAATTACTCCATCATCCCTTTTAGTTAATTTATCTACTGATAATATTACTATCTTTTCTATATATTTCTTTATACTTTCATTATAAGATTTAATTTTAAATTTAGGTAAAGGATAATTAGCAGGAGAAAAGTAATCATGTTCTCTTGTTAAACCTAGGTATTTTGCATCAAATTCTTTTTCTCCAAATGCAAATATATTTAATTTTATTCCTTCTCCAACTTTTAATCCCTTAATTACATTTATTCCTTTAATTTCATTTTCTGTCATTTTAATTTAAATATTTTTCAATCTTATTAAATACATCTTTCCAGACTTTCTCAGATATATCTAAAATATTATGGAACTCCTCAATGCTCAGGCTTTTCTCGTCTCCTTTCTGAATTGAAGAGATTACCCCTTTTGAACTTCCGATTGTAACTCTTACCTCGCTAACATCTTCTTCTTCTCTTGTTGGGTCCACTATAAAATTATTTCCGACTTTGTGGATTGTTATTGCAATTGGAATGGTGTCTGATAAAGGGAGGCTCTCCTTGCTCAATTCCCCGAACAAAACTTTCTCTTCTTTGTCGTCGTATTTTGGAATTTTTGCCTGTTTAAGTGCAATTATTGCTCCTATGCCTGCAGCATCAATCAGATTTCCGTCGTCATTTATTGAATAGATGTCTATGAAAACACTCCATACTTTCTCCCCTTTTTTAATGCAGAGTTTTTTAAAATCTATAAATTTGCTTTCTCTTATTCCCCTGTCAATAATTCTTGCAAGTTCGATTGTCGGGAATTTCGGAGGGCCGTTTTCAAACCTCGGCGAACTCAACGGAAGCAATTCTGCATTCACCATCAAATTTCCCTTGTCCTGGGAATCAGGATACGGCTCTGAAACATTCATCTTGACGCCTACCAAGACTTCTGTCTTTCCTATTTTAACTCTTGCAGAGCCTTCTGCATTTTTTGAAATGTTTTTTTCAATTATAATTTCCCTGAATTCGTCAAGTTTTCTTCCGTCAAATCTGTTTCCCCCTGACAAATATTCTTTTATTCTATTGGCTGTTATATCCGGAGTTTCAATCATTTTTCCCCCCCATAGATTCTTTAAGGATTTTTTTCTGAATCTCATAAATGTTTGCTGTTGCTTTTCTTGCAAGTTCAATCGCTTCCTTTAATTGTTCTTTTGTGATTTTTCCGTCGAGCTGAAGATGGGTTATCTCCCCCCCATGCGTCATAGTTATGGGGATATCTGTGGCACCCTCTCCTTCTTCCCAATCTTCCTCATATTTGCTAACATCCACTACCAGTTGTTTGTCAAGTTTTCCTATTGAAACACTTGAAACCAGGTCTTTCATCGGAATTCCTGCATGGGCCAGCGCCATTGCAGCAGCATTTATTCCTGCGCACCTTGTTGAAGCATTTGCCTGCAGAATGCTTATATGCACATCAACCACCATGTTCGGAAAACTATCAAGCATTAAAACAGGCTCAAGAGCCCATTCTATTATTTTGCTGATTTCTGTGCTTCTTCTGTTTGGTCCGGGCCTGATTCTTTCATTAACAGAAAAACTAAGCATGCTGTAATCGCATCTCAGAGTTCCTTTTTCAGGATTTTGTGAATGCTGCGGATGCATTTTCTTGGGTCCGTAAACAGCAGCAACCGCTATTGTCTCTCCGAATCTGAACATTGCACTTCCGTCGGCATTTGGTATAATTCCCACTTTTGCTTCCATTTCTCTTGTTTCATCAAATTCTCTTCCGTCCATTCGCTTGAATTTAGTTTCAGATTTTTTAGGTGTCATTTCTTCTCCTCCTTAAACCAGTCTTCTACTTTTTCAGTTAACCCTTCTGTAAAAGATTTTTCTGTAACAAACAAAATAGCTTTCTTGGCAAGCAATTCATCACCGACTTTGTTGCCTTTTATCCAGATAAGCCCGTTTTGCCCGACTGTGATGTTGCATCCTGTCTCATTTTTTATCAGGTTTATCATGCTTCCTTCTTTTCCGATAATTCTCGGAACTTTGTTTGGATTTACTTCCATGATTATTCCTTCGTCTATTTTTCCAAGCCCGTGCGATTTAATGCTCAAATCCATGCTTCTTTTTCTCACTCCCCAGATTTTTGCAACAACCATGTCTCCGATATCCAGAACTTCTTCAAGTGCGTCTTTATTGACATATCTCGGAACCTCCATTAAGGACAGGAATGCATTTTCAGCCATTCCAATATCTATTAACCATCCGTTGAACACAACATTTTCCACTTTTCCTATGACTACATTTCCTCTTCGCGGCTGGTAAATTCCTGATAAAGGAATTACTTTTACCAATCTATTTGATTCTTCTGAAAGCCCGTATTTTATAGCAACAATATCGTTCCCTCTTTTTTCTGTTCCTTCTCCAGGAAGGAAATCATTTCCTTTTTCAATAATTTCCCCAGGTATTACAATTTTTCTTTCAGTCATTTTTATTCCTTCATCTCCTCTGTCAGCGCACTTCCGTGCGTCACTGAATTTAATTCATCATAAAAATCCATAATCATCCCTGACGGAACTTTTACCACAACTTCCAGTCCTCCGTCATCCAGCCATTTTTCCCCTTCTTTGTACTGGCTTATAACTCCATAAACTCTTCCTGTGTGCATCGCAGGTATTTTTATTTTTATTTTTTTAGTCTCTAATTTTATCGGAATAACTTTGCTAATCTCCTCGATAATTTCTTTAATCTGATTTTCAATTGGAATATTTTTAATATTCACATGCGCCTCCTCAAGTGCGTTTTTTATTCTTTCAGATGTATGTGGATTTCCTGTCTGGGAGTCAACAGCGTTTCTTGAGAGAAAATCAACAGCCTGCTTGAATTTCTTTTCCTGTTCTGCATCTCTGTGCTCCTGTGTTAATTGAACCTCTCCACTTTTAACAATAGTCTTAACAATCTCATTTGTATCAGTTGTTCCAAATGCTTTATTTAAATCATCGCTTGAAGGAACTTGTCCTTTTTTTGAATCTGTAAATATTTTATTTCCTTCAGCTTCTATAAAAGAAATCTCTCCTTTTTTAAATTTAAGAGCATCATCCAAATCAACTAAGATTTCAAAATTCTTTCCTGTTTTTTTTATTCTTGCTAATGTTTGAGTCATTTTAATTTTTTAATGCCCATATATTTTTCATCTTCAAAAACATATCCTAATTTTTCCAACCACCCTTTATCTGTATCTGTTAATGCTTCGGTATTAATCTGTTTAATTCCTAATTTATTTGCAATTATTTCATTTTTTTCAATAATCTTTTTGAAAATTTCTTCATTTTCTTGGTCAGGTAAAATGCTTATCTCATTTGTAACCAATACTTCTCCATCATAATTTTTTATATAATAAAAAATAATATTTTTTTCTAATTTTAATTTAACTGAAGTTAGACATCCTTCATTAATTTTTAATTCTTCTCCTAATCCAGTGTATGTTTCTTTAATAATATTGGTTAAGTTGTTCATCTTATAATTGATTAATTTCTTCTCCTTCTAGTCTTTTTAATTTCCCGTTTTCACTATTAATATAAACAAGCTCAAATTTGCTGATGCTGAATTTTTTTTCCTGTAGTTCCCTGAAAATATCAAGAACAAGTTTTACCCCTTTCTTGATTGTCAAATCTTCCCTGTATCTCTCCCTCAGTTTTTCCTTTATTTTGTCGTCGTTTTCTCCGATTGCATTTGCGTGATAGGAAAGATAATTCCCTGTTATATCACTTGCAAATAATTCAGGCTTTTTGCCGTTCATTCCTGCAATCATAAGCGAGACGCCAAACGGCCTTGCCCCCCCGTACTGGGTAAATTGCTGTTTTATATTTGCGATTTCCTTAATTATCAGTTCAGGTTCTATGGGGGAATCAAAAGTTACTCTGTGCTGCTGTGCCAGAACCTGCGCCCTTTCAATAAGAACTCTTGCATCAGAAATAATTCCGGCAACGCTCGCGATTATATGGGCATCAATTTCATATATCTTGTTTGCTGATTTCCTGACTACAAGTTTGTCTTCCATTCTCTTATCAGCGATTATGAAAACTCCGTCTGAACAAACCAAGCCAATGCTTGCACTTCCCCTTCTTACTGCCTTTTCAGCATATTCAACTTGAAGTAATGAGCCTTCTGGCGAGAACATAGTTGCTGTTCTGTCGTAGCCCATTGCCTGATGCTGAAAATCTGTTTGGATATCCATTCTAATATTAGAGAATTTTATAATTGAATTAAACTATTTCTCTTCTCTTGCAAAAAATTGAAGAAGCAGGGGTTTTTAAGATTTTCGGCTTAATCCCTTCAAAGTCCCGCTGACTTTTTTTACAGCCATTTTTTCTGGGAAAACACACAGGGAAGCCCGGACTAAATCCACTGCCCCGCGATTTATGGAAATAACAGCAGAATCTTTGCCTGTTTTAATCCAGCCCAAACCTGCCTTGGACATTCCAAAAACTCCGATAAAATCCAGAATCGCCTTCTCAATATTTGTCCTCAGATTTTTTCCTGTTACAAGCAAATATCTCTTATTCTCCCGCATAGATGGTTTAAGGGATTTCATGAAATAACAAAGAAACAATTATATAAAAATCTTCTGAAAGGATTTTTAAACTCCACTTTCTAATAATTTATAAAAGAGATAATTAAGATTAAGAAGTAATAAGATGGAAATTTGTACACTAGGAGGCTATAGGGAAGTCGGAATAAATATGACGGCTGTGAAAGTCGGCGATGATGTTTTTATTTTTGATATGGGGGTCAGTATCCCGGCATTAATAGATCTTCAGAACGATAATATTAAAATATATTCTGAAAAACATCTGAGAAGAGCCAGGGCAATTCCTAATGATTTTGTCCTCGATAAACTGGGCTGGAGAAATAAAGTCAGAGCAATAATTATAGGTCATGCTCATCTGGATCATGTCGGAGCTGTTCCATGGCTGGCTTACAGATATCCAAGGGCAGCTATACTTGGAACTCCTTTTACCATGGCTGTTCTTGAAACCATTGCAGAGGATGAAAAAAGAAGTATAAAAAATAAAAAGATAACTGTCAGAGAAAATTCTTCAATAAAAATTCGCGGAAAAAGCGGCACTTACCAGATAGATTTTCTTCACGTAACGCACTCCACTTTGCAATGTGCAAATATCGCTTTGCATACAAAAGAAGGAGTTTTCTTCTACGCTGTAGATTTTAAGTTTGATGATACGCCTGTAATCGGAAACCCCCCAGATTATAGGAAATTTCAAAAAATCGGAAACGAGGGAGTAAAATTATTGATAATTAATTCATTATATTCTCATCAAAAAGGCCGTTCTTTGAGTGAGATGGTTGCCAGAAAAAAAGTTCAGGATGCCATGCTCTCTGCAAAAAACAAAAATTCTGCTTTTTTTGTTCTGACTTTCTCTTCCCATATAGAGAGGCTTAAGAGTATTGTTGATTTTGGGAAACAGACTGGCAGACAAATAATTTTTTTGGGAAGAAGCCTGGGTAAATATGTAAATGCAGCTAACAAAATTAAGATGTGCCCTTTTTATAAGGATATTAGATTAATCAAATACAGAAAACAGGTGAATTCTATATTAAAAGAAATAGATAAAAACAGGGGTAAATATTTGGTGGTTTGCACAGGACATCAGGCAGAAGAAAATTCCATTCTTGACAGGATTGTCAAAGGAGACACTTCTTTTAATTTTAGGCAGGGAGATAACATAATCTTCTCTTCTAAGGTTATTCCTGTTCCCCAGAACATCTTAGCAAGAGAAAGAATGGATCAGAGATTAGAAAAAATTGGAGTTAATATTCAGAAAGATATTCATGTATCGGGACATGATTGCGAGGAAGATATAAAGATGATGCTGCAAATGTTGAAGCCAAAACATATAATTCCAACCCATGGTACTCCAGAACAGGAATTTCCCATGATTAGAATTGCGCAGAGTTTTGGATATGAATATGAAAAGAATGTACATTTATCTTCAAACGGCAAAGTCCTGAAATTTTAAAATGGTTAGAGAAGATATTTTGGGAGGGTTGAAGACAGCGTTGCAGAGAGGAGAATCTCTGAAACAGGCGATGCTGACTTTTTTTAATGCAGGATATACAAAAGAAGAAATTGAAGAGGCTGCGAGAGCACTGGAAACAGGAAAAATATCACCGGCACAGCAAACCCCTCCTGCATTGTTTGTACCTCAGGAAGTTGCATCAAGGACAGGTAGGACAGCAGCGCCTTCTATCCAGAAAGTTTCAGGTTATGGGGAAAAACCAGCCAAAGTTATGCCTGTGATTCAGAAGCCTGTTGTAATGACTCCGCAGAAAGTTTCAGGCTACGGTGAAGTTGAAAAACCCAAAGGAAAGGCAGTTATTTTTATTTTAATTGCTCTTCTTTTGATATTGCTAGGGATTCTGGCAGCCCTATTCTTCTTCAAGGATGAAATTTTGAGTCTATTTGGTGCAGGTTAAAATGTATCAGCTAGCAGAGGATTCTTATTTAATGTCGCAAATTCTGAAAGAAAAAATTCCTGATTTACTTGAAAAAAACCCTGATTTGAAATTTTTAGAAATAGGTGCAGGTTCGGGAATTCATTTGGAAACAGCATATAACTTAGGGATAAAAAGAGAAAACATATTCTCCTGCGATATAGACAAAAATTCAGTTGAGCACTGCAGTCTTTTGGGATATAACTGCGTGAAATCAGATTTGTTTGAGAAAATAAAAGGAGAATATGACTTGATTATATTCAACCCCCCTTATTTGCCTGAAGATTCAAGAGAGCCAAAAGATTCAAAATTAGCAACAACAGCCGGAAGAAAAGGAAATGAAATAATTCTGAGATTTTTGCATGAGGCGAAAAACCACTTAAAAGAAAATGGGAAGATATTTTTAATTACAAGCAGTTTATCTAAAGATATTAATTTTGAAAAGCTGAAATATAAAGCAAAAGAAGTTGGCTGTGAAAAATTATTTTTTGAGAGATTGTGCGTGTGGGAGTTGGGAATTATTTTCTAATTTTTATTCTAAAACTTTATTCCCCTTCTGAATTCTCTCCATCTTGGAATTATTATTGCCATCCCAGCCACAAAAAATCCGAGCAGCACCCCTATCTCATTATGCTCTCCTGCGAATATTCTCTGAACTGCCATAAGTATTAAAATTACTGATGCAAGAAGCATATAAGGGATTCTTAGATATTTATTCTGGTCTATAAAAAACCAGAGAAAATAAAGCCCGAAACTTGTCCATGCAACATGAGAAGATGCGTCAAACAGGATGTTATTTCCAAAAATCATCATCGGAATATATTTGAATAACACAAGCCCTGCCAGGGTTAAAACTGCTGTTTCAATTAGCCAGATGATCTGTTTTCTTGTATGTGCCTGCATATTACATCTTTATCACAATCAAATTTATATAGTGCTATAATTTTCAATTTTTATAAACTTTTTTAATACAACATGGCTAAGTTTGCACACTTGAGCGTTCGGTTTAATCTAAAAGAGGACGGCGAAGTAGTCGTGCAAATCGGAGATTAATATGGCCAGATTTGCACACATTTCTGATGTTCATCTTGGAGGATGGAAGCAGCAGCCGATGCAGGAGCTGAATTTTAAATCTTTCAGGAAAGCAATTGATATCTGCATAAGTTCAAAGCTTGATTTTGTCCTGATAGCAGGAGATTTGTTTGATTCTGCTTATCCCCCTATAGAAATTCTCAAAGAAACTTTTTCAGAATTAAGGAGACTGAAAGAGGCAGGACTTCCGTGTTTTATCATTGCAGGTTCCCATGATTATTCTGTATCTGGGAAAACTTTTCTGGATGTTTTGGAGAGGGCAGGATTCTGCAGAAATGTGGCTGATTTTGAAATAATGGGCACTCCTGAAAATAAATTTATTCTTTTGAATCCCACAGTTTATAAGGGGTTTGCAATCTACGGCTATCCCGGAAAAAAATCAGGACTCGAGATAGAGGATTTGAAAAAAATAAAACTAAATGATGCTCCCGGCATGTTTAAAATTTTAATGCTTCACACAACAATTGATAAGGCAAAAGGAACCCTCCCTATAAATTCTCTGGAGACAAAATTTCTTCCTCCTGCAGATTATTATGCTCTTGGGCATCTGCATATAGATTTTCAGTATCAGAATTTTGTCTATCCCGGTCCTGTTTTTCCGAACAATTTTCAGGAACTCGAGGATTTGGAGCACGGAAGTTTTTACATTATAGACACAGAATCCACGGAAAACCCCCTCAAAAAAATAGAGATTAAAATTAAGGAAATTCACACACTTGATATTGAAATAAAAAATGCACTCACAGCAACGCAGAAAATAATTTCAGAATTGGAAAAAAGAGATTTGGGGGACAAGATTGTTCTTTTGAGGATAAGGGGGGAACTTGAAAAGGGAAAAATATCAGATATAAAATTTGAGGAGATAGATGAAATTGCAAAAAAAAGGGGGGCATATTTTCTCCTGAGAAACACTCATGAACTTGATGTAAAAGAGCTGGAAATGGAAATTGAAATTAAGAATGCAGAAAATATTGAAGAGGAGACAATAAAAATTTATTCAGAGCAAAACCCCTCTGAGTTTAATAAAATAATCCCTGAAATTATAAATTTTCTCTCAATAGAGAAAATGGAAGATGAGAGAACCGAAATGTTTACAAACAGGATTCTTGACGGAGCCAGAAAAATCCTGAAATTTTAAAATGAAACTAAAAAGAATAGTTTTGAATAATATAAGAAGCTATAAATATCAGGAGATAATTTTTCCTGACGGCTCAACTCTGCTTTCAGGAGACATTGGTTCAGGGAAAACCTCTGTTCTTTTGGGGATAGAATTCGCTTTATTCGGAATCCAGCCCGGGCAGAGGGGCTCTGCTCTTCTCAGAAACGGGGAGCAGGAAGGGGGAGTTAAGATAGAATTTGAAATTGATGGAAAGAATATTGTAATTGAAAGAACTTTGAAAAAAAAGAAAACAATTTCCCAGGATTACTGTGCAATAACCGTAGACGGAGACAAAAAAGAAATTTCTGTCACAGAACTAAAGAATAAAGTTCTTGAATTTCTTAATTATCCGATGGAATTTTCAAAAAAGCAAAATCTTCTCTATAAATTCACAGTTTATACCCCTCAGGAAGAAATGAAGCAGATTATTCTGCAGGATGCTGAAACAAGAATAAACACTCTGAGAAATGTTTTTGGAATTGATAAATATAAAAGAATTATCGAAAATACTGCAATCCTGGTTTCAAAGATAAAAGAAGAAAAAAAATTAAAAGAGGGAGTTACAATGAGTCTTGAAGGCGATAAGGCTTCTCTGATTTCAAAAGAGGATGAGCTTGAGACAAAACATTACAATCTGGAATCTGTTGCAAGAGAGCTTTTTCTGAAAACTGAGAAAAGGAAAAAAATCCAGGAGGAAAAAACAGAGATATCCCAGAAAATGGAGGACAAAGCGAGATTTCAGCAGGAGATTGAGAAAACCAGATTAGTTATTTCAGGAAAACAGGAGGCGAGTTTCAACAACTCCAAAAGAATAGGGGAAGTTAAAGGGCAAATTGAGGAGCTGAATAAATTATTATTTGATGCCTCTGAAATACAGAAACTTGAGGAGCAAATCGAGTTGAAAAAGAAAGAGAAGGAGGAATTAAATGAATCCAATCTTAAAATCACCACACAAATTAATTCTCTGCAGATTAAAAATGAGGAGAATGAGAAAGTCAGGCAGAAAATTATAGATGTTGAAATCTGCCCAACCTGCCTGCAGGATGTTGACCCTGTTTACAAAACTAATGTTATTAATACACTTGAGTCAGATAGTGTGGATAATAATTCCAGGATACAAGCCCTGAAATCCGAAAAAAATTCTTTAGTAAATAACATAAGTGAAATTGATGCGGAAATCTCTCTGAAACAGAAGAAATTTCAGGATATGATTATGGTAAAAGTCAGGCTTGAAGAAATTGGCGAGAAGAAAAACAGGATGGATGAACTTGAAAAAATGAACCTTTCTCTGGAAAAAGATATTGGGCTTTTGAAACAGCACATAAAAATTCTTGAACAGTCTGTTTCAGATTTGAAAAAATTTGATAGTATCTTTGAATTAAAACAGAAAGAACTTGAAGAAGCTCTGAAACAGGAGAGGAGTGCAGAGATAAAAGTGGCTGAACTGAAAAAAGAGATTGATGTTTTCTCCAGGCAGATTCAGGAATTAAAGGAAAGAATAAAGAAAACAGAAGAGATAAGAAAACAGCTGCATTATCTCGTGGAGCTGGAAGACTGGCTTTCCAAAAAATTTGTTCCTGTAATTTCCTTTATAGAGAGAAACGTGATGACAAAACTTAAGACAGAATTCTCGCGGTTGTTTGCGGAATGGTTCGGAATGCTCGTTTCAGACATATTTAATATTCAGCTCAGGGATGATTTTACTCCTGTAATTTCCTACCAGGATTATGAGATTGAATATTCCTACCTGTCAGGAGGGGAGAGAACTGCTGTTGCCCTTGCCTACAGGCTTTCCCTGAATCAGGTAATAAATTCAATTCTGAGCAAAATAAAAACCAAAGATATAGTAATTCTCGACGAGCCGACTGATGGTTTTTCAGAACAGCAACTGGACAAGATGAGGGATGTTCTGCAGCAGCTGAATGTCAGCCAGATAATAATTGTCAGCCATGAGCAGAAAATGGAGAGTTTTGTTGAAAATGTCATAAGGTTCAGAAAAGAGGGCGGGGTTTCAAGGAAGGAACCATAAATTTTTCAATTCCGAAAAATTTATAAAAGGATAATACTCTCTATTTTTATATCCCATTATTCTTAATAACTAAAATGGATGATGAATTAAAAAAATCAGTTCTAAAAACTGGAACAACTATACTCGGAATCGTCTGCAAAGACGGAGTTGTCATGGCAGCAGACAGGCAGGTTACTGCCGGAAATATAGTTATGGTTAAAAATTTCAAAAAAGTCTCTCAAATAAATGATTATCTTGTTATATCATGGACAGGAAATCTTGCAGATGCAATGAGGCTTACAAAACTTATTGTGGCAGAATTAAAACTAAAAGAACTTCGTTCAAAATCACGTCCAACTGTTCAGCAAGCTGCAAATCTTATTTCAACAATAACTTATTCGCAAATAAGACAACCTTCTATGATTCCGAACATTGTTGGAACTTTAATTGCAGGGTTTAATGAAGATGGTTCAACAGAATTATACACTATAGAACCATCTGGAAGTGTTGTCCAGATTGAAGACTACGATGCCAATTTTGGTTCAGGCATGCCTTATGTTCTTGGTTTATTGGAAAGGCAATACAAAA
>Ga0315549_1004114_pt1 | contig 12469 bp, 9 predicted proteins | sample SalMarSW160200MG_FD_203101 | JGI IMG/M metagenome (GOLD analysis project Ga0315549, IMG submission 203101) | Salt marsh sediment microbial communities from the Plum Island Ecosystem LTER, Massachusetts, United States - Salt Marsh Sediment SW1601-200 ... | reverse complement strand
TATTTGAATCCGAAAACAAATGGTACAAAATCGCTGTCGCGTAGCCATAGCCGACGTTTACAGGATAATAAGCAGCAACAAGCTCATACCCTTTCCTATAGCCTCTACGGTCTATAACATCAGCAATCTCAATAGATTTTTGATGATAAGCTAAATCGTCCGCAAATATACCACTGTAATTAGCCTGAAAAATTGGAATGTTAAATGTCTGGTTAAGAAAAAACAAGCCTAAAACAAAACACATTCTCACAAGAAATGCTATAATAAATATTTCTTTCAACAGTTTACGATAGGAGGGCTCTGTGAGATTTCTGCAAAGCAGCAATGTGGCCAGCCAGCCTGTCGTTAAAATTGCTAAGAATGCAGCAATAGTCACAAGAGTTTTAACAGAAAAAAACAATGCTGTTAATGTAATGCACGGAACGAGAAAAAGTAAGAATGTATGAGGCTTTAGCTTCTGGAGAAATCTATCATAACTGATTTTATTGTCTTTGGCCTGAATTCTTTCCATGTATACCCTGAAATAAACTACCTATGCTGGTATGAATCCCACATAGATGGCAAAAAAATCAACCAAATAAATGCCGTATTTATGTCTTAACTGTCAACGAAGTTAAAAATGCACGCGATGTTGGCTTAAATATACGAAACTTATTATTCAATGTGTGCAGAAATAACAATAGAAGAACAATAGATGTGGCTATCGAAGCAACTGCGGCACCATTTGCTCTGAAATAATATATCAAAGGAAGATTCAAAATGACATTCAAAATCCCGCCAAGCCATGTGTATCTGGCGTTTATTTGCGGATAACCAATGCCGTTAAAAATGATTGCTGAGCATCTATAAAAGGGCAGCATCAAGCCCCAGACGGCAAATAACCTTACCAATACTACGCACTCTGTATATTTAGATCCATAGAGAAGATGCAAAAAATGTTCGGGAAAAACCAACAAAAAAACAGATATTGGTATGCTCATTGACAGAGAGGTGAGACTTGCAGTTAAAAAAGTACGGCGTATTATTTTATTAAGGTTGGCTGTTTTTTGATGATACAGTTTCGAGACCATAGGCAGAATTAAAAGATTTGCGGGCTCATTAAAAAATCTAAAAATATTGGTTACCACAAGTGCTGATGCATAAAATGCAACATAGGTATCACCAAACATAAAGCCCAACATAAAAATATCTGTTTTAGAAAAAATAAATGCCCCCAAAGAATTAGCAAAAGAGTATCTGGCATAAAGAAAGAGTTTCTTAAGCAGACTTCTGTCCAGTCTGAAAGAAAACTTCACACATACTTCATTAGATATAAAAATAACCGCAAAAAAGAGAGCAACGCAGCGTATCAGTATTAGAAAAATTATTGCAGAACATGCATTAGAGATCAGATTGTAGCTGTGCACCAAATAAACACCACAGGCCATGGTTAACATCCATATCAAATCAGTGCAAAACATTTTGTGTGTCTTTTCTTTAGCGTTCAGCGTCTGTATGCAACTGTTGTAAAAAAGAGTGGCTAAAATCAGGATAAGCACCAGCCTGAATGCTTTTGCCAACCCGGCATTGTCAAAAAAAGCTGAAGTTATATAAGCAAAGATGAATATTGAAAAAATGACTAAAATAAAACATAATATCTTCAGAGCAATACTATTGAACAGGGTTTTGCCAAAATCCCTTTTGTTATTTCCTGCAGCATAATGTATTAGTGCCTGACCAACGGATAAATCGCAGAATGTTATTCCAAGTATGTTGATACAAAGGGCAATGGTCAATACCCCAAACTCTGCTTTGGGAAGAACCCTGGCGAAATATATTACAGTCAATAGCCCCAGAAGGTTAACAACCGCAATGTCCAGAACGGCATAAACACTGTTTATTAATATTTTTTTTCGTTGAAACATTATATAAAATTCTAAGTAGCAGAAGAGACGAGCGTTTCTTTCAAAAGAGTAAACAGTTCTGTCGTGGCATATTCTGTCCTGTTCAATATTTGGTTACTGAAAACCAGGCCTTTTTGACTTTCAAGCTCTGGCCAATAGCCATGCATTGCTTTGGGCAGCTTTCTGCCAAAAAAGCCAGGATAAAACACAGCCCCCTCATTCAACAAAAAAATTATATCACCAAACTTCTTTGAAGTTATTCCATGCCGGATTCTTCCCTCTGTATTCACAATCTTACCAAAATTCAATTTATTTAAATGACTCTCAATCTCAATTTTTTTCCTTGCATCAAATATCCATACTCTGAGCATAGTTGAATCAATGAAATATATATATGTATCTTCCCCGACCCTGCCGAACTCTTTTTCCATATTTATATCTACAGATTTATTTACATTCGCCATACCATGGTCGGAGATAATTAAAAAAGAGCCTTTCGAGTATTTGCTCGAGAATTCCTTGTACATTTGACACAAGTAATTGTCTAATTCTTCTACTTTCTTATTGTATTCTTCACTCCCAACACCATACTCATGAGTAACACCATCCAAATCACCAAACGCTACGAATATATTGTCATATATTCCTTCTGAGAGAGCTTTCATTGTATTAAAGAATATCTGGGAGTCGCGTTTTGGCCCATAGCGATAATGGTAATAACATATTTTTTTAAGGTTGCTCATCTTAGAAAAAATCGTGGGCAGAGAAAACTCGTCGCGATAAGGTTCGGTTCCCATCTTTGTGAAAAATGATAAGTACTCAAAAGGAATATTCAGTATATTCTGCCCGTAAAGCGTGGAAAACACCTTATGTGCTATTCTGTCAAAATAATAGAAATGTTGCAGGGGCGCAAGTGTCTGTAGCCATGGTGGGTATTTACGCAAGTGGCTATCTGGCTGATAAGTCCATTCATTCAGATATCCGATATCATCCGGCCTGAGCCCACCAAACATTTCAGCCTTCACATTTATGCTATAGCCGAAACCTGGCCGAAGTTTAGCTGCATAGTTTTTCAAGGAGGAGAGAAACTTCATGTCATCTATTTTAAAATAGCCAAGACTATCGATGAAGATAAGTAGAACTTTGCCCATAATCAATTCTTATGCGATAACGGAGTATATATAGTGCCGTTTTACTCTTACGGAGTAAAAATAGTCTATCAGGAAGTCGGCAAAAAGCTTTCTTAGCGAAAGCCACGATTGGCCAAACCCATCAGAATCATGTGTGAATGTTTTGTGTATGTTTAGCTCCTGCATAATGTGCCGGCCATTACTCAGATAATTTAATGCTTCTGAATCATTCTCGAGGTGATGCACAAGAGCCAGATGCATTGTGTAAAGAAACTCCAGCATAAGACCATATTTACTGCTTAATATCCATGGTATCACGCGTTTGCCCTCGACACTGTCAAAGTTTTTTAATATGAACTTTATTTCGCGCCCCTTGGTTCTATATGAATAGTCATGAAAGATAGATGACGAATGTCTTCTCAAAAACTGGTCCTGGTTCGTACTTTCTTTACTGTGATATCGTTTACAACTAATAAGGTAATTTTTGGCTTTGAGGAAATAGCGAATTACATCGGCATACAACCTGGGTAAGTGTCTGTGGAATCGCATTTCAAATTTTCCGGCCATGCACTCGTTAACAAATTCGGTGAATTCTTCATCCACCAGAATATCGTCCCTCAGCCCGGTCAAGTTGGCATTCAGATAATCAGCTCTTTGTCTGAAAGAAGCTAAAAGGACGCATTTCAAAGGCAATACCCAAGTCAGAATATCCAGCATGTTTCGGCATAAGATATATTGATAAGACTTTGCCTGGGAATCTGACAGCTCCTGGCTGTTAGCCATCTGACGGGGAAGATATAACAACAGTGCCCACAATCGCCAAATAAGGATCTCATGCAGATCCTTAAAATCCAGGTTATCCAGAGTTATGTCGGGTACAAGATGTAATAAATCTCGTCCGTAAATTGTTTGGCCATTTTTCTTGGTTTCATAGTGTTTCAAATGAAAAGGAAGACTTCTAAGTTGTCTCGTATTTATATAAGAAAAATCAATATGAAAAAGATAATTGTTTGATAAATTACGCTCTAATTCCTCAAAACATTTCGATAGTCTCACTTCATCATTCTTGTCGACAGATTTTTTGGCAATGATCATAAATTCATAATCGCTATACAACGAAAGTGCCCCCCTTGTCATCTGATAACTTAGCTCGCCACGGCTTGTACTGCCGGTTAATATGACAGATTCAACTTTAGAAGCATCAATGTGAGATAAAATCCGCTCAAAATGCTCCTTCACCAGAGTAGGATATTGATATCTTGCTACAAAGCTTAAATCAATTGCGGTATTCAACTTCTCTTGCTCTTTCCTTTATTAAACTTACAATTGCCTCTATCGTCATATTATTTTGTGCATCAGAAATAAAAATATCTGCATATTGTTTGCTTGGTTCTACATATTTGACATGCATTGGCCTGACGGTCGACAGATATTGCTTGATTAACGAACCGCTTGTTCTGTTCCGTTCAATTGTGTCTCTTTGAAGTCGCCGTATAAAGCGTATATCGCTACTAACATCTATGAATATCTTTAAGTCTAACAGTTCGCGAAGCTCTGCATTGGCTAGGATCAGCAACCCTTCAAGTATAATAGCTCTGCCAGGATTTACCTGAATCCACTTGTCACTTCGGCAATGTGTACTAAAATCGTAGTTCGGGATTGTGACAGCATTGCCCGCGATCAAATCCTTTATGTGCTGGATTAACAGATTAGTCTCCAGAGCATCCGGATGGTCATAATTTATTTTTTTTCTTTCAGAGGGAGATAAGTCGCTTCTATCTCTGTAATAGGAATCATGTTGAATAATTGCAACATCTTGTGGGTCCAAACGGCTAGCAATGGCACGTGCTAACACTGTTTTTCCACTCCCCGTACCGCCTGCGATACCGATAGTAACAAGCTTTGACTTCACAGCATAACCTCTGCTATATTCCCTTTCCTCTTTTCTGGTGTATTCGATATCTTGATATTTTAATCATATACTTTCCACTCGTGCCAAACAGAGACTTAAAAAGACACTATCTTGATCCTTCCGGAGATGCTATCCCCCTCTACATTCACATATTTAGAGCGTATAACAAAATGAGCCTTTGCTTATTTACAAAGGTCTGGATTTCCGCTCCTTCGACTTCGCTCACCACAGGTCGCTCAGGACAAGCTTCGCAGGAATGGCAGATTCGAGTTTCCCTTTTTGTTAGAAGCTTTTAGTATTGTCATTTTGTTTTCTGCAAACAAAAAGCTTGATTAAAGCCGAAAGCGAATATGTGATATTCGGTAACTTCAAATATCCCCTTAGAGAATTCCTTTAGACTGTTAAGGTTGAGATATAATTTGTGTTCTCTATCAATATTCTTCGCATATAGTTTCAATATCAATTCGCCAGATTTTTCGCCTTACCAGCTATGACTCTCATGTTTGATGTCGGACAACCAAGCAGAATTGCTATGACATCGACAAGCGTAAAATATATTAACAAAAGAGGATTCCTGACAACCTAAAAATTTACCCACCACTTCGGCCAATTCCTTCAAAATGCGTTGAGTGCTTATTATTTCGAGACTCCTACTCCGTCACTTTTACCTCAAACCAACTAAAGGCCTGAACGGTTACCATTTGTCAACGTAGAACTCTTCACGTTTTATATTATGAGTAAGCTTCTTCCAGATTGTCCTAAGCTTCTTAAAAACACCGCCCATAAACTTTGGATGAATTTTTTCAAGTAAGAATGACGCCAAGCTTGTGCCCATCAAAGCAAACATAAAATCAATAAGAATCTCCATCAGGTATCTTTTAACTGGGAAACCTTTAAGTTCATAACCATAATTTGGAACCGCTCTTCCAAAAAACTTCCTAAATCTTATTCTTATAAATGCACCCCGCTTCTTCAAATCATATCCATGGGAATGCATAGAAACCGCAGCTTTACTCTCTAGCTTATCCAAACTTATCAAACCCTCATCTTTCATCGTATACAAAATCTCTTGTCCCTTCTCTGACCTTGCCAATACAAGCGAAAATCCCTTTCCACGCTCTTCATAAGCAGGAGCCCATGCGTCACCTACTGATATATCCGTAAATTCATTTGTCAAATCTGTGCAAAGAAGACATCTCTTCATAATGTGAAAAGGGATCAGATAATTAGCATGGAACTTTGGCAGACTAATAACACGGCCAGATCTCAATTCTATCCTCGTGGTCCCAGGCCATTCCCCTTCTCTGAAGGCAATACTTTTAATCTGTGAATAATCTTTCTCACCGTAAGATCTAAGCAGACTTTTTATAGAGGAAAAATGCAAAGTATTACCACAATAAGGCCCTACTACATACTTTATATTCCTAACACTGCTGTCACCCGCCAACTGAAGTTTCCGGATTGAATGAACCTGACAAGGTAATCCAACATATGCAAGCCAACCTTGAAATTTCTCAATATCGGGTAAAATCTCATTCACACTTGTTATCACATATTTGCTCTGAGAAGCCCTTACAATCTCATCAGAACTCGTAGCAATATAAGGCTTAGGTCGCCAAGGCTTTTCCTCATCCATTCCTAAAACAACCGCACCATTAATTTCCTTATTCTCAATAAGCCACATTAACACACTGCTTATAATACCCCCACTCGCACACTTCCTTCGCAAATCAGCTGAATTGGCAAATCCTATCCACTGTTCTTTCACATGTCCCATATAGGGATGCCGCTCTGCACCTCCACCAAATATAAACTCATTTAACTCATTAAAACACACATCCCGCCCACTACAGCCTTTCAAGATTCTCTTCGCAAGTTCGTCAGATATTTTTTCTTTCAATTCAGGTAAATAACAACCGCTCTTATCACCGAAACAGACCGCACCCTCACTCAATCCAACACAAGTTCCACAACGGGCGCAAAGCCCGTTGTGAAAAACAGCCATAAGATTATCAAGACTTTTTGCAGACATAAAATTGTCTAATGCCAAGTTCAGAAATGAACGTACCTTGAAATTTCTCTATTATCCTCTCCCCCATTTTCTTTAAAAACCTAGGCCCAACGGGCACTAAAAGCACCCCTTTGTGTATTAACAACCTCCATCTCGTTTTCTCAAGCATCCCTTTAACCTCTTTGGAAGACGGAAATCTGTGAGGCCCTTCTCCATGCCCCCCGAAGAACTTCGTATAAACCTGATAAGAAAACTCACACGTCGCAGGCGGACAACTGAGAACCATTATCACATTATCTTTCGAAACCCTATAAAGCTCCTCCAAAAACCTGATTGCTTCGGCAACATGCTCAATTGTCTCCAGTGACAGTATTCTATCAAATTCTTTATCACCAAAGGGAAGTTTTGAATAAGTATCTATCTTAATCTGTTTTGCACCAGGCCTAAGCTTACTTGCAACATCAATCAACCCCTTCGAAATCTCCGCATTCAAAACCTCCGCTTCCGGACATTCTCTGTGAATATAATCATCCGCTTCGCAATCCCTGCTGGTAACATTTAAAACCTTACAGTGATGCTCCAACTCCAAATATTTAACAGCTTCTCGAAATCTTTGAACATGCGTGTCACTGACGTGCTCATTAGCCTCCACATAAATCGATGCTACATCATCCCAGTGCTTTTCAACATCACTATCAGTCCAGTCATTTTTATACAACATATTACTGTTGCTCATCTATGACCTCAATCTCACGCAGATTAAGCATCGATATCTGGTCAGCAAGCAGACCTATAAAGAAAAGCAGCATACCTAAGACAACAACTAATACGGCACTGTTTGGTATTCGCTTCGCAACAATAAAACCAAATATTCCCCAAAACACCCCCAAAAAGCTGACTATAAAACTGACAGGCAAGAAAATCTTAAGCGGGTTAAACAGCATTATAATCCTGAATATCAGCAAAATAGTCTTTGAACCATCCTTAATAAACTTAACGTTACTCCTCCTGCCGACTCTCTCTGTTACCTTAATAGGCATAGTCCCTACATCATAGCCGCGTTTAATAAACGCAAGTGTTGAAGTTGTGCTGAACGAAAAACCATTGGGCATTATGCTCAACATACTACGGATAATATTCCTTCTAAAACCCCTGAAACCGGAATTAAAATCAGGAAGCCTCTGCTCAACCAGATATTCCCCTATAATGCGAACTATCGTCTTTCCAAGCATCCTGTTTCTGACCTGATGAGAGTCACTGTCTCTCTCGCCAATTACTAAGGGATACTTATCTAGCAATTTTATCATCTCATCTACATATTCAGGTGAATGTTGTCCATCGCTATCCATTATAACAACCTTATCAGCTCTTGCTTTCCTTATGCCTGTTTTAAGAGCTGCACCATAACCTTTATTCACTTCATGACGGATGATTCTGAAGCGATGATTGTCAAAGCTCTCAAGGATGTCAAAACTACGATCAGTAGAACCGTCGTCCACAAAAATAACCTCAGACTCACTATTGGTCCTCTTCAGAAGTTCATTTATTTGTCCCGCTGTTTTTTTTAGACCTCGCTCTTCATTAAAAACAGGTATTACAATTGATATATTTACCACTGATATACTCCTTAATCTGAGCGATTTTTATTTTAGTCAGTCAAGATACATGATTTCTATTCCATTTTTTATCATTCTAGAAGTAATGGTCATATCGGAAAGGACTTCGTTAATATTATCTTCCGATCTTTCCATTGTTAGAAGCATCGTAATATCATTTTGTTCTAATATCTCTTTTAGTTTTGTTGCACTGTAATTTAGCGACGGGTATATATAAACATTTTCGGCATTATTTAGATATATAGAGGTAACTTTAAAGTTTTCATGATTCGGTGGTTCAATAAGTAAGATTCTGTGATTTGAATTTTCCTTAATAATCTTTGATGCAGCGTAATATTCATCAAACGATGTATACTTATAGGTTGCTTTGTAATAGCTGTTAGCCTCACGTAAGTTGACAATAAGTATATACAAAACAACAGCAATCAAAAGTATTCGCGAAATGCCTTTTGCCCAACTGTTTTTGGTTGCACAAATCACTGCATAGGTGAAATTTATTCCAAGCGAAACAAATAACACCATCAGTACTGTTGGGATTAGGGTCGTTCTGAAAGAGCTGGGCGACTTGTTAATTCTCATGGCTGTAGGAATGAGAATTAACAGGAGAAAAAACGCTATCATGGTCCATAGTCGTTTTTGTTTTTTTTTACGTAATAAAAAAATATGTACTATTCCTAATATAGCAAAAATGAACACGACGATTGGATGGCTCATTCTTAGAAACAGTATTTTGGCTATATGTATTACGTTTATACTGCTTACGTCCAACAATGTGCCAAAACCGCCATATTCGCCAATATTTTTAAATGAGGCGTGCCTTAGAATTACTGCCACAGTAATGCCCCACAAAATGATTAGGGGCTTTAAAAAACTCTTTTTAAAATTCATAATGTTATTTCTATCTCTAACTTGTACGTATATTTTGCCCGCAGCAAATAACAAACAAAAAATCCATGCTTCATATCTTACTAAACAGGATACCCCAAGACAGAGACCGCCGAGGTTCTCATGCTGACTTGAAAATAGGTACAAGCCAAGAAATACAAAAAGAAACATCAGCATTTCTTGGTAGGGCACTATGGCAACTGCTAACAGACGAGGAGTCGTCATAAATAGCAATGAACATATAAATGCTGTCCTTCTGCCGAATTGATTGTTAACAAAAAGGTATAGGGCTATAGAGGCGCATAACGATACTATAATAAGTGCTACTCTTACCCCCATAAGACCGAGTTGCAATTTATACATCAAGTATATGATTGATTGCAGCCCGGGTAACGAGTGGGAAACGTATATCCTGTTATGGTTTATAAGTCTGCTTACACCATCCCAATCAAATATTGCTGGATAAAAATATATAAATGTAATCAGGATAATCAGATTTATCAGCACTAATGTAACAAGCTCTTTTGAATTTCTGACTACATCTACTAATTTATTATTCGATGACTTCATATATTTCTGCCTTGAATATATAGGCGGGTGAATCATTTTGAATGGAACTAAAAACCTTTTTAACATAAGGTGATTCTGCGTATTTTTCGTATATCTTATACTTATCTTTTTCTTTTCTGGTGTGGAATTGTCCCGGAATATAAATATGTGTTATTTGGTATTTTTTAATTATATCGCGGGCTTTTGGCTCATTAATATGATGGAATGCCCAGTCCGCTTCTTCCCAATCGATACCAAAGTCAGGAGTTTGACCTGTGAAATAATGTTTTCCACTTCTGAAAAACACCGATTTTCGTTCAGAAACCACCGGAGCCCAGTTGCCCCAATTTGCCAGCGTATTAGGATTTAAAACCAAGGTATTTTCAAATTTTGTATGGTCTTTTAACCACGTAAGGGCTTCAATATCCGACCTTTGGATCTGCTGGCCGTGAGGTTCCTGGGTCCTCGGACAGTTTACTTCTACATATAGAAAGACGCCCAGCAAGATGCCCGTAATAGCTGGTAAGTGTTTTGTTGCAAATCTTGCGATTGTATCACTCTTTAATAGACTGAATTTCGAAACCCATGCAGGTTTTTCAACTCTTGCTAGATCGGTTACTAATTTAAAGCTATATGCTGCCATAAGAGGAAGTGCAAAATTAAAAGCATAATAAGGAACCATCTCCGGGCTCATGAATGAAAATGGATCAAGATAATAACTGTCTTTAGCTTCAAACCAGTTGACTTTGAACAATGCTAAAAACGACCAATATCTTATCAACACCAAACTGCTTATTATCCAGGCCAATAAAAAGATTTCACATTTTCTTCTTCTAAAGCAAATAACTGCCGCCCCAATAATCGCCAAGGGCAGAATAAACCAACCCCAATATGTCGGTATGTCCCCTATGTAAGCATAATTATGCCAGTACAGACGCCCCTCTGTTGGATTTATGATATTTAATTGGTCAACGAGCCACAGAAGAATAGTTAAAAAGGCTACAATTAGAACGGCCAACAAAGATTTGTAATCTGCTTTTATCTTTTTATCTTTTGCAAGGGGTAATATAACCAAAAAGACAACTACGGCCGATCCAATCCACAAGAAAAACCTGGAATGGATTAATCCAGCAATACCCATGTAAATACCTGGAAGAACGAACGATTTGCCTTCAGAAAGGCTGTAAAACAATGAAAAAAGAAATACGGCGATGGCAAGCAAACCCATCATTTCTGTCGTTTGCGAGGTATTTATCAAGTAAAAAGATGACCGATTAGCACTGAGAATACCTGCAAATAAGGCAACGTATCTGTTGCCGGTGAGATAATAAGCAATCTCATATAACACAACAGACATCAGTGATAAACATAAAGTAGATACAATCATTATCAGAACTGGTATAGGAATATCAGTCAACTGAGCTAATATCGCTATAAATACATGATATCCAGGCGGGTAAAGAAAACGGTATTCACTTCCATCTCTATAAGGATGAATAACCGGATAGCTTCCTTCATTTTTCATAAACATCTCTATGAATCCATGAAGTTGAGCATCCTGGTGAGGCGGCACGACATTATCTATATAGAAACATGTAAAGAAGAAGTAACTTACCAAAAAGATTATTAATGGAAGTATAAAATCGCGGTGTTTGATGTTGAAAGTTTTTTTGTCTATAATTCTACCTTCCCTTCTTCTTAGCAATATGAAAAGCAAAGCGGTCAGCACGAAGTAAGCACCTATAAAAATTATATAGTTAATAGGTACTTTTAGTAGAACCAATATTGACCAAAAACCAACTAAGAATATCAGGCCAAATGCAAAACTAAGAAAAAACTTAACTCTTGCCTCAAGCTTTTTGAAGAAAAGGTTAACTATTGCCAGACCCGAAGGGAAACTAAATAAAAACATTAACACGGAGATAACAAGGAAGTGTAGTACATTCTGTGATTGCAAATATTCTATCGGAGACATCATCTGCTATATCCTAAAAGTTCTTTAAAACCTTCTGTTAAAATGTAAGAAACTATACATGACCTTTCAGACAATGTTGGACGAATTCGTAATCTGTTAGCTCCGGCTTTTTCAGTGCCTCAGAGTGAAGGCCCTGAAAAAGCCTAAAATCATCTTTAAGATGATTTGGTATAAACGTTAGTCAATACGATTCCTTACACTGTCCGAGATGGCGAGTACTGATTATCCCAGTTAAAACCAGCAACCCCATTGGCCTGTCCCTGTTTTTTGTACCAGCCTTTATGAGAGAATTTCACCGCAAACGCTGCCGGGGTTATATGTTCAACGTGCGCAGATAGTTAACCCATAAGTGATTTAGTGCCAAATTTAAACACACTCCGTCCCCTTCGGCTGCGCTCCCTTCGACTGGTCTGACCCCAGATTATGTACCACATTGAATTAGAGAGTTATCCACGTTCCTTGTCTTGTATTCCTGAGGCTGAGCCGTAGGCGAAGCCGAAGGAATACA
>Ga0315549_1004111_pt1 | contig 12473 bp, 7 predicted proteins | sample SalMarSW160200MG_FD_203101 | JGI IMG/M metagenome (GOLD analysis project Ga0315549, IMG submission 203101) | Salt marsh sediment microbial communities from the Plum Island Ecosystem LTER, Massachusetts, United States - Salt Marsh Sediment SW1601-200 ... | reverse complement strand
TCGTAAAACAAATCAGGGAAGGGGAGTATTCAGAATTTTGTTAACCGTAGATCTCCTTTATATTAATTAATCCTATTTGACATAATATTAATTATAGGCAAAACACCCAGCAAATTGCATATACGCAGTATTTGACATAAAATCAGATATAGAATGAGGCTTTGCGGTATCTTCGTATACTAATAAATTCTATTTGCCGAATTCTATATCGGTACCGATTTTATGTCAACGCAATTTGCGGTTTCCTGGAGATGCAATTTGCTCCAACGCTCTGCTGCCATTTTTGCAGCTATAATTAATACTATATCAAATAGAATTGGCGACCGGCGTCAGGCTTCCGGCAACAGGCTTTAATTCATCGAGAATCGAATATTCTGATCCAGGTAGTATAATCGGTCAGGGAAAATACATTAACTGCTACTTAAGCTTTAAATGCTTCAGAGGTTTAAAAAACGTATATAGTTGTGACGTTGTTCTTAATAAGCCGATAAAAAGTGCAAAGAACTGGACCCTACCCTATAATTGTAAATAATCAATAACATTATGTCAAATAGAACTCAAGAATGCCGTGATTAATCACGGCATTAAAGCAGTGATTCTCAAAAATAACCTCTATATGTGACTGGTATTGAAATACATATAGAATCCAGACTACCTATTTTAGTAAACATTTTTGCATCCTTTTCAAAGTTGAATAGTCGGAAAAGATGATAGTCCTTTGAATGATCCTTAGAGAACAGTAATTCGTTTTGGGTAAAATAAAATGGGGCTTCTTTACTCAATTTGGTTGTCTTCACTTCAACATACTTGTCCTTACCATTGCTATATTTAGATAAAATATCAAATCCGGCTCCATCTCCTTCCTCTTTAGCTATCCATCTAACTGTATCAGCTAATTTTCCCTTTCCTATTCTTCTTAGTTCCCATTTCTCAAAATCTAATACGAGCTCCTCCCCTTTCATGCCAAGATCTCTGTTATTTTGCTCCCTTTCCAGGTAATTTACTTTGATTGGATTTCTATTATACGACATCCAGGGTTCCTTAATTTCCTTAATTTCAGGTCCTTCAACCAAAAGGTTATCAAATTGCACTTCTGCTGGAGCGATTACTTCCTTCTCAGAAAAGATTCTGAATTCATTCTCGATATCTTTATGACCAATTAGATAATCTAATACTTTATCCTCTAATACTTTTTGATAATTGTAACGTGGTAAATAACCGACAATGAAAGGCTGACCAAGTTTTGCTAGGACCGCACTAATATTCTGATGCTTAAACTCAATGGAGCCTTCTGATCGATTTGTTAAAAGAGGTAAGAGACTGCGTCTATGGAAAGTCTTATTGTAGGATTCTCCAGCTAATTCAGATCTTAGCATACTAAAGTAATCCTCTATAATTAATGCAATTTCAATATCTGACCAATCTGCTGCCATTATAATAAAAAGTACAAAATTATCCGGTCACAACTTTCTTTACGAAGTTACTCAAAATCTACACTTTCTACTTTTATCTTTTCCCTTTTGTCTTGTATCTTGGCCTTCCTTTCCCCATTTTGCCTATAATTAGTCACTATGTTAAATAGCCGCTCAGCCAACCTTAGTTGCATTGTAAATTCTTTTGTATTAACAATTTACAAAAGAATTCCCTAATGCAATTCGCCACCCTTTGCCATCACACTGTTTTCTTATTTCCTACGCTCAAAAAGTTTTTCAATAAAAGAGTTCGCATAAGTATTTGCAAATTCCCCCGAATGCTCGGGGTCAGTTTGCAATACATATGCTAAAATCTACTGTGAACATTTGCAATAATCTTATAGTATGTCACTTATGGATTTGTAATTTAAGATAGTTTAAGCTGAGATTTTCTCTAATCGTTTCTTCCACTTTTCCCAATTTGGTATTATTTGCTTCTGTAGATTATAAAAATCCTTATTATGACTATGGTACACGAGATGGCATAATTCATGTACAATAACATATTCTATACACCTTCCAGGGGTTTTAATTAATTCAGGATTTAATAGAATCTTCCCTTTTGGTGTACAGCTGCCCCATCGTTTTGCCATTCTTTTTATTTCCCATGAGGGGCTTTCCAGATTGAACTGTTTGAAACATGGCAGATATTTTTTTATTGCTCCTTCAAATTTATCTTTTGAATGTTTATAATACCATTTTGTAAGTGACTGTATCACAGCCTGTTTGTTATCAATAACTTTTACAGTAACCACTAGCTCACCCCCTATTAACTTTACACTGTTTAAGGCAGATTTTCTGATCCGTAGCAAATAATGTCTACCTAAATAGAGATGTGACTCACCAGAAACATATTCGCGTTCCGGTGTCCTGGGAAGAAATTGTTCAAAATAGATTTGTTGTTTAAGAATCCACCTGCTTCTCTTTAATACTCTATGTTGTATTTCAGAAACAGAAGCATTTTCAGGTGCAGTTATATTAACTGACATGTCAGGATTTACTGCAATTTGAAGTGTCTTACGTTTCGCGTAAGTTACAGAAAACAGTATTTCACGAGTCCCATATTTAACTGAATAAACCATCAATAGTTGTTTTTAGCAACCTTAAGGCATTGATTAAGGATAACATCTATTTCGTCAAATGTTACTTCGATACCAAGTACATTCCGATGTTCCATCAGGTAGTCTTCAATATCATTCTCCATCTTTTTTTGAATATCCAGATTCCTCTTCCAATCACGAATAGTAAGCTTATTAACAATTTTAGAAATTTCAATACCTGCATTTGCCAAATTATTTTTAATCTCATCAACCGTTTCTTTACTATAGATAGCTGTCAATACTTCCGATAATACTCCATAAAAAGCTCTAGCCGCTTCCTTATCCTGGACTATTTCCGGAATGCCTTCAAGATAGCCGGACTGGAAATCGTCACGGGTTTTAAGAATTCGCTCCAGATATTCTTTCTCGTCTATTCTCCCTTCGCTGAATAGTCTGATCGTCTCTTCAATTAATTCAGAAAACTTCTTATAGTATGCTTCATCTTTTTCCATGTTTTCTGATATGACTTTTTTCATCCGATGAGCAATCATATCAGCTTTTGATGCAGGCGTTTTACCATACTTAGCAAGCGCTTCGTGAACCATACTTTCATCAAATATGTTAACCTGTTCAGTAATCCGTTCGATATAATCAGCTCCAACATAAGTGTCCATCAATTTCCTAACTCGTGGTTCATACTCTTTATAACTAATTACCTCTGCATAACGTTGTTGTACTGAAGATCTCATCTTCTGAAAGAATTTAAGCTGGTCTTTAAATTCATTTATTTGCAGATCATTATATTCAGTATAGAATCCATCAGATGAAAAGGCAGTTTGCAGGATCCGTGCATATACTGATAGTTTATCATAAAATGAATCCCGTATATCTTGATGCCCAAGATGCCGTTCTAACGCCTCAATATCGTTGTTATCTACTCCCTTAAACAATTCCCAAATATCAGCCAGGTTTACAGGAACTTTCCTGATTTCTGCCTTGATGTCTACCACGGTCCCTTGCAGATCTTCTTCATCAAATCCTTCAAATGCACTGTATTGAGTTAAAGCTTCATCCAGCTTTCCTAATATTCCAACATAGTCAATTATATATCCGAATTCTTTTCCTTCAAATAATCTGTTTACGCGTGCAATAGCCTGAAGCAGGTTGTGCTCAACCAATGGTTTAGCCAGATAAAGTACCGTATTACGTGGAGCATCAAATCCTGTCAGGAGCTTACTTACTACAATGATCAGTTCAATTTCATTATTCTCTTCCTTAAACCTTTCTATTACATAGTTTTCATACTCATCCTGTCCCCTGAATTTATCCATTAACGAATTCCAATAGTTTATAGATTCTTTACTCGCCTCTTTCCAGACATCATCATAACCGGCTCTGCTATCTGGCGGTGTAAATATGACCCTGGTATTAATCTTTAATGATTGATCTGTTTGATTCTCAAAATATTTCTGATATCGGATGGCCGTATCAATCCTCGGAACAGCCAGTAGTGCTTTGAAACCAGTATACTGCCAATTATTGCTGAAATGTACGGAAATATCAAATGCTATTTCGTCTATTACCTGTTCGGATTCGTATATTTTTGAGATAGTTGCGAATTTCTTTTTAAGATCTTTCTGCGCCTCTACAGACAAAGGTCCTGACAAACGTTCAAATCCCTTATCAATCTGCTGTTTGTTAACACTTAGCTTTGCAGCTCTTCCTTCATATAGCAAAGGCAAAACAGCCTTATCTTCCACTGCCTGGTCTATGGTATATTTATGTATAAAGCCACCAAATTTTCTTGCTGTACTTTTCTCTGATTTTAATAATGGTGTTCCTGTAAATCCAATGTATGCAGCGTTTGGCAACATACGCTTCATCCTTGTATGGGCTGAACCATAATGGCTGCGATGACTTTCATCGACCAATACAAAAATATCCGATGAATGATCAATAAAATCATTGCGTTTCAGTGCAGTTTGAAACTTGTCGAGAATTGTAGTAATATTCTCGTTACCCTGATCCTTAAGTAATTCAATCAAATCGTTACCCGACTTTGCTTTTTTTACATTCTTACCGCAATTCAGAAAAGTTTTATAAATCTGTTTATCCAGGCTAATACGATCGGTAACGATAATAACACGTGGATCCTTAATACTTTTATCAAGAGCGATTGACTTTGATAACATTACCATAGTCAGAGATTTACCACTTCCCTGGGTATGCCATATCACACCTCCTTTCCTAATACCATTTTTGTCAGTTTGTTTTATGCGCTCTAGTGTTTCCTGCACTGCAAAAAACTGTTGGTACCGGGCTATTTTCTTTTCCGGGCCATCGTAAACTATAAATTTGTAAATCAGGTCCATTAAGCGGGCAGGATTGCATAAAGCATACAAAGACTTATCCTGCTCAGTTGGCAATCGACTCTGGTTATCGTTTACTTCTGATTTTAATATACGATGGACCTGTTGATCGTTCTTTTCTTTCCACACCGACCAAAAATCTGATTGCGTACCTGTAACCCCATATTTTACCATATTGGGTTGAACAGCCATTAAAAGCTGTGCATAATGGAATAGCCTTGTAATACCAAGGTCCTTCTTCTGGTTCCGTATGTGTTGTGATATTGCTTCATCAATTGTAAAATTCTTGTCTCTTCTTTTATTTTCAATTACAACAAACGGGATTCCGTTTACGAATAAAACAATATCCGGACGCCGTGTTTCCTTTATTCCGTCAACAACATACTCTTCAGCTATATGAAACAGATTGTTTTCATAATTTTCCCAGTCAATATACTTCAGTGTAAATGCCTTCTGGTCGCCATAGACAGTTTCAGTAAAGCTTTTACCAAGAGTTAAAAGATCATATACAAGTTCATTGGTTTGAACCAGACCTTCATCAGGTACTGTTTTGATAGCATTTATAGCGGCCTGTATACTGCTTTGTGAAAATTTATATTTTTTATTCTTATACTCAAATTCATTAATAGCTTCCAAACGTTCCTGCAAAATATTTTCAAGGACCACATTGGAAAGAATGCCTCCTCGCTCCTTTTCTGTAATTTCAGGAGTAATATATTGCCACCCAATCGATCTGAGTAGATCTATTGCCGGCTTCTGCGAATCATCAAACTCATTATATTTTATATTGCTCATTTACAGTTAGATATAATATATTCCCGTTTAATTATTTTCTGCAGTATGTCTCAATAACCGAGGACCCATGATTCTGAAACTGAATGGAAGCTTTTTCTATCAGTTTATTCAGACTGTTTTTATCAGTCTCATCCATCTCAATATCAAAATCAGTGTCAAAGTCAACATTTATTCTATTGTAGGTAAAATTATCAGGTTCAGAGCGATCAATCCCGTTTTTCAGAAGACTAATCAAATTATTAACCTGTTGTGACTGGCTTTGCATAAATAATTCAATCATTCGCTTTCGTTTGAAATTAATCCAATATAAAATCCCCCATCTTTTCCGTCTGGCCAAGTCTGAAAACCTTCGTGTACCGGTGCCTAAGGATAATACCTGAATTTCATCAAGCGTCCTGCCAAAAGCTTTTTGTGCTTCAATGATACCAAGCAGAGCAGGATTATTTGCAAAAACTCCACCGTCAACCTTATTTGAAAAGGTTTCAATAGTGTCAGTTCCAATTTTTTTGTATGAACCTGAATAAGGATCGAAATAGGTAGGAGCTGCTGCTGTAGCTAAGGCTGCCTGGTAAGCCGGTATGTGGTAATCTCTTGTAAATCGCTCATGGTGTTTGGTCTTAAGTACCGATGGTTTCCCTTCTAAAAGATCAAAAATTGGAATACATAAAGATGTTTTACAATCATTAAGTCGAGGATCAACTCCATTAAAACTATTTCTAAATGTGCTACGGATTAAACCTTCAAGGTTAGTCCTGTCATGCTTTGAATACCTTAATTGTTTGAAGACGGACCGCCTGTTCCCAAAAATATCATTGGCATGACTAATATAAAGATCCAGGATTTCTTTGGCCGGGATACCCAATGCCAGGGATATGGCTATAATACCACCGGTTGAAGTCCCACAAATAAGATCGAAGTGATGATAGAGATTGGTTTGCTCAAAGCCTAACTCAACAAGCCTCTCCTCTATACTGGCCAGAAACTTTGCAGGGAATACCCCCCTGATTCCTCCTCCATCTATGGATAAAATGTTAAACTTACTGCTCATGAACAACACGTTTTTCTCCGGTTAGCAATACCTGCATTATCCCTTTTTTCTGTACTTTTAGTCTCTCCAGTTGTTTTTGTAGAATTTTTATCTCATTATCTGCTATTGAGAGCACAAAGGCAATTTTCTGCTGTTCAGCAAGTGGTGGGATTAAAAATGGAAGCTCAATTAAATAGTTCCAGTCTGCTCTTGGCATTTTTGTTCCTGTTGTCCTGTTTGTTGCTTCAATAAATTTTTGCTGTTGTATTAAATAAATTAGATATTTATTGATGCAATATTTAGTTTTAGCTTTTAGAACCCATATTTCTGTAGTGCAAACACCATCAAACTCTGCCAACCAATATTTCTTTAAATATGGTCGTAATTTGCCAAAAAGAACATCACCCTTATAGAATCTGTTTTTAATGCTTTTTTGTATTGAGGAATTAATATAACCATTTATTTTGCCTGTTTCTTGATCAATATTTGCTAGTTCAATACATTTAAAATCATAAACATTGTTACTAGGATTATATTTCTCTTTTGAAAGCTCAACAATATTTCCAAATTCAACATATTCCCAATTTTTTGGGATAGATCCCAATTTAGTCTTACCCAACTTATAAGAATTAACAAACTCTGTAAACCTACTTTCACCTGTTAGCAATTGTTGCATCAGGCCTTTTTTTCGCCTCTGTTTTTTGTTAATGAGTTTTTCAGTGGTTTCTATGGCTCTATCATAGGCACTAAGTATTCGGGCAATTTTTTGCTGTTCGTCGATTGGAGGCAGAATAATTTCCAGCTTAGATAAATTTGTTTTTGAGATACCATATACCTTGCTACCGGTAGCTATTGTTTTCAATGCCAATGAAATATGCCTATTTTTAAAAATATAAGGTCTGAAACCAGAAGCAGTATTATTCTCTATATCTCTGATAGCAATTGTATGTAATCCACTTATTACTTTACGATTGCCAATATTCCTGATCTCAATGCAAGTTCCAATACCCTCATAATCCTCAGAAGCATCTACAATTATCAAATCCCCATTTTGTAAAAAAGTTGTATCCCCATTTTTCACAATGGAAGGGATTAGTACTGGTATATTTTCTTCCTTTTCAAAATCAAGAATGGATTTCTTGAATGTAGAATGTATATCACCATAATGAATATAGAAAATCGATTCAGGAGTATTCTCATAATGTACGTCATTTCTTGAATAGGAAGTGGTTGACAGAAATGAAAAACCATCGCTAATTCTAACTACTCTCCAGTTATCAGGAATGAACCCAAATTTTGTGTTTTTGTAGTCTACTTTATTTTGAGAGTAGTTATTCATTACATGTAATTTAATTAGGCTATGTTAATAAAATACTCATTGCTTCTGGCAATACAAACACCATCTTTAACAATAAAACACTCAATCCAGTGAGTTCCTTTATATCGCGTGTATTCATTATGTTTAAGTCCACCCACTCCAGCAGTTTTTGCTGGAAAAATTGTCCCTCTAAGGTCATTTGCATTTGCCGCCTCTTCACCTGTATTAACAACTTGCCAATAAACGGTGAATGGTTTTCTGACATTCGCATTTGCAATAAACTTTATTTCACAGTCTTTGGGTAATACTGTATTTTCAGTTGCAGTTAGCCAATTTGAACCATTTTTGTAAACAACATATATTTCAACATTATTTATAGTGTGAACCGGCCAAGGTGGATTTTGTCTGTGAGTAACAGCTAAGGTTGATGATATTTTAGCAGGTTTTTGAATAGCACTTTCATTGATTATTCTCTCGTACCCTGACAATTTATATGCCTCAATAACGGAACGATTGCCTAAAGAACCTTTAAGTAAGTCATAGGATTCTGAAATGCCTTTTTGTTTCACACTATCTATTAAGTCGTATTTGGCTTTTGTAATCCATTTATTAAAATTTTCTTCCTTTTCGGGATGATCAGGCCATTTATCAGCAAAATTTTCAAAGGGATTAACAGGATTTGGAACCCAGGCTTCTACCCTGCCATTAATATTTCTGTGTTCGATATAGTCAGGCATTTTACTTAGCAAATTGATCAATGCGTCATAAATATTATCCTCCTGATTATAGGCTTTTGCCGCAAGTGTTGTGATTATTATAGAAATGGGTTTATCTTCATCATCTCCAAACCTTATATCGCGGTGTCTTTTCATGATCTGAACCGCTCTTTGCAAAGGTGTTTTAACTCTCCATTCAGGAACATCTTCGACACTCATTTTTAGGCTTTCGGCCAACATCATCCTTCTTTCTGCAAAACGGGATTTCATTCTATCCTTAAACCATTCGGAATAACCCAGAGGATTGCTTTTAGGCCATTGTCCTGCATCTGATGAATGATAGTATTTATGCCGCTTATCTGTAATTCTTATGGCCTTTTGTAAAACATCCTTTTCAACAACAGCTTCAAGCATTAATGTGTTCCTGTCAGGGATCGCCGGAAGTATATCCATATGAAATCCAGGTTCTTCGGTATATTTCAATGTCCAGCATCTGTTACCTTCAGGTTCCATGATTTGTTTATAATACTGTCGTTCAGTAATCCTGTCGCCAATCTTTTTTTTAAGGTCGTATTGAGAAATGCCATCCGGTGGTAAGCATAACTTGCATACAAGATCAAGATCGAATTCATCCTCCCTGTTGATTGGCCTGATAACAGTTCCTAATCTGAATGAACCCTGTGGATATACTTCCGGAATATACGGAGCCAACGATGTATTCCTCTCCTGGAGATACTCACCAAGGGCCTTATACCTTTTCTCGGCTGTTTCATACTGGTGCTCAGTTATATCCAATGCCTGAGACAAATGTGTCAGAATTTCATTAAATTGTTGTTTCTCTTGTATTAGCATATCATAAATGTGCTTAAGTTTTATGTGATTTACTTATCCAATAGTCAAGGTGCTGATAAAGGGTATCTCCAACCTGGGAGGCAATCTGTTTAATCTCTTGATCATCTAATGGTTTGTTAAGAAGCTTTTTTGTAAATGATTTGGTAGTCTGACCCTTTGCATCAGGATCGAAATAAGGAACAAATACTTCGTAGTTAATTCTGTCAAACTTGATACTCAGGGTATAGTTACAACCGAAAGGATTCTTTCCATCTTTTTTATATAAGTCAAGTATAATGTTCAGCTTTATTTCAGCATTTTCAATAGCTCTTTCTTTTTGATCGAAAATCATGTTTCTTATTTTTTCAATTTGCAGGGGCTCAACAAATTGGACTATAGGCCCTCCTCCTTCAAAAAGAATACATAAGTTGTGTTTTGGAGTATGATAGAATTCGTTAAATTTCACTACATGTTTTGAGATATCAACCAGAAGTGTATATCCCCATTTATCTAAAATCTTTTCTAATTCACGGACAGATAACAGAACTTTAATTTCGTTTTCATCATCTTCAGCTTCAACTTTTTGTTTAAGAAGAGCCAACTTTTTATCAAGATCATCTTCCTCATCTATTTCTTCTCCTTTAGCGCCTTTTATCATTAGTTCAAGCGAATTATTCACCTGTTCACAGATATAGTTAAAGAAATAATCGAGTTGTCCCGTATCAGCCTGTTGCAGCGCATTAAAGTAGTTCTGCTTATCTTCTGTTTTTATTATTGCAGGCGGATATCCTTTCTGCATTAGAATGAAATTCATCAGCATGCGTGCTATGCGTCCATTTCCATCATCGAAAGGATGAATACGTATGAACCGGTAATGAAATTCTGTAGCGAAAAGGACTACATCCGTATCTGTTTTATTGACTGTACTATTATACCAGGACATCAACTCATTCATTTTAGCGGGCGTTTCTTCCGGTGAAGCGAAATAGAAGATCTCTCCGGTCTTTGTCTTAACATGATTAGGAGTTGTTTTATATGTCCCTATCTTTATTAGTTTCTTGGTAGGTTTCCCATCTGGGGTAATTGCATCGACCTCGTATGGTTCTTTCAGAATAAGAATATGTAATTCTCTGATAAAACTTTCAGTTAGCGGCCGTTTTTGTTTGATAACATCCTCGATATTCCTGATGGCTTCATCATGGCCCGACATTTCAAGATGGTCCTTTAATGGTTTCGCCTGTGCTGTTTGACCAAACAGGATCAAAGCTTTAGTTTCTCCATATGTAAGAGAATTCCCCTCAATATGTGAAGAATGGTAGTTCCAGTCGAGCCGGAATTTTTGCATAATCCGTTTTTCCATTTCCTTAGAGAGTGGTCGATAACTGTCCAGCTCCGCCTTTAACTTCTTCGCTTTTTGCAGACTTTCCTTATATGCCATATCAGTTAGTTTTATAACCAAGCTCAGAAAGATATTTATTTAATTCCTTCCTGACCTCAGATAATTCATTTTCCAAATCTTCAATTTCTTTTTGAACAGACTCAATATCCACAGGTTCTTCCTCTTCAAAAGTGTCAACATAACGCGGAATATTCAAATTATAATCATTTTCAATAATCTCATCAAGAGTAGCCCTGTGTGCGTACTTACTAATATCTTTACTTGCATTATAAGCTCCAACAATTTTTTCAATATCCTGTTTTCGTAATTTATTTTGCTTTTTCCCCTCCTGGTATTCTTTGCTGGCATCAATAAAGAGTACGTCACTGTTTTTACCTTTAGCTTTATTGAAAATAAGTATTGCAGCTGGGATACCTGTTCCAAAGAAGAGGTTACCAGGCAAACCAATAACAGCCTCCAGTAAATTTTCGTCTATCAAGGCTTTCCTTATTTTACCTTCTGCACCGCCCCTGAAGAGAACACCGTGAGGAATAATAACTCCAATCTTTCCATTTGGCAATGCAGTATCTATCATATGGAGGATAAATGCGTAATCGCCTTTACTTTTTGGTGGTATCCCACGTAGAAAACGTTTAAAACGGTCAGCTTCAGCATCTTCGTGACCCCACTTATCGAGACTAAAAGGAGGATTGGCAATTACCACATCAAATTTCATTAATCCCTCCCCTTCAAGCAATTTTGGATTGTTAATTGTATCCCCCCACTCAATGCTGGCAGCATCCATACCATGCAAAAACATATTTAGCTTACACAAGGCCCATGTATCACCATTACTCTCCTGTCCGTACAGCGAAAAATCTTTTGAAGAAATCCCGTCCTTATTTTTTACTTCCTCAGCTACGGTTATCAGCAATGAACCTGAGCCACAGGTCGGATCACAAATCCGGGCTCCTTTTTTTGGTGCTATAAGCCTGGCAAGTAGTTCAGAAACCTCATGAGGAGTATAGAACTCTCCACCTTTCTTCCCAGCCCCTGAAGCGAAGCGCTCGATAAGGTACATGTATGCATTTCCAATCAGATCTTCTGCACGTCCCAATACTGAAGGCCGGAAATCCAGAACAGGATTTGCAAAATCGTTGATAAGATTCTTTAATCTCCGGTTACGATCTTTTGTTTGCCCGAGCTTTTCAGAGTTGAAACTAATATTACGAAAAACTCCATCAAGTTTCTCAAGGTTTTGATCTTCAATTTTGGCAAGAACTTTATCGATTTTTTCGCCGATATCAGAATCATTCCTATGCTCATACAGGTAATCAAATGTACAGTTCTCAGGTAAAATAAAACGTTCTCGCCTCATTTTGCGTTTTATCAACTCTTCATCATCTCTGTATTGAGTTAAATATTCAGCAATCTTATCTTTCCATACATCACTTAAATATTTCAGAAACATAAATACAAGAATATAATTTTTGTATTCCGAAGAATCAAATGCGCCTCTGAAAGTAT
>Ga0315549_1004107_pt1 | contig 12475 bp, 10 predicted proteins | sample SalMarSW160200MG_FD_203101 | JGI IMG/M metagenome (GOLD analysis project Ga0315549, IMG submission 203101) | Salt marsh sediment microbial communities from the Plum Island Ecosystem LTER, Massachusetts, United States - Salt Marsh Sediment SW1601-200 ... | reverse complement strand
AATAACCAGGTTATCTGCCAGTTCATTCAAATGGACAGTAGTCAATCCACGTTCTTCCGATATTCCATTCAACATTTCATTCCAAATGGGTCTTATAAAACTGAGGGTTTGATCACGGCTCTCCTTGCTCATCCTTTCATTGATGTAGGGTTCAACAGCACTCTTAAACTTTCCATGCCTGACAATCTGCATTTCTATGCCCAGTTTATCCAAAGCATTTTTGTAAAACGTGATCTCGGAACGCAATCCGAAAAATTGAAACACACCGGAAGGATTAAGAAACAGACTGTCGGCTACCGTTCCCAGATAATACGTAGACTGAGGCAGGAGATCGTTGGTATAGCAAAGAATGAACTTGCCTGATTCTTTGAAATCAATCAGTGCATTCCGTATCTCATAGGTGGTCGATATTCCGGGAGAAACCATACCGGTTTCGAGATAGATGCCCTTGATGTTTTCGTCCGTTTTTGCTTTCTCAATATTATCCAGGATTTCATTCAATCCAATTTGGGGAGAAAATGACATGGTGAAGGGATTGAAATTTCCCCAGGGATTTTTTGATCCCCGGTCGGGAATGTCCTGATTTATTGGCAAAACAAGAATAGAATTGGACTGAACAATTACCGGCTTATCTCCGGCAGAAATCATTGCTCCCAGGAGGCCAAAGGACAGAAGGAATAGGATGAATGATGACAGGATCACACCAACAATGGTGGCGAGTGTATATTTCAAGAAATTTTTCATGGGTTGGTTTTTGAAATTTGGTGAATGCAAATTTAGAACCTTATGGTGAAAATAAAAATAGGGTCATTTAGAAAAAGACAACGGGTTTATTAAAATTTTGAAGATTAATCTTTATAAATTAACGAATTATTCTTCATTTTGCATCGTTTGAACAAAAAACAACATCCTCATGGCAAGGGCGTATTTAATCATAGGAAGTAATCAGGGCGACCGGTTACAAATGCTTGAGCGGGCTCTCAATACCATCCATGAAGAGATTGGATCCGTTGTGAATCAGTCGTCCATCTATGAAACTGCACCCTGGGGATTTGACCATCCGGCCGAATTTCTGAACCAGGTTCTTGAGATCGAAACACCGCTTGATTCTGAAAACCTATTGCGTCATTTGCTTGACCTTGAAAAGAAACTTGGAAGAACCAGAAATGACAAGAGATACTCTGCACGGAGTATAGATATAGATATCCTCTTCTATGATGATTTCATCATAAACACCGAAACACTGGTAATCCCTCATCCCAGATTGGCGGAGCGAAGATTTGTTTTAATCCCATTGTGTGAGCTGGTTCCTTCTTTACGGCATCCCGTGCTTAATACTACCCTCGAGCAATTATTAACTCAATGCAAAGACACCTCGGATGTCAGGATATTCAGATCGTAATGCTGCCGGTAGTGTTTGAGGTCATGTGATGGACCTTCTCGAACAGTTTACTATGCCAGGGGAGCTGATCATAAAGAATGATGGGGTAATTGAATATTTTGGCACCGAATCCTGTGTAAACTGAATCGAACAGGCGCATGAATTCCATTTTATCTGAAGATGATTTACCCATTTGCAGGTACCTTCCCGAACAGGGCAGAATTTCAAAATCTATGGTCAGTTTTTTTTCTGCATATTGTTTTAACAGGTGGTCAAGAAGAATTGAAAAAGCAGATATTCCTGATGAATCATATTGCATGGCAGAAACAAGAAGGATGATTCGTTGAGAAGTTCTGATTACAAAGGCTGCTGCGATGAGGTTGTTTTCTGCGGAATAGGCTCCATACAATTCGCCGAGATGGTGCAGGATTGAGAATGAGATCACTCTTCGTAAGGTATTGTAAAAGTTCTCCTTGTTGATTTTGGAGGATCCATTGCAAAGAGACTGGTAAAAGCGGATGAATTCCTGGAAAGGAACTCCATTCATTACGGTCACCTTATTGGATAATCCGGTTTGAATTATTTGCTTTGTCTCTCTGGTGTATGCCTGGAAAAGTTTAGAATGGGAATGAATAAGATCCAGGTTGTATGACCGAGCTGTCTTTATTTTGAATGTCTCGTCACTGATCAGGTTGTACTTATTCAATCCAACTCTTATGTATCTAAACCTGGACCGGAGAAAAGAGAGAAAAGCATCGATTATCTCAGGGGCAGGCAGCCGGGGTGAAAAAACACCAAGCTGGGGTGCAAGGCAGGGTGAAATGACCACCGGGTTGTTAAACATGCTACCCAGGGGGAGCGGCATGATGGTTTCGTAATTGTCCAAAACGAGTGCTCCCCAGTTTTCACATACCAGGTTAAGGTACCAGGAATGGCCAAAAACAGTTCCATTCAGGGATGAGTCGATACACTTATCCCATTTCTTATAATCAATCTCTTCCTGTGAAAGAATTTGAATATTCAAAATGGATTGTTTTTAATTATAAAATTCCTTCATCGGCAAAGCTAAAATAGCTATTATCAGTGACAATCAGATGATCAAGGACCTGAATATCCATGATCTGAGCTGCCTCTTTCAGCTTGGTTGTAATTTTTATGTCCGAATCACTGGGTTGAAGATTCCCTGAAGGATGGTTATGACAGAGAATCAGGGAACAGGCCAGCTTATCAATCGCATTTTTCAGTATCATCCGTATATCGATCACGGTACCGGAAATTCCACCCTGGCTGATTTTATGCTGATCGAGGACTCTGTTTGACCGGTTGAGCAAAAGGATCCAAAACTCTTCATGAGGCAGGTCCCCCAGGAGAGGCTGAAAAAACTCGAACACATCCCTGCTTCCCGTGATCTTTTTCTTGCTTTTTATTTCAGCAAGCTTTCTTCTTCTGCCAAGCTCAAGCGCAGCAATGATTGTGATGGCTTTTGCTTCACCAATGCCTTTTAGTCTCTGGAGATCCTCCACATTCAGTTTTCCGAGTTCATTCAGGCTGTTTTGAACCGTATTAAGAATTTTCTTCGCCAGCTCCACAGCCGTTTCATTTTTACTACCGGAACCAATTAAAATAGCGATCAATTCGGCATCGCTCAGGCTGCCGATCCCTTTATTCAGCAGCTTTTCCCTTGGACGATCTTCAAGTGCCCACTCCTTTATGCGCAGGTTTTTATAATCTCCCATGTTGGATCTGACGGTACCTTCGTGTTGTCATAATAAAAATACAGAAATAATTGGTAGATACATAAAAAAAAAGCCTTCCCGGTTAAGAAGGCTTCTTTTTTTATGCTGGGAGTGATTGAAATGAACCGGGAATTCCATAATAAAAGCCCTCTGATTGGAGGGCTTCTAAATTTTTAAGACTCTTGTTATCGATTAATAGCAATTTATAAAGTAGATACCTCTGGTTAGCTCACCATAATTAAATCTAATGACTAATTACTAATTGAAGCACTTGCGCTTCCTTTCCAACAAGGCAATGCACGAAATAAGTCCCATTCTTAAATTTTGCTGTATTAACTTTTAGAACTGGTTTTTTAGCCACTTTCTGATATAGGAGAACATTAATTGAATTGTAAATTTGTATCTCATAAGGTTCATCAGTTCCAAAAATGTTAATCTCAATATAGTTATCAGCAGGATTGGGATGAATTGTAAAATACCAATCTTCTACCATTTTTTCACCTGGTTCACATGCCTCATCTGTAACAGTATAAGGGTATACATATTCGTCTGAATGACCACATGCATTACGTATCTCGACATATAAATCTTTGTAGCCTTCATCCCCGGTATAAACATCCTTACAAGGAGATGTAGTAGTGCTTGGGGAACCATCTATTTCCCAATCATAGTATGAAACAGCATAGGTCGGATTGTCATGAATAAGGGTGAATCCAAACACATCATAGGGACAATACTCATCTTCTTCTACACCATAATAATTAATTAAATGATCATAACCTTCTTCAGGTCTACCTACCCAAATATCTTTCTGAATTGTAACAGTACAACATTCAGAAGTTATGGTTGCTTTTACCCAACTACTACCCGAAACAGAAGAAGAACTTGCTTTAACAGTGTAATTATCCGTATCCTGACCGCTTACATAACTGAGATAAGAACCTTTCGTCCAGCTTACTACATCACCTTGCGGACGGTCATGAAGGGTAAAAGTGGAGTTTGACGTGCAGACTAATGATGAGCCAGTAATAGACATTGTTCTACGGTAAGCTTCACATACTGCACTAAACGCATTTACTCTTCCATAACCTAATTCTTCACTCCAACCGTTTGTATATGTATATCCTCCAACTTCATCTGCGGTGGTAGTTAATATATCGAATACCTCTAAATATGTAAAACTCTGATCAATAGACAATACTAATGCTGCAACTGCCGCAACTACAGGACAAGAATGAGAAGTACCCCCAAATCTCCCAGTATAGGATAAATAGTTTGTACCTGAGTTTGGCAATTCTTCTTCATAAGGAGGTGGGTTATCACAAGATCCTGAATCAGGCCATGGATTATAACCTGCCGAATCAGGGATATCAATTGTCCACATCTCTTTTGTTTCACCCGTTATTCTGCAAGGCCAGGCTCGGTGCGATGGCGCTACAATGTCAATAATTTGATTGTTTTGAGAATACCAATCACTGGTTGGGCTGTAATTTGCTTGTTGATCATCACGATCTGAAGACCCAACGGTAATCACTCCTTGAATGTTTACATTAGCAGGAAATGTAACATACCCATCATTATTTTCATCGTGAATGGCAGTATTTCCCGCAGCAAAAATTAAAACTCTGTCATTATTTATAGCATAGTTTATTGCCGTAACAACTACAGGATATCTGTTTGGATTTGATGTCCACCACCCCCAACTATTTGATAAAATATCTGCTCCGTTATCTACTGCAAATTCAATGGCATCTGCAACTACAGAAGGAGGTTTATCCATCATACGTATTGGCATTATCTTACAATCAGGTGCAATACCCGCAATTCCTTGATTGTTATTCATTGTTGCGGCAATCACTCCTGCACATGCATTTCCGTGGTTTTCGTTCCCTACTGGTGATGGATCATTATCACCACTCGTAAAATCACTCCCATTTAACCTCACCTGTCTGGTATTTGGTAAATCGGGGTGGTCGGATGTTACTCCCTCATCAAGAACAGCAATTATAACATCGCTACTACCTGTAGTTACTTCCCATGCTTCAGGTGCATCTATATCGGCGTCATTAGTTCCTGAATGCCCATCGTTAAATGTTTGTCCTGTATTATGGCAGGTTATTTGATATCCAAAATATGTATCATTTGGTAATGTCTGAAATAATTCAGGATAAGAAATGAAATCTGGTGTTGAAAATTCAACCAATCCTGTTTTAAAATATGCATTAGCTATTTCTAAAGCATCACCACCTTTAGGGCAAATTAATTTTTGATAGATTTTGGTTTCTTTTATAACTTCTGTGTTAAACTTGTCATGAAGCTCTTTTTGCTGCTTATCAGAAACATCTGGCAAAAATCTGATTAATATCTCATCGGTTACCCCCATATCCACTCCGTCTTCCGATTTGTAAAAAGGATGGCAGGAAGTGATATTTTCTTGTGACTTTAACTTCAATTTCAAATCTTCTATTGTCGTTAACGATTCTGAAGAAATCTCAACAACGAAAGGATTATGCCACTTTATTTGAATTCCGGTTACTGAATCTTTTAAGAAATTTTCCATATTTACTCTATCAAACTCCTTTGTAAACTTGACCAATAGAATATTTTCCTGAGATATAAGAGGTGTCTTTTCATTAAAAGCATAATAAAACTTTCTTTCTTTAATGGAAGTCAACGAGGTTAATGCAAATATTGTAAACAACGCGACAAATGAATAAACAAACCATTGTTTTTTCATAATCGATTATTTGTACTGGTTAATTTTAGAAATATCTTTTAGTATTACCTGATTAATATCTTTCCAAGGGAAAGGAAGATCATTCATTGTACAGGGTCCACATGAAAAAAATATTCTTTCTGATTCTTTCGGGTTCCTGTATCTAAAACCTAATTTATATTCATTTTTTAAACTATCAGGGGAAAAAACAGGTCCACAATTAGAATGATCCCAAAGAACAGTATAAATTTCATCAGGAAAGTTAAAAAGTCCGGATGGCAGATTAAATGTGTAAATATCTATAGGCCAAGAGGAATCCATATTTTCACTACCCTCAAGCAAAATACAATATCCCATGTCAGTTATACTTCCTGTTGCTTGTCCTTCTTCGCTCCCGGTTTCATCGCATTTAAAAGTGCCAACAATATAACCTTCAACAAAGTCAGACCATTCGGGTGTATTTTCTTTCTTACAGCTAAATACCGTAAAAACAATTATTCCGCATAGGAATAATATTCTAATTGATGCTTTCATAGATTTATATTTATGTAGTTATCACTTCAATAACTCGTATGTCAAGTTAAAAAACATGACCAATAAAATTATGATGAAACGTTACGAACTTGTCGATTGTTAATATTAACAATCAATCAAGGCTTAGTTGTTTTGTGAGAATCTCTTTAAAATAAAATCAGAGAAGCAAAACAAATTTAGTGAAAAATAATATGATCACCAAGAAATTTTGTTAATTATCAGAATAGCTTTTTATTACAGGATAACCTTATTAACAACAAAATACTTCAATATACTGCAGAAATCCGTCTACCGAATTTTTAGATCAATCTTGATTTCATCTTTAGTCAATACCAAAAATCAGGCCATTCGTCGAATTTGGATGCTTTTCAAGTGCCCACTCTTTTATGCTGGGAGTGATTGAAATGATCCGGGAGTTAAATAATAAAGGCCCTCTGGTTGGAGGGCTTCTAAATTTTCAAGACTCTTGTTATCGATTAATGGCAATTTATAAGGCAAATACCGCTGGTTAGCTCACCGTAATTAAATCTAATGACTAATTACCAATTGAAGCACTTGCGTTTCCTTTCCGAAAATAAAATGTACAAAATAAAGACCGTTTTCAAAATTCGCAGTATTAATTCTAAGGATTGGTTCTTTGGTTATGACTTGATATTTTAAGACTTTCATAGTATTGTAAATCTGCATCTGATAAAATTCATTATTTGTCTTAAGAGTAGTTAGATTCTCATCTTCAAAAACGCTTATTTCAACAGAATTATAAGCAGGATTGGGCACAAACTTCAGATAGTACATATTTCCCTCTTCCTCCATATCCCAACAATCAACATATTCCACCTCTGAACCGTTCCATTGACCGGTGCCACAATCGTTAATCCCTCGTACCTGAACAAGATAATAACCAGGAGAAATCCAGGAGAAATCCAGGCTTCCTTCGGTTGTATACGTTTTAAGCTTATAAAGTACCTGCGTTCCATACTCATTTAAAAGCCAAATGTCAAAATAATTGCAGCTAGTACTTGAAGAAAATTCAACCAGGTTACCCTCCCAGTCGGAACATAAAAAATCTTCTTCACCTAAATCATTCGTAAATACCAGGTCGCCTATTTCCGTGCAGCCTACCCAAATAAACTTATCAAATATAACAGTACCGCAATCAGAAGTTATAGTTGCTTTTACCCAACTACTACCCCAAACAGAGGAAGAACTTGCTTTTACCGTGTAATTGTCTGTATACTGGCCACTTACATAACTGAGATAAGGACCCTTTGTCCAGCTCACTGTATCACTTGGCGGACGGTCGTGAAGTGTAAAGGTGGAGTTTGACGTGCAAACCAATGATGGGCCGGTGACAGACATTTTTCTATTTAAAGCTTCGCATACTGCACTAAATGCATTTACTCTTCCATAGCCTAATTCTTCACTCCAACCGTTTGTATATGTATATCCTCCAACTTCATCTGCAGTGGAAGTTAATATATCGAATACCTCTAAATATGTAAGACTTTGATCAATAGATAATACTAATGCTGCAATCCCTGCAACCACAGGACAAGAATGAGAAGTTCCACCAAATCTCCCGGTATAGTATAAATAGTCTGTGCCTGAGTTTGGTAATTGCTCTCCTGTTGAAGGCGGATGAAATTGTTCTTCAGGCCATGGATTATATCCAGTATTACCGGGAATATCTATGCTCCACATTTCTAATGTTTCACCTGAAATACCACCTGGAAGGGGGTAGTATGCTTCAGGTGGATATGCCCTGTGAGATGGTGCAACAATATCAATTATTTGATTTTTTCCACTTTCAGGATCACTGGTTGGGCTATAATCAGATTGATGATCATAACGATCTGAAGCCCCTACAGATATCACTCCAGGAATAGTAACGTTGGCGGGAAAAGAAATATATCCATTATCATCAATAGTATGTCTGGCTGTATTTCCTACAGAAAAAATAACTACACAATTATTATTCACTGCATGTTGAATCGCCGATACTACTTGTGGAAATAAATTTGGACTATAAGGAGGAATACCTTTTTTTCTAAGACCCCAACTGTTTGAAATAATATCCGCACTGTTGTTAGCTGCGAACCTTATTGCAAGAGCAAAATCAGATACTTGTGAAGTAAGATAGTCTATTCGAATTGGCATAATCCTGCAATTGGGTGCAATACCTGCTATTCCCTGGTTATTGTTCATGGTTGCCCCTATAACTCCAGCACAAGCATTTCCATGATTATTGTTACCTGTTGGTGAAGGGTCATTATCTTCATCACCATCAACAAAATCACTACCAGTTAAGCGATCTTGACGGGTATTTGGCAGATCGTAATGATTACTTGTTACACCTTCATCAATGACTGCAATAACTATATCATTCGATCCTGTTGTTCTCTCCCATGCTTCTGGTGCATCAATATCAGCATCCTGTGTACCCGTATGTCCGTCATTTATTGTTTGCCCTGTATTATTACAGGTTATCTGATAATTAAAATAAGTATCATTGGGTAAATCTTGAGAGGGCTCAAAATTACTAAAAAAGTCTGGCGTCGAAAATTTTACTAAGCCACTTTCATAATATTTATTAGCAATTTCTAAAGCATCCCCACCTTTTGGAACTCTAATAATTTGAAAAATTTCATAAGAATCAATAACTTTTGTTCTGTATTCTTCATGCAATGCATTTTGTCTCTCTTTATTTACCCCTGGCAAAAATTTTACAACAATTTGATCAGTTATCGCCATATCTAATCCATTTTCCAAAGTATAAAAAGGCTGACAGGTATAAACATCATCTCTGGATTGCAATTTGTTTATTAAATCTTCTTTTAATTTTTCGGAACCTGTTGTAATTACAACATTATTCGAATTCCGCCATTCAATTTTTATATCGGGCGATACATTTTTAAGAAAAGTGGTAGTGCTGTCTTTATCAAATCCTTCAATAAAGTTTACAATCAATTTATACTCAACAGTTTCAAGGTAGATTTTTTCGTCAAAAGCGTAATAAAACTTTTTCTTGGCAGTGATAGTTATTGCAGATAAAGCAATTACTACTACTAAGCTTGAAAAAAAGGTATCGTATAAAAGTTAGTTGAAATTTTAAAAAAAGAGGTTCCTTAAGATTTTATTAATATTGTTTTATCACCAACAAAGAAATATTAATTAAAACAGGAACCTCATGGAAAACAAAATTAAAGAAATTAAACGAAAAAAGGTTGAATGGTTAATAAATCAGCCGATTGAAACACAAATGGAGATAATCTCACACCACATGGAAATATGCAGGTTAATGATTAACTCCATTATAGAACAGGAGGTTTGTGACTATGCCGGTGAAAGGTATAGTCACAAAAAGCCGCATGATAACAGATATAGTCGATGGGGATATAATCCGGGGAGTGTTAAAATCGGGGACCAGAAGATACCCGTCGATGTTCCCCGCGTATTTGACAAGGAGGAGAAAGCTAATATTTCATTGGAATATTATGAGCAGTTAAAAAATTTGCCCAAGCAAGATCATCAGGTGATCAATTCAGTATTAAAGGGATTAAGCATGAGGGACTATGGATCCGTTGTTCATCAATTGCAGGATAGTTTTGGATTGAGTAGTTCTTCTATTAGCAGATCTTTCATTGAACGGAGTAAAGAAGCCCTGGAAGAATTTGAAGCCAGGAAGCTCACATCAGAAGAATTTGTAGCCATTTTCCTGGATGGTAAATACCTGGCCATGCAGCAAATGGTAATTGCCTTAGGGATTACCTTAACAGGAAGGAAGGTTCCGTTGGGTGTTATTCAGACAACTACTGAGAATTCAAAAAGTATAAAGGGTTTATTAAAGGATTTAATAGCAAGAGGATTAAAGCATGAAGATGGCCTTTTATTCGTAATAGATGGCTCCACCGGTTTACGGAAAGCCATCAGGGAAACCTTTGGCGAAAAAGCAGTTATTCAGCGTTGCCAGTGGCATAAGAGAGAAAACGTATTGAGTTACCTGAGTGAAAAGGACCAGAAATATTTCAGGAAAAAACTACAGGCAGCTTACCGGGAAGAAGAATATGAAGATGCAAAAGAGAAACTACTGATGATTCATAAGGAATTAGCAGTAATCAATCGATCAGCTGCAAATTCATTAAAAGAAGGGCTGGAAGAAACATTAACGATGCACCGCTTAGGTATAATCAAACATTTTGCAACCAGCTTTACAACAACCAATTGTATCGAAAATTTAAATTCACAGTTAACAAAATACATCAAGAAAATAAAAAGGTGGATGAGTTCAGATCAGCGTTATCGCTGGGTTGTTTTAGGGATGATGGAAGCAGAACATCACATGAGAAAGATCCAGAATTTTAGAAAACTGGATTTACTAAAAAATGCCATTCAAAATGAAGTGGCTTCTAAATCAGATAAACAATGTGCTGCCTGAACCTCTCTTTTTAAAATTTCAACTAAAAATGAAACATCACCTGAAAAAAATAGCCATGTTTTCATTATGATTAAGTTAAGGTGAAACTTTTGAAACTTCACTAAATACTACTTGTTGCCATTTTTCCCATGGGAAAGTAGGCCCAAGAGTGTTATAGGCAATTATGCAATTTACTACCTCAGAAGAATTAGGTTTCCTGTACTTAAACCTAATTTTAAAACTGTATCTTAAACTATCAGGGAAAAAAAATGGTCCACCAGTACTCGTATCATAACCTGAGAATATAATTCCAAGTGGAAATTTAATTAGGTCATCTTGAATTGAAAAAGTATACATGTACTCTTTATTATTCTCAACAGGTATAATACAATATCCTCGATATTGCAAGTTTAAAGAATCATTACACTGAAAAGACCCGACAATATATCCTTCAACAAAGTCAGACCATTCGGGTGTATTTTCTTTCTTACAGCTAAAAGCCGTAAAAAAAATTATTCCGCATAGGAATAATATTCTAATTGATGCTTTCATAGATTTATATTTATGTAGTTATCACTTCAATAACTCGTATGTCAAGTTAAAAAACATGACCAATAAAATTATGATGAAACGTTACGAACTTGTCGATTGTTTATATTAACAATCGATTCAAGGCTTAGTTGGTTTATTAGAATCTCTTAAGTCAGAGAAGCAAACCAAATATAGTAAAAAATAATATGATCACCAAGACATTTTGGTAATTATCAAAATAGCTTTTTATTACAGGACAACCATTTGTCGTTCTTCCACCGTTCACTCAAATATGCCAGCTGATTGAATTTTGGCTGACCGGACATTTATGTTCTCATAATAAAAATACGGAAATAATCGGTAGATTCATAAAAAAAAGCCTTCTCAAACTGGGAAGGCTTTTTTTTAGATGGGAAACATTATAAGCTACTGACTTGTTTGGCCAGTTTCGATTTTAAATTTGCTGCTTTATTGTGGTGAATTACATGTTGCTTTGCAAGCTTATCGATCATTGATGAAACTTTGCTATAGATCTCTTCGGCCTCTTTCTTTTCTTTTGTGTTTCGAAGTTTCTTAATGGCATTACGTGTAGTTCTAGCATAATACCTGTTCCGCAATCGTATACTTTCGTTTTGTCGTATGCGTTTTTTTACCGATGGATGATTTGCCATAATGTGTTGTTTAAATTTGTTGTAGTCCGTAGGGGAATCGAACCCCTGTTACCAGGATGAAAACCTGGCGTCCTAACCCCTAGACGAACGGACCATAAAAGCTTTCCCAAAGTTGGGATTGCAAAGGTAAAATATTTTTTTTCCCAGTCAACAAATTTCTTAAAAATTAAACGGGGAATCAATACAAGCAGCAGTAAAAAAAACCTGATATTGAGCATGTTCATAAGAATAGCAGCAAACTAATAGCCATAACAGCCATACCCCCAATTAATCCATACACTGAAACATGGTGTTCACCGTATTCTCTCGCAGCAGGTAGCAGTTCGTCAAAGGATATAAAGACCATGATCCCGGCAACAACTCCAAATAAAATTCCAAATACCAGTTCACTCATAAACGGCATGAGGATAAGGTATCCGATCATTGCTCCAACCGGTTCAGCTAATCCGGATAAAAAGGAGTGAATGAATGCCTTCTTTTTGTTACCGGTTG
>Ga0315549_1004104_pt1 | contig 12480 bp, 9 predicted proteins | sample SalMarSW160200MG_FD_203101 | JGI IMG/M metagenome (GOLD analysis project Ga0315549, IMG submission 203101) | Salt marsh sediment microbial communities from the Plum Island Ecosystem LTER, Massachusetts, United States - Salt Marsh Sediment SW1601-200 ... | reverse complement strand
TCTAATTATTGAAAGGAAATATCTCCCTGAGTTTATTGATTATTCTTTAGTTATAATAAAAAATACTTTAGATGGTTTTCCTTTATTGGAACATAATTTTGAAATATTCTTAATTGAAAGAGGTATAATAATAGAATATAAACATCTCTTAATCCATTTTATTAAAAAAAGTAAAATAAGTATTCCAAAAAATTGGTTCGATTATAAGATTGAAAATATTGTAGCTATTATATTAATAAAAACAGATAAAAATATCGATTTAAATCAAATTGCTCGAAATAGTTCTGAAATAGTATATAATCCTGAAAGATTTCATGGATTAATTATGAGAGTTGAAAAATCAAGATCTACTATAATGATTTTTTCTACGGGAAAAATAATAATTACTGGTTTACGGAAACCATCCGAAGCAAAGGTGGTTATGGATAAAGTACTGAAAAATATAAAAAAAAAGGGGATAAAATTTTTAAATCCAGAAATTGAAATACAAAATATTGTAGCAAGCTGTGATTTTCATACAAAAATCGATCTAAATAAAGCATCAATTGTATTGGAATATGCTATGTATGAACCAGAAGTTTTTCAAGGATTAATATATCGTATGCAAGAACCTGAAGTTGTATTTATAATCTTTCCTTCTGGAAGAGTTGTTTGCACTGGTACAAAAGAAAAAAAACACCTTAAAGAAGGAATACTGAATCTTTATAAACAAATTAGAACTTTGGGATTATATAAAAATGATTATTATTTTTTCAAGAAAAATGATAATGATGAATTCTAAATTCTGTATTTTTTTTATTATTGTAACTTTTCAAAATAAATGCAAATTTTTCAAAATAAATGCAAAAAGCGAATAGACAATTGTAATTACGATAAAATAATTGAATTTCTTATAAGATATTAATTCTTTCTTTAATAATATCCTCCAATCTTGAATATTTAATAGTATTTTTAACTCATGTCTAAAAATCATTATAGATTTTAAAGTTTTTCACAAGATTTTTGAATAAAAAAGAGAACTTGAAAATAATATTAATATATCAAATAGAAATAATCCTTTTAATCAGAATACAAGTATAGACATTATTAATCATTCCTAGAATCAATTTAAGTAATTATAACTTAAGTAAATGGAATTATAAGAAAAATTAGGAGAATATAAAAATTAAAGGAGATATCATTAAAATGGAAATATTTTGTTTAACATCCATAATTTGTTTTGTATAGATAATATTTTCTCATTATCTCGAGTTTGGAAGTAAAATCTTCGTAACCCTTCCGACTTTCCCCGACGTTAGCATAACCTTTATCCCCCAACGATGATGGGTAGAATTGGTTAAGATTCGACTCACATATCCTTCGGTTAATTTACCCGAACGCTGATTATGTTTCTCAACGACTGTTACATGGGCTCCGATTTTAATATTCTTGCGAACAGTATTTGTCATAAATATTATTACTTATCGGTTTGGTATTATGGTTAAAGATGATAATTATTATAAATCTTATGTCTCAAAAAAGTAAGTATAGTAAACACTCAATATAACTTGATAGTCATTCCCATTTATTAATTTATTCATTCCTAACTTTTTTTCCATTTAAGTTTTGTACCAGATCATTTTTTATAGTATCAGTATCTAAGGAAGTAATTTTTTTTTGTTAATATATATTCGTTTATCATCCGACATTTTCTTCACCTTTATATTGTTACATTAATAATATGCTTTGCTCTGCCAGAAATAAGTCTAACAAGGCGTCCTGGTTGTCTTGTAAGGTCCACTTATAGCTTTTATTCTCTTTTTTCCGGTATTTTTTGAGCCATAGTTTATTAATTTTCCACGAATTATAGAGGAGCATTCGAACCAACATATCTAAATATCTTGTATTATCATATTTCGACTTCCAACGCCTACCCATCCGATTTAAGTCGGAGAATCCCGTTTCGATACACCATCGTTTTTTATAAAATTGTGAGGAGCGGGATGCCCAGGAACTTTTATCTCCTCTCGGTTTCTGAGTGGTCATTACAGCATAGATTAATTTCATGGCATCGTCTAAAGATAATCTCCCTTTCTTAAAGTCTTGCTTAACGCTGGAAAGTGTATGTCCCTTTTTTGCTTTTAATAATAAGTATACATTCTGAGAAAATTGTTTTTCTCCTCCAAGAGCACTTGAAATCGTATATCTTCTGATCCTTTTACCTTTATCTTTTAAGTATTCTTCGATCATCAAGTTAATTTTTTTATATGACTTAGAGGGAATTAATACTTCTCCTGAGAGGTCTTTAATCTCCTTTATAAGCTCTGCTTGATAAAATTCCCGATCTATCATCACATAATTTAACACAAATCCTAATTTAATTAAGTGTTCAAGAAATCTAAGAATTGTGGGTATTTTTGATTGCCTTTTTGCAATCTGCTCTAATCCGGCAAAGAGATGATTCCCGTTTGATAAAATCGAAAACCCTAAGTAATGCCTCATTTTTTTCGTTCCTTTTCCTCGATTTGTTCCTTTGATCATTTTGTCTTCCCGATTACCATAATATGAATGCTCAGTAAAGTCAATAAGAACATTGATCTTTTTTGAAATGAGATGAAATTGTAAAGCTTCCATTATTTGATAGTCTAAGCACTTTCGTAGAATTTTCCTCGCTTTTTTAATTCCTATCTGGCGTAAAAGCTTATTTACCTCTGTTTGATGGGGTATTTCACGTTGTTTTCGCCCATCTGCGTAAATTCTTTGTGTTCTTTTTTTTTCATTCAAAACATACTTATTCAACCTTTCGCTGGCGCTATCTATAGATCTTCCAGTTATTTCAGAATAAAAAAAAACCTTAAGAAAGTCTTCAGCGTCATATTTTGCATTTTTAGCCTTTTTCCATCCCCACATATGAGATTTGATAGCTTCACAAAAGTTTTTAAAAAATGCTAACATATATTCGTTAGAGAAAAGTGGTTTTAACTCAGTTTCCAAATCTGAAAGTGGAGATAAATATTGTATTGTCATACATATATATAACCACTTTTCTCTTATAAATATTAGGTTAGAGTTGTATAAGAAATCAGAGCAAAAAAATAAGTTATAAGGTAATAAAGTGAGAGTAGGAATTAAATACAACGTAATATAGCTAAATTAGATTTAGAGATCTACTTCCTTTGATACTGAGTCTGATTGTATATTAATTTGATATAAAAAATCTAAAATAATAAAATTATAATGAATAAGACTGGTTTATTAATTATTTTAATACTATTAATTATGACTCAAATTTAGTTCCACAATTAGCACAAAATTTTGCATCTGGTTCATTTATGGAAGCACACATAGAACATTCTCTTTTTTCTGGAGGATTATTTGTATTCACCTGATTTACAGGTTGTAATGATGCTACATCAACGGATTTAGTGGTTTGTGTAGAATCTCCGAGCTCATTCATCAACATTTGTTTTATCTGATTAAATACATCAAGACAATAAGTAAGATTTTGATCTCTTCGTTTGGTAACTACTATCCAGATTAATTTTATTGCTCCTCTTATTGGTCTTATCCTTAATACAACTTTACGGAATTTTCCTGGTGCTTTATCTAATATTTTGATAAATCCAGATGGTTTTTTTGTTAAAATAATGTTCAGAGTAGTTTCTTGTTGTATAAATTGAACAATATAATCAAATATTTCCGTAATTGGTTTATAAGTATTAAATACCCAAATTTCCTTTTGTTCTACCATTTTAACCTATTTTTATAATTATTTGGATTGATAATCATATAATAAACTCTAAAATATTTAAACATTCCTTTCAAAATCTTTTATTAAAGTAAGATTTTTAAATTCTTCTCTTTTTTCAATCCTTTCTTGACGGAAATTCATGAAATTAAGGTTAAATAAAGATATTACTTATAAAATGGAATTATAAAAATATTTAGGCTTTATTATTGACATTTTTAAATATAATCGAATTTTTAATTTAAATTTTTATTTATTGTAGGAGAAAATTTTAAAGATTATTATAATTTAAGCTACTAGATCACTTTAATTTAATAAATATTATGAATAGATTAGAATTTAATGATAGATTAGTTGAAAAATATGCTAATTTTTCTAGAACTGCCAATGAAGAATATATAAACATACATCCGATTCAAAGAGGAGGTATATTAACACCTGAAGCGTATAAAGCGTTAATTTCATACGGAGATGGGTATAGTTTATGCGATAATTGTCTTAAAGGAAGATTAGATAAAATAGAGAATCCTCCTGTTATAGAATTTCTAGGTGATATGGCAAAATATCTAAATATAGATAATGTAATGCCAACCGCTGCTGCTAGAGAGTCTAAACGAATAGTTATGGAATCTCTTTCTAGAAAATATCCTGAGAGAAAGGTTGTTGTTGTTGACAGTTTGTCACATTATACAACTTATTTAGCAATTGAATTAAATAATTTAGAAGTGAGAGAAGTCCCAAATGGAGGATATCCAGAATTTAACCTAGATCCTTTTGATTTTGAGGAAACAATAAATCAAGTCTATAAAGAAAAAGGGATATATCCATTATTGGTAGTTCTTACTCATGTTGATTATAAATATGGAAATTATAATAATCCTAATCCAATCGGAGAGATTTGTAAAAAATATGGAATTCCATTCCTTCTTAATGCTGCTTATTCTGGTGGAATCCTCCCGATCAATTGTAATGATTCAAATATTGATTTTATCGCATGTAGTGGACATAAATCTATGGCAGCATCAGGCCCAATAGGTATTTTAGGATTTAAGGAGAATTTTTATAATGATATTATGGTTCATTCAAGAATTCAAGGAAACTTAACATCAAAATCATTTCCTAATAAAATTTGTACCCTATTGGGATGTCCTCCTGTTTATGGTGCTCCTTTAATCACATTAATGGCAAGTTTTCCAAGGATAGTAAAAAGAACTCAAGATGAATATGTTCAAGAAGAATCTAAAAAAGTTAATTATGTTATAGATAAGATAAAAAAAATAGATGGAATCAAAATTTTGGGTAAATTACCAAAGATTCATCCCCTAACAAATGTGGAAACTAAATGTTTTGAAGAAGTTGCTAAAACACATTCAAGAAGAGGATTTTTCTTACGAGATGAGTTTAAAGAAAGAGGAATAATCGGACTTTTACCAGGTATATCAAAAGAAATTAAATTTAATACATATAATCTTACATGGAATCAGATAAAACATTTTACTAACGCCTTTTTAGAAATTGCTGAGAAATATAATTCAGTTTAATTTCTAAAAATTATTATTTTGAGTTAAATTTTAAATATATTTCATATATTTTTCTAGCGATTTCATTAATATCAAATTGTTGTACTGTTTTTAATCCATTTTGAGCTATTTTCTTACTCTCATTTGGATTATTTATCAGATAATTAATTTTTTCGATAAATTCAATATTATCTCTAGCTTTAAGGCAATTCATTCCATCAAAAAATCTACCTTTATAAACAGGTAAATCTCGAATTATTACAGGTAATCCACAACTCATTGCTTCAAGGATTGCTATGCCTTCTCCTTCATAATATGAAGGAAAACAGAAGATATCACTTCCAGAGTATGCTTCAATAATATCTTTTATATATCCAGGCATTAATAAATTATTTCTGTTAATTTTATGATTCTGTTGGACTATAGGGAAACCTCTTTTTCCAACCCATAAAAATTGGAAATCAATTAATTTATTCGATATATTTATAAAATCATAGAATCCCTTTCTTTTTATAGGCATTCCAACACATATTATAGTTGGTTTATTTAATCCGTATCGTTGTCTAAAGTTGTTTCTTTTCTCTTTTGATTTTTTAAATTGTTTTGTATCCACACCATTGGAAATAACTTTTATTGGTTTCCTAATTTTATAATCGTTAATTACAAGTCTTTTTAAATTCTCAGTTGGGCAAATCAATATATCCCCAAGTTCATAATACCTTCTTAAAAATAATTTAATAAGGTATATTATCTGTTTTGAAAACAAAAATGAGATATCTGTGTCATGATGTGTTTGATGTACAGACATAATAATGGGTATTTTTACCTTAATTCCTCTTTTAACAATCCAATATGAGTAAGGTAGACTTCCATGAGAATGAATTAAGTCATATTTCTTTCCAAAATTATTAAATAAAACATTTACATAATTCCTCATTGCCTTAGCTTGCGTCCTAGCAGCGATCATTGCTCCATTAATACCCATGAACTTTTTAAATTTCCAGTAATCTGATAAATAATTTACTTTTAACATTTTTGTTTTGAAATCAATACGATAATTAAGAGCATTACTTAGTTAATTAGTAGGTTTTATTTCTACTTTAAAATTATCTTCTAATTATTCACAGTAAATGAATTTTAAATATAGAAATATAAATGATTAGATTTTTAATAATTTTTAGGTAAGGATTACATCCTCTTTGGAGTTTTGATCAAATGGTTTTTATAGATACTGAAAATAATCATCAAATATTAGAAAGGTTCTTTTATTATAGGGTGAGGAAAATTCAAAACATAATTAAATCATAACTTATGAAATAAAAAAAATAATAATATTGAATAATTTTATTTTATGATCTTAACTATCGCAGATAAAAAGTAATAAAAATAAATATTAGTAAAAGCTAATTGTTTCTTTTGAAATGTAAATATTATTGTTATAATTATTGATTTTATGGTAGTTGCATTTCTTTTTTTTCAAAATCTATATTTCTAATTAGAAATTCTTTTAACTCTCTAAGATCAGAGGAAATTAAAGACTTAGAAATGCGAACAGATTTGTAATTGGAAAAAAAAAAACTTAAATAAAATATAGTTCCTCTCATAAATCCCCTTGTTAAATAAGTATGTTCCTTTATATTAATATCATCAATCAATCCAAAGGGGATATCATCTTTTTTTTTTTTAAAAATTTTGAAATCATGGTTTATCTGTAAAATGCGTGTTTTCTTATCTATTATGAGATTAATTTTAGAATATATAAATATAGCAGCAATTAAAAAGATAATTATGGTTAATGAATATATTACTGAACATATAGTAATCACCACTAGTTTCTCACTTTCCGGATATGCATTTATTAAACTAATAAATGGAATGAGTAAAACAATTGGCAATAATAATAGAGCACATGGCAAACATACAGAAGAAATTGAATAATTTATTTGAATTTCTAAACTATCCTTTGATTCATTGATTATTCTAAAATTTGTAATTTCCTTATCACCATAATCTATCCCTATTATATATAAAACCTTCAGAATTAATAAAATTATCACTTCATTTAATCAAGAATAAAAGCTTAAATAATCATGATTGATGTTATTATTTTTATAAAAAATTGAAGTATAAATTATAGACACAAATTTAATTAAAATATTAACTCTCTTTGGATTGTTCTAATCCTACATTTGATTTTTCAATTTAAATAAACAACCAGGACATTCATCCCAAGTTAGGCTTACGAGATAATCACAATTAGGATTAGGACAAATTACCAACTTTTCTTTCTCTAAAGTTTTTTGTTTATATATTAAACTTATTTCATTTGCTTTATCGATACTTTTTACCAATTCTTTATCTTTAAAAGATTCATCACATTTAGTACATATATTTGTTAAATCTTGCTTTAATATAGTTTTTCCACAATTAGGACAAAAACCTTCAATTTTATCTACAATCTCATCAAACTTTCGTTCCTCTATTTGAGGTAATGAAACTATATTTAAATCTTCATATCTTTCAGAACCATTTAAAATATTGATTAATGATTTCACCCCTTCTTTGGATTTGGACAATTTTTCTGATTGAACTACCATATCCATTAAAAAAGTTTTTGAAATCCCCATATTCATTGCTGTCTTGAGTAATAATTTCTCTATTAGCATTTCAAAAGGTTCTCGTATTCTCTTCCATATTAAATCCATATATAATAATCTTTGAGCTATATTTTCTGCTAATTTATCTAAATCATAAATTTTACGATAGCCTTTAAAGTTAATATGAATAATTTCTTGAATTAAGTGATCTTTTATTAATCTTAAAGATGTCGTCCCCAATATATCCTCTTCATGAAAGAAGAATACATCTTTATCACGAGTAAACATAAAGAATCCAAAATTACTGGACATTATGGTATCAACATAATAATCTATTCTCAATCTTTTTACATTGTAATATTTGCAAAACTCATTAATTTCAAATTTATAATCTCGAGTTAGAACAGAATTTAAAAACATATAAAAAAAAGCTAAAAATAATTCTCGATTTTGCCCTAATTGAAAAAATTTATCGCCTATTTTTGATATTTTACGTAAAATTTGAAATAATATTGATTCCTCGACACCTATTTTTTTATAAAATGCAATGAGTTCATAGGATTTTGAAACTGCATTATTAATTTTATTAATATAGAATAGATCCTCTTCTGTACTTCCATAATCTTCATTTAATTTTTCAATACCTTTTTCCGTGATGAAATAAAATGGTGATTTATCATGTATTTTTTTTTCAATATTATTTTTTTGTAAGTTAAGTTTAATATATTTAGAAAGCGTAGATTTACTCATATTACATTTATTTTCTAAGTCAGAAAATCTTTGTGGTCCTAAATTCTTGAGAATAAATAAAATACGTTTATCATATTCCATATTGCTTATAATTTGAGATATATTATCTTTAAATTCTTCAGAGAAATTATTAGGTTTCATAATAATAATATCGAAAACTTAATACTTAAACTTAAACAATTGTTCAGTAATTATGTTTTATTTCGAACCTTTTTGTGCTAGGCGAACTTATTATTATAATTTTATTATATAAAGGATAAAATTAGAAATCTTAATCTAACTCCAATTTTATTAATATATATAATAAAATTAAAATAAATATATAATATTGATAATAGGCTTAATAAAAAGACATCATATACTTATATTGTATATTAATTAATTTTCTTTATTAAGAATTCATAGTTAAATAAGTTCTTAGTTTTATATATTAATTTATATTTAGTTTAGGCTTAAGAGATTTGAGAATCCATGTATTGTAAAAGCTTTCTTAAATATAACAAATAATAAGTTTCATAATTTTATTGCTTTAATAAAATCATCTTTAGTAAATAAGAAAGCACAGAATTGATTAAGAAATTCAGTTCTCTTAATAAGATCATGCTTAATTTTTTATTTATACTTGAGTCCATATTATTCAACAATAGTACTTTAATATATATCTTCGTTTAATAAATGTATAACAAAATAAAATATGTTTATATAAAAGGAGATGTATGAATTGACTCAATATAGATTTAGATTAACGGGTGTTCCACCCGACCAAGCTATTAAGGAAATTGAAGTAGATCCAAATCAATCAATAGCTGAAATCAAGAAATCCGTACAGAGAGAATATAAACTCAATCCAATCCTCGCAATCCAGTTTATTTTCAAGGGTAAAGTACTTCCCGACGATCTCAAAGGGTTTTTGGCATTTCCAAGACCCGAGAACATTCGCGAAGATTGGTATCCATCCTAAAAAAGATGTTATAACAGTTATGGCTACACAAGCTGGCGGATATTAAATTTTTCTTTAATAATTTTTATTATTTTATTTTTTCTTATTTTTATTTTAACTGGATTTCCTGAATATTTAAAAAAAAATATCTTGAATTATATTTTTAAAATAATAGAAATCTCATTTTAATATATTTTCTAACTGACAAAATTTACATTTTCTTAATCAATCTTCTGATAAAGAAAATTATTTCATCTGCTACTTTCTTTAAAGTGTTTGTCAATTGAAATTGAAAAAAAGGGAGGTCCTCACTTTCATTCAATTCTTCAAACGTTAATTCACCATCTTTATACAGAGATAAATGATTAAATCCCTCTATGCTTTCAGGTACAAATCCTAACAAAAAAACATCTAGATCGGGAAGTTTTTCTAAAAGATAGTCTATTATTATATGTATTGGTAAAGTATGTGTAGATATTGGTATAAGAGATTCCATAGATTCACGCTCAATGATCGCGACAGTACCAGGTTCCTTATTTAAGGTACATATATCCAAAATAACTAAATGGGAAGGTTTAAAATTAATTATATCATTAATTCGTGATAATGGATCTACTCCAGCATTAATAAACAGAAATGTATCATTAGATTCTTCCAGAAGTTCTGCAATAATATATAGCCCAACGGCATCATCTCGTAATTTTTCCTCGCCTATTCCCATGAAAGCAATCTTCTTTGCTTTTTTGAACCTTTTAAGTAATTGACTAAAAAAATCATTCATTGTTGATTTTAAAAACAATTCTTCAGAATTTAATTTTTATTTTATATTAGATAGTGTCAGATATATTAGTAAGAGAATCTAACTATTATAAAATCATATAAAAAGAAAAAATTATTTTAAAAATTTGCTATAAGAATATCTACATATATAGTTCAATTGTACTTATATATTGTATTGATTAAATTAATAATTATTATATATTCTGTAAAATATTAAGTAAAAAAAATCCTTATAATGCGAGTTTTGATTGATATTATACTAATAATTAAATATATTCAATTTTTTCCCATATAATTTTATAAATGACTATAATTTAATATCACATAATTCATTTATTTCTTTATAAAAATTCAACCAATTAAATTATAAAACCAGTTAAAGAAATTATGAAACATAAAAATAACTTTTTAATATTATTAATTTTTTTTGGATTAACATTATTATTCCAAATTCAATTTATTTATTTTAATGTAAATAAACAACAAATACCTTATTTTACTGATGTAATTAATACATCCACAATACCAACTATAACTTCTCCAGGAGATCTTGCTTTTGATGATAATGAAATAGGATATTCAATTACTTGGATTGCTACAGATGTAGATCCAACTTACTATATCATTACCAGGGAAAATTCCTTAGGTATTATTAAGGAAATTGATGGTGGAACATGGATGTCTGATCAGGAAATAACCATTAGTCTAGATGGTTTAGGAGCAGGGGGTTATGAATATAGCATAATAGTATATGATATGAGTGGTGAAAGTGCAACAGATACTGTATATGTAAAAGTTCGTTATACTGGTCCTCCTATTGTAACTGATCCAACTCAACCTCAAAAACCACATATACCAAAGATTTATCCTCCTTCAGATATATACTATGAAGAAGGTGAAATTGGAAATTATATTAATTGGATCGTTACAGATGATAATCCCACAGATTATATAATCCTTAAAGATGATGTTGAAATCGATAATGGAACATGGAGTTCATCTACACCCATTACAATTAACATTGATGAATTATCTATAGGAACTTATATTTATACTCTTGTTGTATATGATGGTGATGACTTTTCTCCTACTGATTCTGTTAATGTTATTGTAGTTGCACCAAGTCTTCCAAGTATAAATTCTCCTGAAGATATTTCTTATAATGAGTGTGAAACTGGATATTCAATTACTTGGATTGCTACAGATGGAAATCCAGCATACTATATCATTACTAAAGATGACGTTGAGGTTGATAGTGGCACATGGAGATATGGTGAGGAAATAACCATTAATATTGATGGTTTAATAGCCGGTATTTATGAATATACCATAATAGTATTTGATCAATTATATAATAGTGCTAATGACATAGTTATTGTTAATGTTGCTTCTCAACCTCCAAGCATAACTTCCCCTGAAGATATTAGTTTTGATTTTGGAGAAACAGGACATTCAATTACTTGGATCGCTACAGATCCAAATCCCACTTACTATATTATTACCCGTGAACATGGTCTAGGTCCTATTGAATTCGATAGTGGAACATGGACATCAGGCCAAGAAATAACCATTAATTTAAATGGTTTACCATCGACTAAACACACATTTACTATTGTTGTATATGATATTGATGGTGAAAAAGCTACAGATATAGTCTATGTAGCAGTTTATGATACTGATCCTGGGCCTCCTACTATTGAAGATCCTACTCAACCACAAAAACCATTTATAGGTAAACCTTCTCCTGCTGATATTTACTATGAAGAAGGTGAAACTGGGAACTATATTAATTGGTATGTTAAAGATAATAATCCTACAGATTATATTATTACTAAAGATGGTGTTGAAGTCGATAGTGGAGCATGGAGTTCGAATACTCCCATTACAATTGATGTTGATGACTTATCTATAGGAACATACATTTATACTCTTGTTGTAAATGATGGGGATGGATATTCTCTTCCTGACTCTATTAATGTTATTGTTGTTGCACCAGGTCCTCCAAGTATAAATTCCCCTGAGGATATTTCTTATAATGAGTGTGAAACGGGAAATTTAATCACATGGATCGCTACAGATGGAAATCCAGCATACTATATCATTACTAAAGATGACGTTGAGGTTGATAGTGGCACATGGAGATATGGTGAGGAAATAACCATTAAT
>Ga0315549_1004090_pt1 | contig 12523 bp, 9 predicted proteins | sample SalMarSW160200MG_FD_203101 | JGI IMG/M metagenome (GOLD analysis project Ga0315549, IMG submission 203101) | Salt marsh sediment microbial communities from the Plum Island Ecosystem LTER, Massachusetts, United States - Salt Marsh Sediment SW1601-200 ... | reverse complement strand
GATGCACAGCCTTTCGAGAAATTTTATGCTGGCGGGACAGGCACTTACAGTATCAGGGGATTTCAGTATCGGGGAGTAAGTACAAGAGGCCTGCAGAGAAATGTCCCTAATCCTCAGCGGGAAGACCCGATAGGTAGTGACTGGATTTTTCTGGCCAATGCCGAGGTTACGCTGCCTTTGTTCAGCGACAATTTTTCAGCATTATTTTTTGTTGATAGCGGCGTAATTGATACCGGCGGCTATCGTGCTTCGGCAGGAGTGGGCGTACAGATAATGATACCGCAGTGGTTTGGTCCTGTACCGATGAGGTTTGAACTTGCAGCACCATTTATGAAAGACGACGAGGACGAAACTCGAGCCTTCAGCTTCTCCATAGGAAGAATGTTTTAAATTGATTATTGAATTGTCAGTCAGGGCAAAAATCTGGAAAGGATAATTTATGAAGACTAAAACATTGGCTTTATATTGTTTAATAGGCGCAGTAGTTTTGCTTATGGGCCATGCATACAGTTCAGCTGAGCCGAAAGCCGTTGAAAATGTCGCAAAGATTGGTGTTGTCAATATTCGAAAGATATTCCGTGATTGTAAGAAAAATGCCAAGTACAGACAAGACGCTATGGCCGACCAAAGCAAGTGGGATGCCGAGATGGAAAAGCTTCAGAAGGAGATTGAACAGCAGAAAGACGGCCTGAAAGTGCTAAAACCCGGCAGCAGTGACTATCTGGCACAAATGAAGGAACTAATGCAAAAACAGGCAGAACTTGAAGCTGGCCGGCAGTTCAATAACCAGCAGAGAGCATTGAAGGATCAGCGATGGACCGAAGACCTTTATAAAGAAATTCTGAAAGTAGTCCGTGAGTTGGCTGAGGAAAAAGGCCTTGTTTTAGTGTTTGAGAAAGGGGAGGTGGATTTTCCTGTGTCAAGCCCCGATGAGCTTATGCTGACTCTAAGTACGCATAAATTACTGTATAGTAACAGCAGTTTGGATATAACCGATGAGGTAACAGCTCGGCTGGACGCGGAACAGTAACGATGGGGAACGCCGAGAGCTCATAGATTGTAGGTTAGGCAGTAATTGGTTAAATAGTTGATTATAGCTCACCAATTAACTAATCGCCGGTTACCAATCGCAATATTATCTTAGTGAGCTTTGCAAGCTCGGCGGTGAAATTGTAATGAGATTGACAGTTGCACAATTAGCAGAGAGGCTTGATGCTGAGCTGGTCGGCTCAAGCGATGACGCCGGGAGGCAGATAAGTGCTGTTGGACCTGTGGAGGCAGCCGGTGAAAGCGATGTTACGTTTGTTACGCATGATAAGCACATAGTTGCCCTGGGCAAGTCGCGAGCAGCAGCGGCTATTGTTGCTAAGCGTGTTGACGGCTTTTCCAGGCCGCAGGTGATTGTAAAGAATGTTGACAAAGCCCTGATAGAAGTTTTGGGTTTTTTTGCGCCCACATTGAAACCTGTCACTGAGGGAATTGACCCCTCTGCCAAGCTCGGACGGAATGTCAAGATAGCCAAAGGTGTTTTCGTTGGCGCGGGTGTGGTGATTGACGATAATGTCGAAATAGGCGAAAACAGCGTAATTGGCAGTGGGTGCAAAATAGGCGAGAATTCAAAGCTCGGCAAAAATTGTCGTCTTGACAGCAACGTTGTTGTTTATCACAATTGCCGTTTAGGCGACAATGTAATCATCCAGGCAAACAGTACGATTGGCTCGACCGGCTTTGGGTATTCGCTTATCGATGGCGCTCATAAGCTCATACCACACAATGGAGGAGTGGTGATTGAAGATTTTGTGGAGATAGGGGCAAACTGCTGCATTGACAGGGCGAAGTTCGGCAATACCGTAATTGGAGCCGGGACAAAGATAGATAATCTTGTGCAAATCGCTCATAATGTAATAATAGGTAAGGGCTGTCTAATAGTAGGACAGGTTGGTATTGCCGGTAGTTGCAAGCTGGGTGATGGTGTTGTGTTAGCGGGACAAGTTGGCCTGACGGATAATATAGAGATAGGAGACGGCACAATAGTTAGTGCACAGGCCGGGGTTATTAACGACGTTCCGCCTGGACAGAAATTGGCCTGGTCGCCTGCTATCGATTATAAAGAAGCCTTTCGTGTTTTGGGCAATGTAATACGTTTACCGAAGCTGGCTGAGCAGTTGAAGAAACTGGCAAAAAGGGTAGAAAAACTGGAAAAAAAGGAATAGGGTGTATGCGAAGAGTGAGGAGATGAGTAAGCACATCAATGCATATTCACCGTTATGAAGCTGCAAAAGACGATAAAAAGTGAAGTGAAGCTGCACGGCAGGGGCTTATTTGGCGGCAAAGAGGCAAAAGTTATCTTCCGTCCAGCCCCTGCGGATACCGGTGTAGTTTTTGTCCGGACCGATATGCCGGAGGCGGTGCGGATTCGTGCTGTTGCGTCCAATCTTGCTGAGCGTAGTCGCCGCACGACGTTAAAGAAAGGCTCTGTCAGCATAGAAACCATCGAACATTGTTTGGCTGCGGTCAGTGCGATGGAGATTGATAATTTGACAGTTGAGGTTGACGGCCCGGAGCTGCCGTCTCCGGATTGCAGCAGTGCCGGGTATTTCAAGGTTCTCAAAAGAGTTGGGCTGGCTGAACAGCAGGTCAGCCGAAAAGAATTTGTTATCAGCGAGCCGATTAGTATTATCGCTGGCGACGCATCCATATATGCTCTGCCGTATGTAGATGACGGATTAAGTATCACCTTCGACCTTGATTACGGCGGGCACATCGGGATTGGCAGGCAGATTTATAGCTGTCGGCTTACGCCGGAGAGTTTTGAGAAGAATTTAGCGCCTGCCCGAACTTTTCTGCTCGAAGCAGAGGCCAAGCAGTTTCATGCCCGCGGGATGGGAACTCATATTGGCCCTCGCGATATTCTGGTTATCAACTCCGACGGGCCTATTAAGAATAGTTACAGATTTCCCAATGAATGTGTCAGGCACAAGATTGTAGATTTGATTGGCGACCTTGCATTGGTAGGTCGGCCAATTAAGGGCAGGATTGTGGCCTATAAGAGCGGCCATTCGCTGAACCAGCAGCTTGTGAGAAAGTTATATGAAGCGGCTCAGCGGCAGGAGCGAATGCAGACGTATGGGACTGATGCGCTTCTGGATATTCGTCAGATTGCCAAGATTTTGCCCCATAGATACCCGTTTTTGCTGGTGGATAAGGTAATCGAAGTCGAGGGTGACACACGAATAAAGGGCATAAAAAACGTAAGCTTCAATGAACAATTTTTCCAGGGCCATTTTCCCGGCACACCTATTATGCCCGGTGTACTTATTGTGGAAGCGATGGCGCAGGTTTCTGGTTTATTGTTCGCACAAAGACTGGAACATACCGGCAAGTTAGCGGTGCTGCTGAGTATGGATGGCGTTAAATTGCGTAAAGCGGTTGTCCCAGGTGACCAGCTTATCCTTACGGCTGAAACGGTACGACTCCGCAAGAGAACCGCTCAGTGTCGGTGCAGTGCAAGGGTAGGTGATTCGGTAGTTGCCGAGGCGCAAATAAAATTTATGCTTATTGACGAGGAGAGAGTATAAAATGGTTAATTGGTGGGTGGTTAATCGGTTTTGCTTATAGCAGACTTACTGCTCACTACTAACCGGTCTGGAGATAATATGGTTGAGATACATCCCAGTGCCGTGATTCATAATGATGCTCAATTAGCTGATGGCGTTAAAATCGGGCCCAATTGTGTTATTGCCGGCGGGGTCTCGATAGGAGCTGGTACTAAACTTGATGCGAATGTGGTGATTAACAAGGCCGTCACAATCGGGAGAAAAAACCATTTTTTTGCCAATTGTGTGATTGGTGGCTTGCCACAGATGCTGAATATGGATTCAAATGACCAGATTGGAAGGCTTGAGATAGGTGACAACAATATCTTTCGTGAGCAGGTAACAATCCATCCGAGTATTTATCGAGATAGATTGACGAAAATAGGCAGTGAAAATCTGCTTATGATAGGCGCTCACATCGGGCATGACTGCGTACTTGAAGATAAGATTGTTATGAGCAACTATGTGCAAATTAGCGGGCATTGCAAAATTGAGACCGGTGTTTGGCTTAGCGGTATGGTCTTGTTACATCAGTTTGTTACTATTGGCAAGTGGTGTTACGCTGCGGGGCTTGCCGGGATTAATCGTGACATTCCTCCGTTTCTTGTTGTCAGCGGGCATTATCCGCCGAGGATAAGGGGTGTTAATAAGCGAGGCATGCAAAGAGCCGGATTGAGCACTCAGCAACAAGAGAATATATTTGAGGCGTATCAAAAACTTTATCGTCAGGGTAACGCTCTGCTGGAAAATGCACGGGCATTATCGCAAGAGAATGGACTCGATGAAAATGTGTGTGCTATGATTGATGCAATTACCAAAAGCAGTGAGCATCGGTTTGGCAGATATCTTGAGAAGTTCAGAAGACATTAAATACGTGAAAATCGAAAATCGAAAATCAGGGGGCGGAAATCCGGCCTATGAACGTGTACGGACGGCTGTTGTGGGTGCCGGTAAGATGGGGGCGATACACGCGAAAGTTTATAATAGCCTGCCGCGGAGCGAACTTGTTGCTGTAGTGGATATCGCAGCAGAAAAAGCCCAGCGCCTGGCCCATCAATTTAACTGTTTGGCTACAACTTCCTGTGCGGATATCCTGGACAAGGTTGATGCTGTGACGATAGCGACTCCGACAGTGACACATTTAGAGCTGGCAAAAGTCTTTATTAAAAACAATATTGCTGTGATGGTTGAAAAACCGCTGGCGGTCAATGTAAGAGAAGGCAGGAAGATTGTGTCCCTTGCGAAGGAGAACAACTGTCTTGTAGCCGTGGGTCATTCCGAGCGGTGCAATCCCGTAGCACAGGCGATGAAACGTCTCAATATTGAGCCGAAGTTTATCGAGGCCACGCGTATCAGCCCGTATCCATTCCGCTCGAATGATGTCGGAGTTGTACTGGATGTGATGATACATGATATAGATATTATTCTGTCTTTGGCAGCAAGTAAAATCAAGAGGATAGACGCGGTAGGTGTCAGTGTTGTTGACGAGAAAGAAGATATTTGTAATGCAAGGATTGTTTTTGAGAATGGCTGTATCGCAAATATTACCGCATCGAGATTGGCGCTGAGAACCGAAAGGAAAGTCAGGGTATTCAGCCGGCAGGCATATTTGAGTGTCGATTATTTCAAAAAGAGCGGTATTATCATCAAAGCCGACCCAAATGCTAATGTTGTCGAGTGGATAAAGGAGCAAAGAGCATCAGGCGGCCTTGACTTGACGACGGTGAATTGGCCGGATTTGCTGCATATCGAGCAGCTCGAGATAGACGATAAAGAGCCCGTGCGTTTACAGCAGGAGGCCTTTTTGAGGGCCGTTGTGAATAGAGCACTCGCGCCTGAGGTTAGCGCCGAGGAGGGCCTGGCGGCACTGAAGTGTGCTGAGAAGATATTGGCCTCAATCAAAAAACGAAAATACCATTGGGAGGCAGAAAGCGAAGACGAAAGCACCACAAAAGATTGAGTTCTGAATTCAGGTTTTTGCTATATTTGCCTTTTTATGGGCTATATGTATATGTTTGAGGAGGAAACCTTTCGGAGACGCGGAGATTTGGGCTAATTGTCTATATTGCCAGGTTAAGTGCAACAATTTACCGCCCGATATAATAAGCATCTCACTTTGAAATAAGTACACCATGGGAAGAGGGTGCAAATTCGGCGTTTTATGATTTAGAAAGATAATAAATAAGAGTATGTGACAAGAAAGATGATTGAGAAGTCGCCGATAATTGTGTTGGATGAGTCTGAAGGAGCGGGAGATAATTGTAACAGCAGCTCGGAGATTATAAGTCTTGACCTTGATATTTTTGGAGAGCCTGTGCATTTTCGTATAGGTGTTTCGCAGAGACAAGCGAGACTGGCGGATATAGTTCCGCTGTCACGGACGCTCTCGACTAAATTGGCTATTGCAGTGTTGAATAAGCTTAGCAAAGATGGAAAATTCGTTCCTTGTCGCAAAGCTTGCTCGGCGTGCTGCAGTTACCTGATTCCGCTATCGATTCCTGAAGTATTTCGCCTGCGGCAGGAGTTGCTTGCACTGTCACCGGACCAGCGCGAAATGGTGCTCAAAGCGTGCCTTGACACGGCAAAAGTAATCCTCAATAACTTGCCTGAAAACATTGAGATAAACGAATCAATAGAAATGAATGGTCAAATTCAAACGGGATGGCTGAGCAGATGGTATTCAGGGCTCAAACAGCCCTGCCCTTTTTTGTCGCACGGTTTGTGCACTATATACGAGCAGCGTCCAATAGCCTGCCGGGAGCACATAGTAACAGGTTCGGCGATATTGTGCGAAGCAGAATGGCAGGACGGGTCACAGGTGGTACAGATGCCTTTAAGTATTATTGAGTGTCTTGGTCATTTGACCGCTGAGCTGGAGCAGTCAGCTATTGAGGCGGTGATGCTGCCGCTGGCATTGCCATGGGCACAAGAGAATCTGGCGCGTCACGAGCGGCAATGGCCTGCCATAATGATGGTCGAGCGGTTCGTTGAGATTGTAAAGGCAAAGGCGTCGGAAAATGCTGTAGCAGCGGCCACTACGTTAGTTGAGCATCCAGCTTTAGCCTGCTGACAAGCTGGTGAGCCATGCGGGTTGGTTCAGGCAGACGATATTTGGTTGTGCAATTGAGGGTGATTTTTATCGCGTCTTTTAGCAGGCATTTATTTCCCACGGAGACAAAAACCGGCTTAACGTTAGTTCGTGTTCTTACGACCGCACCGATAGTCTCATCGCCATCCTGAAGCAGACTGAATGAGCCTTTTTCGGTATGCGGCTCTTCGTAAGTGCCGGTTAATCTGCTTTTTGCGCAGCCGATTGTAGGCCTGTCGAAGAACAGGCCCAGATGTGATGCGAGGCCAAACCGGCGTGGATGTGCGATGCCCTGGCCGTCGATGAGAAAGGCATCCGGGCAGGTTCGGAGTTTTTCAACTGCGGCGATGCAGACAGGTGATTCACGGAAGGAAAGCAAACCCGGGATGTAGGGGTAAGTTAGTTTCTCAACAGCATTTGCTGTTTCGATAATCTCGAAATGGATTCCTGCTTGTGCAGGAATGACATTTGCGTCTGATGGTTTCGGAGGCCACCAAAGACTCTTTTGTGCGGTTTGGAGCTTCAAAACGACAGCAATTGCAATAATTCTTTTGTTATCTTTGCTTAGGGCACAATCAATACCTGCTATTGTTTTAGGTTGTTTCTCTATTTCGACGAATTGCACTTTTTCGCCAAGGGTTTTCTGTAGAGCTATCGCTTCTGAATAAGACAAATTCCAGTTGTGCAGTTTTTTCGTTTGCATAATAGTCTTTAAGAAAGCGTAGCCAGTTTTTCTTCAAGTTCGTTCACGGGGGTGAAGTACCATGTTTTACCTATTTTCTGACTATTGAGGAGACCACGGCTTTCTAAGTTCAGCAAATCGAGTCGACTCGTTTGGTATACAACATTATGGCTTATTTGATGCGACCTAATTGTATATTGGTGATGTGGATGGCGCAGCGCATGGCTAATAAGCGCGCGTTGTCTATGATTGAGAATCGCAACGCCGCGCAGTTCGCTTTCGATCGCTCGCAGTTTTTCGGTTTTGCGTTTGATGTATTCATGGAGTTTTTCAATTGCTCGTTTAATGACTTCAAGGTGGTAAAGAATAAAGTAGGTTAAATCATTGTCATCAGTTTCTGTATAGAGAAAGGACCGTCCATATTTAGAAGGATGACTTCGAATGATTTGTGATATTGAGATAAACTCAAACAACCAAAAACCATTATGCAACATCGACCAGTAGAATAAAGCCCTTGCTACTCTGCCATTACCGTCTACAAAGGGATGGTCGTAAGCGAGCCAGAAGTGTAAGATGATAGACCGGATGACAGGATGAATAAAGCCTGCAGGACTTTTGCCGTTGGCAAAGGCACACATAGCAGCTATTCTTTCTTTGAGTTGCTCTGCAGGAGGTGGATCATGAAAGATTTCATTGTACATGTTAGCAACGACTATGCGTTGACCAGTCTTTCGGAAACGGCCAGATGCGGAGCTGTCATCAAGAGTTTTTTCGGTAATAATTCGATGAAGATCAAATACCAGTTCTTTAGACAATCGTTCATTTTTTAGTTTTCCTATTCGCTGCATTGTTTTGAAATTATTAAGAATCATTTGTTCGCTCTTGTCACGAGGAGCTCGACCTGTTTTGATCATCTCCTTGGCAATTTCACGTGTGGTTACTGCGCCTTCGAGTTGGCTAGAAGTGATTGCTTCCTGAATTAAAGAACTAACATAGTATTGATCCTTTGTATCAGGATTCATGATTTGCTCCGGCATACGGATAAATCCACCAGCTCCTTGATCTATCTTGTGCAGTCTTTCGGGAATCGGATCAACTTCAAGATATTTGAATGGTTTCCCATTTTTATCCCGTAAAGGAACCTCCTTAAATAGGCTTTGTCGACGCAGCTTAATCGCTAACCACCACTCTTTATGCGACAGCCCTTCCGGCGGGGTGTAATATCGCAATTTGTGCCAATGAAGATATTTGCCTACAACTGATGGGCTGGGACTTTCTGTGAGAATATTCATGAGACGTTCAGGAGTTTTCATAAATTGTTCCCAGATATTACTAATGTCAGGTGGTTTTTTAGGCATTTTCATCGCTTTATACTCCTTAGTATCAAGGACTTATAGAAACACTAATTATATACTATTTTATGATAATTTAGTATATGGAAAGGTTTAACCTCTGTCAAATACTAAAATTAAATATTTTAGTATTAAATTAGTACAAGGCCGAAAAATAGTGATTTTACCGATAATATCGACTATTCCAGTTGATATGCGACGGATCTTATCTGAATTGAAACATTTTACATTTTCGCGTTGTTTTAGTACAATAATTAGTTTGTGTTATTGTCGAAATTTCAGAAGTTTACAATATTCCAGTAACAAGAGAGTAGTATGGCCAAACAGGCGGAAAAAGCTATAAGGATTACAGGAGCGGCGGAGCATAATCTAAAGAATATCAATCTGGACATTCCGCGTGATAAGCTGGTGGTGATTACGGGTATTTCCGGCTCAGGTAAAAGCTCTCTTGCCTTCGACACGGTTTATGCTGAAGGCAGGAGAAAATACGTCGAGTCACTCAGCACCTATGCCAGGCAGTTTCTTGAACAAATGCAGAAACCGGCTGTGTCTGATATTACGGGTCTGCCGCCGACTATTGCGATTGAGCAGCGAAGCGCCAGCAGCAATCCGCGTTCGACTGTGGCAACCACTACTGAAATTTATGATTATTTTCGTCTGCTCTTCGCCCGTGTCGGCCAGCCGCACTGCTGGGTATGCGGCAGAGAGATTACCAGCCAGCACTCTTCGCAGATAGTAGAGTCGATACTTGCCAGTCCGGAGGGGACGAAAGTGCAGATTTGTGCACCGCTTGTTCGTGGTAAAAAAGGCGAGCACAAGGACGTTTTTACCGGTATACAACGTGAAGGTTTTGTTCGTGTGCGAGTCGATGGGGCAATTTACGATGTGCGTAATGTCCCGCTTTTGAATAAGAACAAAAAGTATAATATTGCAGCGGTTGTTGACAGGTTGATTATTAAAACCGGCGTTCGCGTTCGTTTAGCTGATTCGGTGGAAACGGCACTGAAACTGGCTGACGGAGTGCTTTTGGTGCTGCTGCAGGAGCCCAACGAGGATAACAGCACAGAAGGTAAATGGCAGGAGGTCATCTACAGCGAGAAATTCGCCTGTCCTAAACATCCGCAGGCATCGCTTGAAGAGCTGTCACCTCGGCTATTTAGCTTTAACAGCCCCTACGGTGCGTGCAAGAGCTGTGATGGACTGGGGACGATTCTGGAATTCGACCCGGACCTTATTGTGCCGGACAAAAGCATCTCGCTGGAGCGAGGCGCTATCGAAGCCTGGCGCAAGGGCGGCAAAAGGATGAATATCTTCTATAACCGGCTGGTTAATCGCTTCTGCCGGAAAATCGGTATTAGAAAATCGATGCTGTTTGAAGAGATTCCTGAAGAGCCAAAAAGGGTACTGATGTACGGGTCAACCGAAGCTGATGGAGAAAAATACGGCTTTTGGTTCGAAGGTGTTATCCCAAATCTGGCCAGACGATGGAAAAACACTACGAGTGAATACGTCAAATTGAGACTGTCCAGCTATCTTTCGGAGCAGCCCTGCAGAAGCTGTGCCGGTGCACGGCTTCGGCCGGAAGCTGTCGCAGTGACGATAGGAGGAAAGAACATACACTATTTGACTACGCTATCAATTGAAAAGGCACAGGAATTTTTCAACAAATTGAAATTGGACAAAGAAAAATCCCTGATTGCCGCGCAGGTGCTGAAGGAGATAAAGGCCCGGCTGAAATTTATGGTTGATGTTGGACTTGAGTATTTGACTTTAGACCGCAGAAGCGGCACGCTGGCAGGCGGCGAGGCCCAGCGGATTCGCCTGGCAACGCAGGTGGGAAGTGGTCTGGTTGGCGTCTGTTATGTGCTCGATGAGCCGACAATAGGCCTGCATAAGCGTGACAACAACCGGCTGCTTGGGATACTGCAACGGCTCACACGGCTCGGCAATACTGTTATAGTTGTCGAGCATGACGAGGATATTATTAAAAGCGCCGACCATATTATTGATATCGGTCCGGCGGCAGGTGAGCAGGGTGGAGAAATTGTTGTTCAGGGCAATCTGCAGAAAATAATGCGCTGTACCAAATCGCTGACAGGAGAGTATCTCAGCGGCAAAAAGAGGATAGAGCTGCCGGCCCAAAGGCGTAAATACAATCTGAGAAAAAGCGTCGAGGTAAAGGGTGCTTTCGAGAATAATCTTAAAAATATCGATGTGAAGTTTCCGCTTGGTGTTTTTAGCTGTGTTACGGGTGTTTCGGGTTCCGGCAAGAGTACTCTTGTCAGCCAGACTTTACTGCCTGCCTGTAAGCGTAGGTTATACAGCTCTCGCGACAAGCCGGGCAAGCACAAGACTATTCTCGGAACTTCGCAGATTGATAAGGTTATAGAGATAGACCAGTCGCCTATAGGAAAGACGCCACGGAGCAATCCGGCGACATATACAGGTGTCTTTGACCTGATAAGAAAGCTGTTTAGTATGACGCGAGAAGCGAAAATTCGAGGTTATAAGCCCGGGCGATTCAGCTTCAATGTTAAAGGTGGGCGCTGTGAGTACTGCCGTGGACAGGGAACCAGGAAGATAGAAATGCACTTTTTGCCGGATATTTATGTAACCTGTCAGAATTGCAAGGGCAAAAGATATAATCCTGAGACACTTCAGGTTACATACAAGAGCAGGAATATTGCTGATGTTCTTGATATGAGGATTGAGGAATCGCTCGATTTCTTTGCGAATTTTCCGAAAATAGTACGCGTACTGCGGACACTCAATGATGTTGGTCTGGGCTATATGCAGTTAGGCCAGTCTTCAACGACACTGTCCGGCGGCGAAGCCCAGCGAGTCAAACTTTCTGCTGAACTTGGTAAAGCTGCAACGGGACACACCTTGTATTTGCTTGATGAGCCGACCACCGGACTGCACTTTGCTGATATTCATAACCTCTTAAATGTCTTGCAGCGGCTGACAGATTTCGGTAATACTGTTGTGGTAATCGAGCATAATCTTGATGTTATTAAGATGGCAGATTATATAATAGACCTCGGACCCGAGGGAGGAGATGCCGGCGGCAAGGTCGTTGCAGAAGGAGCACCCGAGGAAATTATCAAAAACACCAAAAGCTATACAGCCAGGTTCCTCAAGGCAAAATTACAGTCAGAGAAATGTTAATTGCAGATGGCAAATCCCGCACCAAAACGAGGCGAAGATACGAGATTTCAGCATAGCGAGATATGAGATGCATTAAAAGGACGTTTTGGTGCAGGGTGAGTGATAGGCGTTAGGCGATGAAAAAAGAAGAAAAAAAGGATATCAAAAGCACAGTCACGGCACTGTTAAAAGATGGCTTTATTCTTGTCTTTAATCAGGACAAGCTCGACATTATTAATACCGCCCGGGCCCTTATCAAAGCCGGGGTCAATAATATGGAGGTAACCTGCCGGATAAGTAAGCCCTTAGAAAAACTGTCTCGGCCGCGAAAGGAGCTACCTGATTTTGTGGCAGGCATGGCGAGCTTGATTGATTCACCTGTAATGCTTGATGTTTATAATAAAGCCCATCTACAAGACCCGCTGCCAACAGTACAGCAGGTGGTGGATGCAGGGGCGCGTTTTATTGTATCGGCAGGTAATTTCAGTGACGAGAGCTTCGAGAGATTTTCCGGCAAGGTAGCAATGATACCCGGGTGTGGCTCAGTAACCGAAGTTGTCAGGCAGTTTTCCAAGGGGGCAAATCTCTGCAAGATATTTCCGGCTAAACAATTGGGAGGCCCTGGCTTTGTAAAGGCGATAGACCCTTCTATTCACAA
>Ga0315549_1004084_pt1 | contig 12533 bp, 12 predicted proteins | sample SalMarSW160200MG_FD_203101 | JGI IMG/M metagenome (GOLD analysis project Ga0315549, IMG submission 203101) | Salt marsh sediment microbial communities from the Plum Island Ecosystem LTER, Massachusetts, United States - Salt Marsh Sediment SW1601-200 ... | reverse complement strand
GGAAGTCAGGGACTTTGGCGTTCTGGGAAATGCCTGTGCAAGGCTGGGGCTCGAAATGCTCAAAGGGAAGAAGACATTCAAATGGTATGGGAAAGAGGCCCAGTGCGACCATGCCATCAGGGTAACCGGGGCAGATTACGAGATAGGTGTCGTAAAAACGGAGGGAATCTATGAACTTAACTGCGATTATTATGACCCTAATATTGAAAAAGCTATCGGTAAGCAAGGAGGACTTTTGAAGCAGGCATATGCAGTTGAAAAGACAAAGGTTGAGGCCCGGAAAAAGGGTTACTCTGTTGTGGAAAGACAATCTCAAACCGGTATTCGTCTTCATGTGCGGATATCATGAAAGGAGGTGAATTATGAAGGAAATCGTAATTGACGTGTCTCATGAGGGTGAAATCCGTGTCGAGACAAGAGGCTTTTCAGGGAAAAGCTGCATCACTGAGTCACAATTCATAAAGGATGTGCTTGGAAAAGAGACCGAAAAGCAGCTTACGCCCACCTATTGGCAAAAATCCAATCAAAATACCAAGAAATACCTTCCCCTCTGCGGCTAAGGCCGTCTGCTCAGGCAATAACCCCTTAATAATCAACAAATGAATAACCTTACAAATCGCTGCCCTTTTTTGAAGGGCGGCACTAAGAAAGGAGTATTGAGTTATGGAAAATATGTTTGAAAAAGGATGTCTCGTTCAACTCTCGGCAAGCGTATGGGGAGCGACCCGGAAAATACAACCCGACCAGATCACGGATATGAGTGTTTCAAGGGAATGGCTGCGCGCCAGTAAAAAGCTTGTAGACCCAGAGGCCTTAAAACCCATCAACAAGGTCATAAACAAGGCCCGATCATACCTTACGGGTGTCAGCCTGCCATTTCCCATAAAGGGCATGGAATTTGTGCCGAAAGAGATGATCAGCAGGGTTGATGAGCGGTTGAATGGTTTCAAATCGGAATTCAATCACAGCATCGAGACCTTCATGGGAAGCTATGACCAATTGCGTGAAGTCGCTATGGTGCACCTCGGAGATCTTTTCAATGAAATGGAGTACCCGCTTGATGTGCGAAAGAAATTCGCATTTATCTGGAGGTTCATCATCCTGGATGTGCCCAACGGCAACACCTCCCTCCTGGCGCCTGAGGTGTATGAGCGGGAAAAGGAAAAATTCGTGCAGACCATGGAGCAGGCTCGGGAGCTTGCCATCCAGTCCCTCAGGGAAGAATTCGCCGGCATGGTCGAGCGGATCACCGAGCGATTCAGCTCTGGCACAAACGGAGATGCCAAGATCTTCAAAAACGGGACAGTGAATAATTTTTATGAATACTTTGAAACCTTCAAAGAGAGAAACATTTTCAAGGATAATGAACTCTCCGAGTTGGTCGAGCGTGCCAAAGACATACTAGGAGGAAAATCCGCCGAGGAAATCCGCACAAATGACCAGTTTAAGGAACGCATCAGGGACGGCATGCAGGATGTGGAAAAGGCGATGGCGGAAATACTGTCCATGCCCCGGCGCAGGATCATCATGAACTAAGAATTGGCAATTCAATTAATCAGAAGCCCTCCAGGATAGAAATGCCCTGAGGGCTTTTTTTATTTCGAAAGGAGAAATGTGGCCTACACACCCGAACTCAGTCAAAAGCATAGATGCACCCTGCGAAGGATTGAGTGGGCACTATGGATGCCGATGACCAGAGCCATCGAGGAAGTTTTCGATTAAGTCGGTAAAGTCATAGACAACGCTAAGTTCTACCAGGCCTGCAGGAATCAGACTAAATGTGTCCACTGCGTTTTCTGGCGCAATTAAAAATCAAACCCAATAACCTTTTACCCAAAAAGCCCACCTGCAGCCTTGCACTGTCAGTGGGCTTTTTCTTTTTGGAGGAAACTAATGACCAGACAGCAAAAACAGCTTTATGAGGATACCGACACCCTTAGAAAAATCATTGCCAGCTTGAAAGGCCGGAAGTTCCGCCTTGACTGCGGGCATCATGTCACGATCGGCCATCATCTCGGCAACGATCTCACAATTTACAACGACCATAAGCATCCAAAGATAATTTGCTCCCAGTGCGGGTACTGAAAGAAGGAGGCTATGATGAACAATGATAGCTTTTGGGAAGACCTGAAAACCGGAAAATTTCTATCCATGGTTAAAGAGTCTTCAAAAGGCAAAGTCTTGAAAAGCGCGGCAGAGGCATTCAATGTCCTGAATCCCCTGTTCACAGATGAAGATGATGTCGAGAAGGCTTTTTTCGTCTTCATGGATCAGAAAAATCAGATCATATCCATTGAAAACCTTTTCAAGGGCAGCATTGCGGGATCCGCAATCTATCCCAGGGAGGTGGTGAAGCGCCTGATCCAGCTCAAGGCAAATACCTTTCTGATGGGGCACAATCATCCCTCCGGGGACCCTACGCCTTCCAGGGAAGATAAAGAAATCACCATGAGAATCCTGGTTGCGGCCTCAAGCATTGATGTTTGTTTCCATGATCACATCATCATCGGGGACACCTTCTATAGTATGGCAGATGAAGGAATTATCAGGTCCATGAAAGAACAGGTGCATAATTTCATGAAAGGAATATGACATGAAAAGACAATTAAAAGAATGCGTCAATCTCGAAATTATGAACAGAGAAATGGAAGCGACAGACTGGCACCTGAACAATCTTGTATGTGAATTATACTGGTGGGCGGACTTTTTGAACATCGCATTTTTAAAAGATCAGCCAGTTCCGGTGCCTCTCCTTTCATTTGAAAGAACAAGAATAAATAACCTCGGCCATTACGTGATTGGCAGGAATGCATTCGGTTTTAAGGAAAACATCAACATAAACAGAGCCAACCTTAATCGACCCCTCTGGGACCTCATCTCTATTTTGCTGCATGAGATCTGTCATGGCTGGCAGCATCGTTATGGAAATCCCTCAAGCTCATGGTTCCATAACAGGGAATTTCAGATGAAAATGCTTGAATTTGGAATTGTCATCGACAGCAAAGGAAGGCATTTGGAGCTTGGAGACCCTTTTGTGTTCCTTCTCAGGAAACACGGCATCACCTTTAACCTGAATATTGACCGGGGCGGCATGATCAAGGTTGCTCCATGGCCAACGAGAAAAGGAAAATCAAAACTGAAGAAGTGGACCTGCGGTTGTACCAACATCCGCGTGGCCATATCCGATCTTGAGGCAAAGTGCCTCAAGTGCGGCAACCGATTTCAATTGGCCGATTAGACGATCAACATACTATTTAACTTCATAGGGCTTCTTACCACTTACAGGTAAGAGGCCCTTTTTTTGAAAGGAGAAAGCCTATGCGCTTAGCGGGCAGAATCAAGATGGGGTATTACCCCACGCCAATATCAATTGCGGACAGGATCAGGAGCTTTATTATCGCTCCTGAGCATCCAGTGAATATTTTGGACCCATGCTGCGGTGAAGGCCTGGCAGTCAGGCATCTTGTCAGCGGATGGGAAGCCGACACATACGGGATAGAGCTTGACGGCTATCGAGCCGATGAAGCCAAGCAGAACCTTAACCGTGTTTTAAAATGCAGCTACACCCAGACAAGAATCACCAACGGCTGCTTTTCAGTCCTTTTCCTGAACCCTCCGTATGACGAGGAAACGCTCAATGATGGGACAGTAACGAGTTCTGAAAGGAAGGAAAAGTTGTTCCTGAAAGACACCATCAAATACCTGAAACCCTGCGGGCTTTTGGTCTACATCATCCCCCAGCCGAGACTTGATAAGGCTATTGCGAAGATCCTCAGCTACCGATTCAGTGAAGTAAGGGTTTTCAGGTTTCATGGAGAAGAATACGATGCCTTCAGGCAAATCGTCATCTTCGGCATCAAGAAAAAGAAAGTAGAGATTGACGATAAAACCAACCTTCTCATGGTCAAGGCAAGGGATACGGAACTTTCCGAATTGCCTCTTGCGGGCGAAGCCATTTACAGGCTGCCCGAAGCCGGAAGAGTTAACCTTTTCCAATCGACCGTCATCGACTTGAACGAACTTGAAAAGGAAGCGGAGCGATCCACCTTATGGCAGAAACTGTCAGAGCTTTCACGGTTTGCCGAAACAGGGAATGAAAGGCCTCCCCTGCCGTTGCATCAGGGCCATATCGCGCTCATGCTGTCCAACGGCAGCCTGGATGGGATTGTCGGAGAAGGCTTAGACAGGCACGTGGTCAAAGGCAAGGTCCAGAAGGTCGTCGTCAGGCACCAAGAGCAGACCGAATCCGGTTACGAGGAGCGCGAGCTTGATCAGTACCAGGTGTCAGTAAAGGTGTTAACCCAGGCCGGGGAGATCCGGCATTTGGTTTAAACGAAAGGAGGAAGAGATGCTTCAGAAAGTATCCTTATACGAACCTTACAAGGGAATCAACATCGAGGGCCATACCGATGGCTATTCCAGTGATGAGTACGGGAACCTTTATCTGATCTCAATCCTTGGACCCGACAGCGCAGTGAAGGGCCTGAGTTCCGGAATCGTATCAGGGAAGGATATCGAGATCGAGTCAGGGGATACCTGGCTGACCCTCAGCGCCATGCGGGGCGAGAAATACAGGATTCTGGGCGCAAGGCTTGAGTCCGGGCTCCTGCACCAGATAGTCGCAATGGAGGGGATATTCAAAATGGAAAGCACGGGCCGGAAGCTGATTTACGCCGGTCGGGATGCCGATATCCGCGACAGGATTTTCAGGGAGATCAGGAACAGTTTCGGGACGCCAATCCTTCCGGGCTGGAAAAACTGGCTCCTGAGAAGGATCCAAAACGAAAGCCTGATTGAAATCATGGAAGGCAATGTCAAGGTCGCACTGCTGACGCTCAATGAGAAGCAGCTTGACAATATCATTTGCAGCGGTGTTTCCGAACGCTCAATAAAATTTTGACAGGGGGTGGTTAAATGATAACAGAAATCCAGAATGTGACAGAATACCTGAAGACTTTCGGCAGTCATCTTGCCGGGAAAGTCAAAGACCGGGCCAACCCATTGTTCAATCCCGGCGAGGCCTGGCACGACAAGATGGGAACCTTGCTGAGAAAGCCCTTCGCGGCGCAGGGCGATGTGATCCAGTCGCTCGTGAAACTGTTTGAAGCAAACAGATCGGCGATTGTTGTTGGAGAGATGGGAAGCGGTAAATCCCTGATCGGGGCTTGCATACCGTATATCTCGGTTAATGGCGGGAGGCCTCCGAGAGTCCTGGTTATGTCTCCCGGTCACCTGGTCAAAAAATGGAGGAGGGAAATTATCGAGACTGTTCCGGGAGCGAAAGCGCAGGTTATCCGGGGACTCAAGGATGTCATGACAATCGACATCGATTCCGTGAACAAGGTCCCGGAATATTACGTCGTATCCAAGGACAAGGCAAAGCTCTCCTATGCCTGGATTCCGGCTGTAAACAGATCAAAGATTCATCCCGGCTATACATGCCCGGAGTGTGGCGGGCTTATTCTGAACAAAGACGGAGTGCCGGTCGGTTATGGCTATTTCAGAAAGCGGAAACGCACCTGCCTGAAGTGCAAAGGCTCGCTGTGGCAGGCTGATAAGTCCAGGATGAGGCGGTATGCAGTATCAGAGTATATCAAGAAGCACATGAAAGGCTACTTTGACTTTTTCATTGCCGATGAAGTCCATGAACTGAAAGGCGGGTCAACAGCCCAGGGCAACAGCTTCGGGGCTCTGGCATCAGCCTGCAGGAAGACGATTGCTCTGACCGGCACTCTCCTTGGCGGTTATGGAGATGACATTTTTTACATCCTGTTCCGGCTTTCCCCTGAGACGATGAAAAATGAAGGACTTGAGTACAGCCGGATATCCGAGTGGATGAGCAGGTACGGAGTGCTGGAAAAGATCACTAAGTACAGCTCTGAGGACAATGCATGCTCAAGGGGCAAAAAAGCATCGGTCATCCTGAAGAGGAAACCGGGCATTAGTCCCATGGTCTTTTCAAACCATCTCCTCGGGAAATCGGCGTTCCTTCACCTGGCTGATATTGCGCTTGAACTGCCCGATATATCCGAGCAGGTAGTGTGCGTCGAGATGGACCCTGAGCTTGAATCCGCCTATTCCAGCCTTGAATATCAGCTTGTTAAAGCAATGAAAGAGGCCCTTGTCATGGGTTCAAAGCGGCTCCTGGGAGCGTATATCATCAACCTCCTGTCATACCCGGACAGGCCGTTCGATAATCCTGTCATCATTGACCCTAAGACCCGGCACATGCCGGAGGAAATGCAGCGGATCATTGCCGTTCCACAGGAACTTTCCAAGGCCAGGTCTTATGCAAAGGAAAAGCAGCTAATCGAACTTGTCAAGGGAGAAGCCAGGAAAGGCAGAAAATGCTTCATATTCGCCACTTTTACTGGAACGAGGGATATCACTCCAAGGATCAAGGAAACCCTTGAAAGAGAGGGCCTAAGGGCTGAAATCCTGCGCTCTACAGTGAAACCCGAGCTGCGAGAGGAATGGGTCAAATCACAGGTCAATAAAGGACTGGATGTGATCATTGCAAACCCAAAGCTTGTAGAAACCGGTCTCGACCTCCTTGATTTCCCTACCCTGATTTTCCATCAAACAGGGTATTCGGTCTACACACTCCGCCAGGCATCGAGACGATCATGGCGGATCGGCCAGGAACTGGACGTGAAGGTATATTACCTCTTCTACAAGGGAACGATCCAGGAAAAGGCCCTCCAGCTGATGGGCTCTAAAATGGAGGCCTCGCTCGCATTGGAGGGCAGATTCAGCGAAGAAGGTCTCCTGGCCATGACCCAGGGGGAGGACATGAGCACCGCCCTTGCCAAGGCGCTTGTAGAAGGGATGGATATCGAAGGGGCGGAAGATATCTGGAGAAAAATCAACCTGAAGAATGCCGAGATGACAGGGAAGCCCATTACAGGCATAGAGCCAGGGAATGACCAGGCTCCCGATGAGCAGGAAGATTCTGATAAACCTGCCACTGAGCCGGTTGAAAAAGATCCCAACCAGGTTGTCTTTGTGGAGTTCAGCACTTTCGTCGGCGAAAACCGAAAGCGGAAAAAGCTTCATAGAATGGCCGTAACCCAGGCGGAGCTCGCAGAGATGCTGGCAAAGGATAGGTCCGCGTCGGCCCAGTTGAGTTTATTTGGATAGATCAGATAGATCAAATGAGAGAGCCCCGATTCGGGGCTCTCGATTACAAATAAAGGAAAAATATAAAAATACATCTCTCTCTTTTTTTTGGAAAGGGATGTACTATATGAAAAATCATCCGGACGGCAGGATAAAAATGAGATCTTTTTTCCTCTATACCACAATCAGTCAAACAGATATCTGGAGGGTGAAGTTTGAGGGCAAATTTTTCATGGAGAGATTCGAGCCGGTCCCGGTGACCCTGGAAGGGATCATATTTTTCTCGTAATTCAAACTGTCTTCACTTGTTTTTCTTTTCACGCTTTTCTATCTTTTCTTCTCGTTTGCTCACCTTCAGCAAATAGAACTCGTGCCGCTTTAGTTCCTTTAAACTTTCATATGATTGCTCAATATATTTCAGACAGTATTCTATTGCCTTGATGGCGTTGGAAAAGCCACCTGCTCTGAGTTCCTGAACAGCCCGCCCGGTCATGGTGTCAAAAGACTGGATGAAGCCCCTTATGTTATCGGCTTCTTTTTGCATGAATTCGTAGATTTGCATCTTTTTCTTTTCAAAAAGCCACTCCCTCTGGATCTCCAGCTTTTTCCTGTGGTCCTTCGCCTGGTGGAACCTTTCCCTGAGCTCGTGCATTTTGTCCGAGTCGCCCGTCTTGTATTTCAGGATATGTCTGTTGAGGCGGGCAAGACCGCCTAAAAAGTCCTGCTTCGCCTGGTTGATATTTCCGAGAGATTTGATGATATCCTTCTTATGCTGATCATTGAGCTGGCTGCCAGCATCCTCTATGATATCCCGGATTTGTTTGAGGTAGTGCCGGACATTGTCAATGGATTTAAGTTCCTTCTTCGTGAGCCTGATGGTCGAATGCTTTAAAAGGTTTCTTTCATGCTCTTCAAAGCCGATCTCCTTTTCGATCTCTGCAGAGTCAGGTAGACTCAAGGAGATACCTTGGGCTGCCTTTGTTGCTGTTTCAGTAGACCCGTACCTGACCATTTTCCAGAGCAGTTTCCCGAGGAGATAAAAAAATGCCAGGAAAAAGATACCGTTCAGAATCGGCAAGCTTTCGGCAAATGTGTCGAAGAGGCTAGGGCTCATGATGAAGAACGTCAAGAAAGTTATGCAGTACGTGAGGGAGAGGGCAACATCCTTGCTCATGCCAAGCTTTGCCAAGCCATAGGTTGCCATAATCATCAACAGAACGATTATGAAGATCGCCAGGAAACCGAACGATTCGAAATTGAAATTGAAGAGCTTCCTAGAGCTAAAGAGGCCGATACCCATAATAAGGCCGACGAAGACAGTCACGGCTTTCCCTGACCGGCGTTCTGTCAGCCGCTGTGGGAGGACAGCTCCCGCCACAGCGATGAAAAGGCCGCAGAGTAGAATCAGGGTGACCCACTCTCCATAAGGACCTCTCAGGAATTCAAAGGGTTCAATTGGAACGAATCTTCTGAGTCTGAAGGGCATGCAGGGGTATCGTATGGTTGGGATATATATATTTTGCGAAATATAGGGGAATATGTCGTAAATCCCGAGCGCGCAAATAAAAAGAGCCCACACCAAACCGTGCAGGCTTCGAAAAATTCGGAAAAGAGCTTCCTTAGAGATCCACGCTTACTGTCACGTCCCGTCCAATTTCATCGGTCCCTCTGATGACCCCGTGGACATCGAGTTCAGCCCCGAGCAGATAATCAGAGAATTGTTTTTCATTGCCTGGAAGTTCGACCCTAACAGTTGCAGAACTGCCGCAAACCCGCACCGGGGCTATCACCCGGGAGAAGCTTGCCGCCGAATCTTTCGGGACCTTCCAAATGTAATAGGATATGAACCCCGCGTACCGGTTGGCTTTCCGGATAGTGACATCAACAGTCGATAGCGTTACGGACACACCGTTGATCTCGGTGACGCAGATCTCCATTCCGCTGTTTCCTGCCCGCACCAGCCTGCCGATTACCTTTGCCCCCTTGGAAAGCCTCCGCATCTCGGAAATGTTTTTGTCAGAATACATCACCAGAATGAAATAAATGTATCTTCCAGAGGCGTCTTTAGACCATGAGCTTTTCACAATCCCTTGTTCGACCCCGAGAACAACTCCCTTGGCGATTTTTAAGAGCCGATCATCCACATTCCTGACCGGATTCCGGACATTTCCAGTCACACGGTCAAAATAATGGTGTGTGTACTCCGCATTCACCGCAGAAAGAATCTGCCTCGCAACGTCATCTATAGAGGCTTTTCGGGCATCTGACAGGGTATTGCAGGGAGGGGAAACACCGGCAAAATGGCCACGAGGAATGTTTGCCATGAATGCAGGAACCTGGAGCTTATGCTGAATCAATGCTACGGGCGGTTTCGGAGGGGCCTGATCATGGCCCTGCAGACCATGACCGAACACCCCACCTAACAAGCTGGCAGCGAAGGAAAGCAGCAGTTTAAGCTCCATACCGAGACGCCTCCTCCTTGAGATCTTCGAGAAGCTTTTCGGCCTTCTCCTTTGCCTCCCGCTGGCCTTCCTTGCTGAACCTTTCCCTTAGATGTCTGAGAACCTCAGCTTTTGCGAAAAGATAGTCAGACTTACTTATCTCAAGCTGCACCCAGACATTGTATGCAGGGACCATGACAGCAGGCGAAAAGACCTCCTCGTAATAGATCTCCTTCTGCCTGACACCCTGCATATACAAGCTGCCTGTAAAGGTGGCAATCCCATCCTCAACATACCTGTCTACGGGTTCACCAGGAGAGTTGGAGCCCTTAACGTAATTGGTGAACTCGGAGCGGATGAACTGGGAGATGGACTGGATTGCAGCCTTGAGCGCCTCGGCATTCGCACACCGAATCGTGAGCGAATAATCAGCCCCGTTCAGGTAGCCGCCGGTAAAATACATCAGACCGTCATCATTCTCAAACAAGGTCTGGCATGTCCACTTCGGCCTTTTGTCATCAAGCGAAGTCCTGACCTGCACAGGCTTCTGGACCTCGTATGCCTCAAGAGCAGTCTGCCGAACCTGCTTGACAGCCTTCGACGATCCGCAGCCGGAAAACAGGAAGGCTGCGATGATAAAGGTTAGAATAAAAGATCCCCAATGATACCAGATAGTTTTAGATTCTCTTGATTTTAAACCCAACCTATCTATTTGATTTTTCATAAAAAAGCCTCCTTTCTAATCTGGAAGATAAGAAAGAAGGTTGAAGATGTCAACAGAAAAAGTTAATTTTCTATAATTATTTCAATAGTTTAGTTTAAACTCAAACTTGTTTTCGATTAATTCCATTACTTGATAATCTGCACGCTATTTTCGGATATGCAGATTTTTAATTTTGTCTAACCCTGCAAAATTATTAATAGCACAACCACTGATGTCCAGAAAACGCAGGTTTTCACAATATTTCAGGGGCGTAAGATCCCGAACTTTTGTGCCACTGATATTTAGCCTTTCAAGACTGTTACATTCCTTTAAAGGAGATAAATCTTCAACCAGGGTTCTCGTCAAATCGAGTGTTTGTAGATTATGCAGTCTCGCGAGTGGTGACAGATCCTTTATCTCTGTCGATTCCAGATTTAACTCGATGAGACCCGACAAAAAGGAGATGGGAGAAAAACTTTTGACATTGCATTTACCCAAATTGAGTCTTTTAAGCGCCTTAAAATTATTTAACTGATGGATATCCTCAAATTTACTTTGTGAAAGATCAAGCACGTAAAGATCCGGCAGAGAGGCAAGTTCAGAAACATCCTTAATATAAGTTCCCGACAGATTAAGATTCACTAAAGTTTTTATACTGGTTAATGGTTTAATATCCTCAAGAGAGGTTTTTTTTAAATGAAGTTTCAGCAGGGACGGCAACCGGTCGAATCCTTCCAAATTCTTAACAGGCGTTTCATTAAGCAATAAAACTTCCAGGGAAAGTATTTTTATCAGAGGTTTGATATTAACAATATTGGTTCTGCTTAACTCCAGGTTTTTCAGTTTTTGACAGTCTACCAAGGGCTGAATATCCGTCACTTTGGTTCCTGAAAGAAAGATAGATTCCAAATTTTGCAGTTTGGATAGAGGGTCTATATCATCAATATCACAATTTTCAAAAGAAAGCAGAACAAGATTTTTGAGTTCAACGAGAGGAGTAAGCTCTTTTATTGCCGCATTTTTCAGATAAATCTGTTTAAGATCAGGAACCCTGATCAGCTGATGGAGGGATGTAATATGATCCCTTTCATCATTGTTAAGAGTTTTACTAAAAACTTTACCATCATCATAAATTATTTCACTTAGTCTAAAAATGTTACCTCCTAAATCAAAAAAGCTACTCCTGTAGTTAAAACCAAGGAATGATATCACAGAAATATTTAATGTGATGAAAAGTATCCAAAATATCAGACGGAATCGGGTATGAAATCTTTCACCATTTTCAGGCCATTTTTGACTAAGCGGGAGTTTCCTGATCTTCAAATATACTGCCAAATACCCAACTCGACTAAATAAGGAAAGTACGATGAAGAGGATAGAAGTACCGGCAAGTAATTTAAAAGGATTTAGAATTGGATAGGAAGTTAATTCCTTGTAGATTTCTATATCAATCCCGGAAAAACCCATTTCCCTGAGTAATATTTGGATTCTATCGACGAAAAACAAACCTGCAAAAATGCAGGTACCCCCAACATTGAGGATTATAATAATCAGAAGCCAACCTAAAAAACTCGATGCGCACAATCTTCCTGTAGAATTTGATCGGATGAGCCCCCGGGCACCTCGCAAAAGATAAAAACGGATCTCTTCCAGGTGGTTTGCCAAAACAGATAAAACAGAGATGATACAAAAACTTGAAGCAACGCAACGGGTTGCATCAGAAAATAGCAAGTCTTGACGGGAGTAATTGAATCCAACCCATAAAGATAGAGACATAATTGAACAAACAAAAATAATTTGGCTTTTTTTTAAAGTCGGCTGAGTAAATTTCAGACAATCCAATATGAGAAAATCTGACAATATTTCCCCCTGCCCGAACCAGGCCTTGATGATATAGTCTTTAAGGCAGGCCATTTTTTTAAACCCATATTGCGAGATCTTCAACAAAGAAAAAGCCAATAACACAAATATCATTGAAGATAGAGCAAGAATTTGTTGCCCTTTAATAAACAGGATGAAATTGAAAGGCATAAGGATCATCACAACTATAAAGGACATATACCATGAAAATCTTGATCTTTCCTTTTGCTCAATATTTTGTCTCTCATTTTCCAAAAAGCAGGATATCATTTCATGATTGAAACTGATCCGTTTCTCTGGAGATTCAGACTTCAAAAGCCGTACCAGTTCCTCCCTCAGCATCCCTTGCTCAATAAGCTCCTGGTAGGGGGGTGATGCAACAAGCCCTTCACCAGACATTCGGGCACGAT
>Ga0315549_1004082_pt1 | contig 12535 bp, 10 predicted proteins | sample SalMarSW160200MG_FD_203101 | JGI IMG/M metagenome (GOLD analysis project Ga0315549, IMG submission 203101) | Salt marsh sediment microbial communities from the Plum Island Ecosystem LTER, Massachusetts, United States - Salt Marsh Sediment SW1601-200 ... | reverse complement strand
GGCCCAGCAGTTTATCCTGCAAAAACGCACCCAGTTCAGCAAATAATCCAAAGGACAAAGGAAATTTTCGCTGAGATGGGGTTCACGGAAATTCGAGGTCCAATAGTTGAAACGGCCTTCTGGAATTTCGATGCTTTATTCCAACCTCAAGACCATCCGGCAAGGGAAATGCATGACACCTTCTACTTGAAATATCCAAAGACTGGAAAACTGCCCAAAAAATCCATAGTGAACAAGGTTGCTAAAACACACGAGAATGGTTGGAAAACAGGTTCAAGGGGCTGGCAATACTCTTGGAGTCCGGAGGAAGCGAAAAAACTTGTTTTCAGAACACACACAACGGCAACGACGATTCGATATTTGGCTGAACATAAAGAACCACCCGTAAAAGTGTTCTCTGTTGACCGCGTATATCGTAATGAAAAAATGGATTACAAAAGCCTAGCTGAATTCCACCAAATCGAAGGCATAATCATGGATAAAAACGTGACACTACGCGACCTTATAGGAACGTTAAAAGAGTTTTATCTTAGGCTTGGATTGAAAAAAGTGCGGTTCTGGCCAAGCTACTTCCCATACACGGAACCATCAGCGCAGTCAACAGTTTACATTCCCGAGCTTAAGAAATGGTTTGAACTCTGTGGAATGGGAATATTCCGTCCCGAAGTGTTAGCTCCCTTAGGCATAGAATATCCTGTTTTAGCTTGGGGTGGAGGTTTGGAACGTTTAATAATGCTGAAGCTTGGCTTGGATGACATCCGATTCTTGTATAAGAATGATTTAGGCTGGATTAGGAGGATCCCGACATGCCAGTAATCACTCTGTACAAAGATAGATTCTCAAAGTTTGTTGGACGTTCGCTGACTGTTGAGGAGATGGCTAAGTGGCTTCCGTGGATAGGATCTGACATAGAAGAAGTAGGCTCTGATTACGTGAAAATAGAGTTTAATCCAAACCGTATTGACTTCTCAAGCTATGCTGGCGTAGCAAGAGCCTTTCAAGGATTGATGGGATGGAAAACTGGTTTACCAAAACACGTAGTGCATAAGGACAATATTATATTGAAAATTGATGAATCCGTTCAGAAAGTTCGACCATACATGCTGGGCGCTGTCGTTAGAAACATGAAGTTGGACGAGGATGCGGTTAGGGAAATCATGGAGATGCAGGAAGACCTCCACTGGGGTGTCGGTAGAGATCGTGGAAAAGCTTCGATAGGAGTGCACAACCTTGACAATGTTAAGCCTCCGTTTACATATTTGGCTGCTGACCCTGATGAAGTGAAGTTTGTTCCTTTGGCGAAAACAGAAGAAATGACATTGCGGGAAATTATTGAAGAGCATGAAAAGGGAGTAGCCTATAAGCATCTGGTTGAGTGGTCTCCAAAATATCCGCTTTTGATAGATGTTGAGGGAAAAGTTCTTTCCATGCCGCCGATAATAAATGGTGAACTGACACGGGTGGACGCTGAAACAAGAAACTTTTTCCTTGATGTAACAGGACCAGACCTTAGAGCTGTTAAACAGTCTTTAAATGTTCTCGTCACAGCCCTTGCAGACATGGGTGGAATAATCGAGTCGGTTAAAGTGAAATATCCAGATAAGACGATTGTTTCTCCAGATTTAACTTCGCAAAAGATGAAGTTGCGAAGATCATATGCTAACGAATTGTTGGGGGTTAGGCTTTCAGAAAACAAAATTGTTGAATGTTTGAAAAAATGTAGATTAAATGCGATAAGAGCCGAAGATGGAACTATTGAGGTTGAGATTCCAGCCTATCGAATTGACATTTTACACGAGGTTGATTTGGTTGAAGAGGTTGCCATTGGTTATGGTTATTACAGGCTTAAACCGACAAAGCCGAAGACTGTGACAACAGGTAGCTTTCACGAGGCTACAAGGCTTGCGAATGTTGTTAGGCAAATAATGATAGGTTTAGGCTTTACAGAAGTCATGAATTTTATACTGACAAACAATGACATTCAATTCAGAAGAATGAGGAGAAAACCAGAAAAAACCGTTAAAATTGCAAATCCAACATCTTCAGAATACAATATAGCCAGAACAAGCCTATTGCCGTCTTTGATGAAGAATTTAATGGATAACAAACACGAAAGCTTCCCCCAGAGAATATTCGAGGTCTCAGACATCATAAACGTTAATATGAAAACTGAATGTCGCTCTGAAAGAAATCTCCACGTGGCGGGAGTCTCAGCACATTCAACAGCCAATTTCACAGAAATAAAATCCACAGTGGAAGCATTATTGACTGATCTAGGCCTGTCCAGATGGAAAATAAAACCCACATGCAATTCAAGCTTCATAGAAGGAAGAGTTGCAATAATACAGTTGCGAAAAAGGAACATTGGCTTTTTAGGTGAAATACACCCGGAAGTTCTCAACAACTTCGAATTGGAAAATCCCGTCAGCGGCTTCGAAATAAACCTAGAAAATCTTATGTAAGTTGTCTCTCCTTTTTTAAAAAACTGTTTTCTTGCCTGAATTAAAAGATTTTTAGAGAATCCTCAGTCCTCAACTTTGTGTCGAAATCGTAAGAACGTTAAGGGATATTAACACACTCATAGTGAAGCTCTTCATATCAGATTATCTCTCATTTTAAACAGAGATATTCTGGATATCGAAACGGGCGAGTTCCTTCAAAATCGATCAATGGATGGCTAGACGTACTTTTACCTCACATAGGGCACTGGAAAACCTTTAGACAAAAAAAGAGGGCTAAGTAGGAGCTTGACTTTTCGCCGTTTTTCTTAGATTGCCGATATGTTTAACGATGTATCCTATGCTAAATAGCACAGCGGCAATACCGATCAATGTCATCGCATTTGACAATCCGCTAAAAACGTTTGCTGTAGATTCAAGTTGCCTTATCATGGCATCATCATATCTCGAAGCGTAAGATTCCGCCGCCGAATACGCTTGTCCCCTCAAATCCAAGGCATTTTGATAATGCGTTTTTGCATCAGCAAAGTTTCCTTTAACATAGGCAAGATCTCCCGCAGCCGTTTCATTATCCGCTCTAAGACAAAGTAACTTCGCCTTATGGCTGGCGTAATAGTAATAGTCATAGGTGGGTTCTGGCATCCTTGAAAGTATCTGGTTCAGTTCTTGAGCTTCGGCCTGAACAGTTGAATAGACAGCGAAATCTGGATCATATGCATGTTTGAAGGTTTCCTCTTCAAGGACTTTTTTCGGCTCAACCGTGCTGTTAACGTGTTCCACGAATATTGTGTAAGCGTGTAAGAATAGGTTGGAAGCTTCGGAGGTCTCCGGAACAGAAAAGGTTACAGTAAAGACACGCGATTCGTACCTTGGAACTCTAACAGGAGGATCAAAGCTTACAGTGTAATTTCTATCCCAGTCAAAACTTACCGTAACACTAGAAACATTTATCTGTCGATCGTCTGCTTGCGTTGTCACGACAAGGATTGCAATAGAACCTGTCTTATACGCAAAAACATCGTCATCGTAGTATGGATCGTGACCTTTAAACGCACAACCAATCCAATCTCTCGATATTGTTAAGCCATCTACAGCTTGAACTCGATCTACAGTCGATATCAAAATCGAAGTAGAGAATAGAAGCGTCAATACATAGAGCCGTATTCTTTTCATTTAACTCCCTCTGGAGCTTGATAGTCTAGCTCAAGGGTATATATATCTTTTATTAGCTACATTCAACTGAGCCTCCCCAATCAAGTATGTTATTTTGTTGCACGCACCTCGACTGATCAAGATTGCCATTGCTAATGGTGAAAGGACTTTAGAACTTACTGGAAACCTTATAAAAAACTCTCTGTGATTCTCGCCTTTGTGGAATGGGCATAACTATGCCTCTGAGAAGATTTATTTGTAAGAGTATGCAAAATTTAGCTAGCGATGAAATGAGCACAATCCCACCGGAACTCTCTTCGCGGAGAACCATGCAGACGGACCCAACAGAAAAGGCAAGCATCATGCTTGCTTTGTTATGATGGCGGGTTTACCCAATCATGGGACACGGTGGGCGCGGGCAAAAAATCCCACGCTGAGAGTCCTTAACATAGAGGAGCGTACCGCTCCACAATGAAGTTAAGGGATAGGTTACGTGGGAAACAAAAACGCCCGCGAAAACAACTTTTAAGTTAAGGCGTCTCAGTGCACGAAAATCAAGGCAGGCTGGTTACTCAATCAGTTGAAGGAGCCAGCTGAATATTTGACGCTGCGAAGCACAGTAGTAGATTATGGGGACACGCCTGTTCTGTCAGCAGATAAAATTCATGTTGTGTTGCCGAATGAGAATGTGGATTTGGATTTTCGTGTTTTGCGTGTTGAATGTTATGTTGATGGTAAGATGCATGCTTTGGAGTTGACTTTGAAGCTTGGGCGTGAAAGGCCTTTGCTTGCTGATTATTTGTATGCTTTGTGGAGTAAGACTGATAGTTTGAGTAGGCATAAGATTGCGAGGTTGGTTTGAGGTTGGCGGGGGTAAGAGGACGGTTGTTGAGGTTCGAGATGATTCGCATAGGGAGATTAGGAAGTTGGCTTTGTTGAATGATTTGCGGATTTATGAGGTGGCTAATGCGGTTATTGAGGAGTTTTTGAAGGATGAGGAGAGGGTGAAGGTTTTGATTAGGAGGCTGAAGCTTTAAATTGAAAGCGGAGCTAAGATTTGTGTGGTGTGGGTGTATGTGAGAAGGCTGAGGCCTGAGGAGAGGGTTAATCTTGCTGTTGGTATGAGTGATGTTTGTGTTCGGGTTTGTGCTGATGGTGTTAGGGATGGGGATCCAAGTGTTAGTGAAGAGGAGCTTGTTGAGCGTGTTAGGGAGAGGTTGTTGTTTTCAAAGCGGCGGAGAAGTGGGGTTTAGGCGCTGGAGAGTTTTGAAGAGCTTGTTAGAAGGCTTGTTGGTGGTTTTAACGCGGTTGGATTAGAGTATATGTTTACTGGGGCTTTGGCTGTGAGTTATTATGGTAGGGCTCGCACGACTGTGGATGTTGATGTTGTCGTTGCAGTTGTTGACAAGGGGTGGCGGACTAAGCTTGTTTCGGCTTTAGAGAGGGCTGGGTTGGTGGTTGATGAGGAAAGGGTTGATGCGGCTTTGAGGTCGGGTTATGGAATAGTTACGTTTGAGGATAGTAAGTCGCCTCTTACCGTTGATGTTATACTTTCGGATGTGAAGCTTGTGAGGAGGGCTGGAAGTATTTTGGGTTTGGCGACTTTTTATCAGACGCCTGAGGATTTGATTTTGGCTAAACTGCGGATGATTAGGGCGACTGTTCCGAGGGAGAGGGCGTTGAAGGATGAGGGTGATGTGAAGGCGATTCTGAAGTTCACTAGGGTTGACATGGATTTGCTTGAGAGGCGAGCACGGGAGAACAATACGTTGTCGATACTTGAAGGAATGATCGCTGATAAGCCTAGTTAGAGAGATGGATTGGCTATGAGAACAAGAATGAAGCTGATTACTTGTGTGTTTTAAGGGGTCGGTATGAGGTTTAAGCCTTTGATTTTTTGGAAGTGTTCGGTGTTTCTTGTGGCTAGACTGTAGCCTTTGGTTAGGGTGATTGCGCCTATCATGATGTCTCTTAATCCGATGGGTTTGCCTTGTTTTTCTAGTTCGGTGTATATGCGTCCGGCGTTTTGGGCTGATGTGAGTTCCATTTTTAGGATAATTAATCTTTTGAGCAGTGTTTTGGTTGAGGCTAGGTTTTTTTCGTGTTTTTTGGATTTGTAGGCGCCGTAGAATAGTTCGAAGGCGTTTATGGTGGTTGTGGCGAGTGTGTATCCTTTTGTTTCCATTTTGGTGAGGGAGTTGACAGTTTTTGTTTTGAAGAGTGTACCGAATCATATCGTCGCGCGCGAGAAGAGCCTTGCTCTCTTCAGATGTTGATCCGATTTTGCGTTGAATTCTTGATTGTATGAAGGGGTCCCGAATATGGCATTCGCGGGCAGGGATGTACGCCGCAAGACTGAAATTGGCTCGAAAGAGGAAACCTTTTCTGATTGTGCAGTAAATTATGCGGTATGAACCGAGACGAACGAGTGTGGATTACGCGCAACTATGGAAATTGTAGTGGATGTAGAAGATGTGAGATCGCCTGTGCGCTTTATCATGAAGGGAAAATCTGGCCTGAAGCTTCCAGAATACGGATTTTCATGATTGTCCCAGGAGTTGAGATTCCCCATTTATGCTTCCAATGCGAGGATTATCCATGTGTTGAAGCATGCTCAACAGACGCTCTATCCGTAAACGGTCAAACTGGGGCAGTAAACGTAGATACTTCAAAATGCACCGCTTGCGGTCTCTGCATAGAGGTTTGCCCGGGAAATGTACCCCACCTCCATCCAGAAGGAAACTACATTGTCATCTGCGATTTGTGTGATGGAAAGCCAAAATGCGTCGAAGCATGCCAAGAAGGCCGATGGAACACTTTAATCCTTATTCCAAGAGAAAAAGAAGTCTCATATAAGACCTTAGCCAAAACACCCCAAAAACTCACGCGTGAAGTCGCCAAGAAAATTCTTGGAGAAGAAACCGCAAAGGAGGTTATAGACTGATGAGGGGCTACGCCGGGAAATTCTTGGAAATAAACCTTTCCGGCAGAAACGTCAAAGGCACGAAATTTTCAGACGAGATTCTAAGAGATTATATCGGCGGAAGAGGCCTGGCCACCAAGGTTTTATGGGATAGACTTGGCACAAAATGGGAAACTGTGGATCCACTTGGCCCAGAGAACATTCTACTTGTCCTTACAGGCCCGTTCACAGGATACTTCCCCGGAACAAAAGTCTGTATCTCAGGAAAGTCGCCCCAAAGCAATGGTATAATAGGCTCAACGGTTGCAGGCGAGTTTGGAATAGACTTGAAATGCGCAGGCTATGACGGGGTAATAATAACTGGAAAAGCAGAAAAGCCATGTTACATATTCATATGCGACAGCCAAGTCGAAATCAAAGACGCCTCGCCCATCTGGGGCAAAAAAGCAAGGGAAACCCTACGTTTTCTGGTTAATAAGTCAATCGCGGAAATCAAAGACATTCGGCCTAGCCACGGGGAAGTGAAGGAACCCTCAATTCTCTATATTGGACCGGCCGGAGAAAATAAGACTAGGGTTGCAGCTGTCGTCGCCAAGTATGCCCATGGAGCCGGTTATGGTGGATATGGCGGAGTAATGGGGGCTAAGAACTTGAAAGCAATAGTCGCAAAAGGATTTGGGGCGGTACCAGACGTTTGTGACCAAGAGAAGGTGATGGATCTAGCCCAGGGATTTTCTGAATTGAATTTTGAGAATGAAAGGTTCAGACGCTGGGGGACTGGAGGGGGAGGCTACTTCTTTGGGGCCGAAACGAGTTCTGAACCTGTCAGAAACTGGCAGAATGAATGGCATGACAGGGAAAGTTACAGGGGAGAAGAATTCGACAAGTACTGGGTTAAGAAGAACTGGGGAGACTTTGGCTGTCCAACGACATGTCTAAAGCTTGCGGTGCTAAAAACTGGAAGGTTTAGGGGAGCAATATGCGACAATCCAGACTATGAGCTTGAAGCCTATTTGGGAACAAATCTCGGAATATTCACCCCTGAAGAGAACATCTACCTATCCTACGTTAGTAACGAGCTGGGCTTGTGTGGGATTCAAGGTGGGGCAGTGTTAGGATTCGCAGCAGAACTCTACGAAAAAGGAATACTAACAAAGAAAGATCTAGATGGAATAGAACTTGAATGGGGAAACGTCGAAGCCTTCACAGCTTTAGCTGAGAAAGTGGCCTTCAGGAAGGGAATTGGTGACGTCCTAGCCGAGGGAGTCTATCGGGCAGCCCTGAAGCTTGGAGAAATCAAAGGTGTCGATCTGCTCAAGTACGCTGTTCACGAGAAGGGCGTAGCCATAGGAGCGCATGGAGTTAGGAGCGGAAAAGACTTCATTTCAGAAGACATTGCCTACGCGTGCTCAGTTCAAGGCGGAGACCACACATCGTCGGCTTATCTCCCGCTTGACCAAGGAGGCGAATTATCCTCAATAATGGCTGACTCAGCCATCTACTGCATCTTCGCCGCATTCGGAATCGAAGACACAGAAATATTCAACTTTTACGAGGCGACAACAGGATGGAGACTGACACAGAAGGAATGGTATAAGGAAAAAGCTCTACGAATACTGCACCTGCAAAGAGCCATGCTGCTTTTAGGCGGACCAGACGTCAAGTGGAAGCCTAAACTGGATGATGATAATCCGCCGCGGTTCTGGGAGCCACTGCCCTCAGGACCCTACGAAGGAAAAACACTAGATAGAAAGAAGTTTGAAGAGTCAAGACTTGAATACTTTGAAGCTGCCGGCTGGAACGAGAACGGAGTGCCAAAACCAGAAACGTTACGAAAACTGGGTCTAGAAGACGTAGAAGCGAAACTTAGGGATGCAGCCCTGATAGAATAGCTCCAAAGCCACAGAACTGCGCGCAGAAGTAGATATACATGGTTTTTGAAGGTTAGAAAAATATATGTGATGTTAAAAGAATGGAGTATCCTTCAAAACTAATCCGCGCGCGGCTTGTACCCTCATCTGAGTGGTTTCAAGAAAAAAGGAGAAAATATGAGTTTTCGTCTGAGCGTGTTACTCCTTTTCCGGTTAGGTTGGAGGCATGTTAGAGTTGAAGCAATCATATACAATCTTCCAAGAACCATCAGATTGCCTTTCATAGAGGGTCAAGGCTTTACCATCTGGCATAGCATTAATCGTCTCGCCACCTGCCTTGGGAGTCATTTTTAATGTGTATCTACATCGAGTTAATCCTAAGTCGCCATATACCTTAGCTTCCTCTATAGTGATGGCTATATCTAAATTCATCTGATCGAATGCGGGCTTCATTCCTTCTCGTATCTGCTCTTTTCCGATTCTTACAGGGGTGTCTGGTGGCATCTGTACCCCGTCATCAGTCCATAAGGAAATCCAAAGATCGAAATCTCCAGTGTTAACACAGACAGCATATTGGTTTAACATCTCTTTTATGGCAGTGATGTCGCTTTTTCTCCCTTCATCCATTTCCTATTATCACTCCTTCTTGGTACTTCTATAGCTCCCCACCCAGGAGCTAAACCATTATATTCGGCAAATCATCGCTTAAGCTTTGTGCGAAATAAAGAATAAGTGCAGTTTCCCACTGGTCTGTTTAACAAGAGCGTGCTGTCACGACTTTAAGCGTCCACGCGCGTACCGGGATTACCTTCAAATCATAAAATAAGAACTAAAACCAGTTTTACCACAATTATTGAATTCGCCTGCGCGCTTTGTGTCACAACTCACCCTAATCATTAATCCGTCATAATTTGTTGTTGTAGACCCCCCTAGGTAGTCAACAACAACACTCACACCAGTCCTTGCACAATTCCACGAGAAGCTTTCCACATGAATTTCAAGAAATTCCCCTTTAAAGAAGACAATAGGAAAGCATCTTTCGAAGACGAAAACAACACTGCAACCATAATGACATAAATCCCTGCACTATGCCACAAACCTCATCACAAGTCAGAATGGAGGTATCTCTTGCGATCCCGGATCAAATCGCGCGCAACCCAGAAAAATCACGGCAAAGAAGCCTCAATGAAGGCTCACCGGGCACGCCAAAAACTCGCCGGCGCCGAAAACCACGAAATAGAAACACCATTTACAACAGTCAAACAAATGTCTAGAAAGGAGCTGCTCCGCAACAGAAGATGAAATGTTGTACAGAGACAACCTAACTTTTAAGTCTCACTTTTGCATAGAACCTTAGAAGCTAATAGAACGGCAGGGTAAAGAACTTGGACATAGAAACAAAAATCGATTTGATTTGCAGACCTCCAACAGAAGAAGTTCTGACCATGGAAGGTTTGAGGCGGCTTTTAGAAACAGAAGAGCATCCCATAGCCTACAACGGCTGGGAACCCTCGGGCCTAGTGCATCTGGGAACAGGTGTCATCTGTGCTTATAAAATGAAGGATTTTGTCGAAGCTGGAATACAATTCAAGGCTTATCTTTCCACATGGCATGCTTGGCTAAACAACAAGCTAGGCGGCAACCTAGAATTAATTAGAAAGGCAGCAGCTCTCTTCAAGCATTCGTGGATAGCTCTCGGCGTTCCAGAAGACAAAGTTGAGTTCATCTATTCAGACGAGCTTTACAACGACTTAAGCTACTGGACAAAAACAATTATGATTGCAAAAAACTTGACAATAGCTAGAACGAGGCGAACCCTTGAAATTGCTGGAAGAAAGGACACAGAAGCGAACTATGTCTCAGACTTTCTTTACACGCCTATGCAGGTGGCAGACATCTTCCACATGGAAGTGAAAATTTGTCAGTTAGGCATAGATCAACGTAATGCGAACGTAGTTGCAAGAGAGCTAGGCGAAAGACTGGGATTCTGGAAACCAATATGTGTTCACCACCATCTACTACAAGGTCTGGCGAAACCATCTCTGTGGCCGATTCCGGAAGGAAAAGAAAGAGAAGCATTATCTTCAGCCAAAATGTCAAAGAGTCAACCTGAAACATGCATATTCATTTACGATTCACCTGAAGAAATAAAACAGAAAACTAGAAGGGCCTTCTGTCCAGAAAAAACCGTAGAATTCAATTCGATTCTGGATATTTGCAAGTACATAATCTTCAGGGAGACCGAGACATTCACGATAGAACGTCCAGCAAAATTCGGCGGCACAGTGCAGTTCCAGAGCTACCAAGAACTAGAAAAAGCCTACCGACACGGCAATCTACACCCACAAGACCTCAAAAACGCTCTAGCACACGAATTGGCCATGATCCTCGAACCTGCCAGAAGATACTTTGAAAGCAACAACGCGGCAAAGAAATGCCTTGACGCCGTAAAGAATGCCAAAATAACAAGGTAGAAAAATGTCAACACGACTCGAAGAAAAAGAGGAAAAAATTCTTCAAGCATTAGAACGTTTGGCTCAGAAATCAGCAAAGGAAATTCCAATAATTGTTGAGGGAAAAAATGATGTTGAAGCACTAAGGGTATTAGGCATAGAAGGAAAGATTATAGAGGCGAAAACTGGCGGAAAATCCATGTTGGACGTTATCTCCGAGGTGGAAGAATGCGGGGCACAGGAGGTCATCTTACTATTGGATTTTGATAGACGTGGAAGGGAGTGGACCAGAAGTTTGAAACAGTATTTGGAAAAGATGCAGATAAAGGCAAACGTTGTTTTCTGGAAGAAACTCCGTGGCATTGTGGGTCGTGAAGTAAAGGATGTTGAGGGTTTGGCAAGTTACATGGAAACCTTAAAGAGGAAGATTAACGGTTTCACGTAAAGGTTTCGCTATTTTCTTTTGCGGTAGATCTTAACTCCGTCACGTTCCGTAACGTATTCAAAACCTGCCTTAAGCAGCTCCTCATTATTTGCACTGGAACCATTTCACCTTCGCCATTAACCGCTGAACAGTGTCTAAAACGTCAGCGTCAGTAGCTGAAAAGGCACATTATGCGCACACGCTAAAATGATAAGATACTTGATATCCAAATGGCTCAAAGGGTAAGTTCAACTTGTATCGTAGAGTCTTTTTGACATGAAAGACATTTTATCTGTGAAATGTCCGCTTGGCTGGATCGGAACAATGAACTTAAAAAGAAAGAAAGGGGAGATGCGACTTTGAAGTTTCGTTACCAGAGTTTTCTAGCTTTCTTGTGTTTGAATGCCTTCAGCAATGCAATACCAGTTGCGGTGCTTAACAGCAACAACGGTGCTACCCGCATGGTGAATTCTGGAATCGGGTTCACTTCTCCAGTGACCGTGCCACTAAGTGTGCCGGATTGTTCCGGTGGAAGCGGATCCAGCTGAAAGTTGATGTTTGGCGTGTCTTGATAAGCAACGACTTCTACATCTGTTATATTCTGTGTCTGGAATCCATTTGCCGAGGCTTCAACAGTATAGGTGCCCGTGGGCAAGCCATAGATTTTGTAGTCGCCGTTCTCATCCGCTGTTGCACTACCTGAACCTGTTCCTGAGGCTGACATTGTTGCACCTTCGATTGGTCTCCCATCAGCGTCAGTCACTTTTCCGCTTATGCTTCCAGTAGGCGAAGGACTAAGCATCACGATTGTGATATCTACGTGGCTTGTTGTTTCACCTGCTACCACGGTCACGTTAGCCGGTAGCGATCCTCCATAGAATCCAGAAGCCACGCCTTTTCTTGCCATAACCATGTAATTGCCTGTTCCAAGTCCAGAATTTATGGTGTAACTTCCATTCGAGTCTGTTGCGCACACGAATCCCATGTACTCAGGCGTGTCCAAACACGTTGCCATGACCGAAGCGTTTGCTACGGGCAAATCGTTTTCGCCCGTTATTCTTCCAGTGATAATTCCTGATGGAAACAACGTGATATCGACATCTTTTGTCTCGACGCCTCGTATCACGCTGATTCCAGTTGTCATGTTGGACACATATCCTTTAGGAAAGGGAACAGTTACATTGTAAGTTCCTGTTTCGAGATTAGTTGCCATCAAATATGTTCCGTCAGCGTTGGTGGTGGCATAGCCGAAG
>Ga0315549_1004074_pt1 | contig 12549 bp, 10 predicted proteins | sample SalMarSW160200MG_FD_203101 | JGI IMG/M metagenome (GOLD analysis project Ga0315549, IMG submission 203101) | Salt marsh sediment microbial communities from the Plum Island Ecosystem LTER, Massachusetts, United States - Salt Marsh Sediment SW1601-200 ... | reverse complement strand
GCCAGGCGGTGGCCGACTGCGTTAGGCCCCGAAGTCTGCGCCAGAAACGGCATACTAATCCGGAAACCTTAATAATGTCTTCACATTCGTGCTGTACCGTTGGGATAGCTGGAGGTTTACCCAGCACGGTGCGCGAATCTCGCCACCGGAGAGGATAGTCTCGGTCGAAGAGCATCAGAAAGGAGGTAAGTGATGGCTGAGAATCGACTAGTGCGGGCGGGGCTAGCAGTGGTGGCCCTGCTCGCAGTTGTGGGAGGTGTTAGCTTCCTCATCGCCGCCACTAATAGTTCAGACTCGACGACGGTCTCCGCGGCAGCGTCCGCAACGGAGAGCCAGTCAGGGTCTCTGTCTTCGAGCAGCGCCGTTCAGGAGGTAGAAGAGGTAGAAGAGAAGCCCTGGTTAGGGGTGGCGCTAGCTCGCACTCCCGACGGCGTTACCATCGCTCAGGTTATCGCCGACAGCCCGGCCGACGCAGCAGGCCTGCAGCGGGGCGACGTCATCGAAGCCGTCGATGGGACCGAGGTCGCCAACATGAGCGACTTCCGCGACCAACTCGACGACAAGAGCGTCGGCGACACTCTGACCCTGGCCATATCCCGCGACGGCCAGGCGCAGGATGTCGCCGTCACCCTGGAAGCGCAGCCGGAGCCCCTTCCACGGGCGATTCCCCTGCTGCCGGAACTGGAAGGCATACCGGCGGGCGAGATGTTCGGCCACATCCTCGGCGGCCAGTTCGATCTCACAGACGAGGAGGGCAACCCCGTCACAATCGTCCTGGAGGCAGGGACCGTCGCCAGCGTTGACGCCGATGCTGGAACGCTGACGGTGGACCTGAACGCGGGCGGCATCAAGACCTACACGGTGGAGGACGATGACCTCATCTGTCGGGGTGAACTCTCCGACCTGGAGGAAGGCGACAACGTCACGGTCATGACCGTGGGCGACGATGTACGCGCCGTCCTCACGGGTGGCCGGCTGGGCTTCCTTCCCGGCCTTGGTGGTGGCATGCGAGGCGGAATGCGAGGCGGCGGGTTCGGCCCCGGTGGTGGCCGATTCGGAGGCAATGGGAGCTTCGGGAATGGCGGTTTCGGTTCGTACTCTCCGCCGGACGCCGCTCCTAACGCAGCCTCCGGTACAGGGCTGTAGCTGGACCGGGACTGAGGTCAAGCTGGACCTAGTACTGCAGGATCAGGAAGCCTCCCACGACGTTGGAGGGAGCCTGCTCTCCGGGCAGGCTCCCTCCAACACTCGCGGCGGACGATGTCTAAAGACCCAAGCGTGCGATGCGGGTGGCTAGAAGAATCCACGACTGGAACAGCCAAACTCATTCCCTGAGGAGGTAGCCATGTACTTGCGAAGCATACTTGCGGCCGCTCTGGTCAGTGCCCTGGTTAGCGCTGGCGCCGCTATCGCGGTCGTTCAGCTCTGGCCGGATGATGGTGGGGAGGCGCAGCCAGCCGCTGCGATCCCCACCCCTGCCAACTCTGCATCCGCTCCTGCTCCTGAGGGGAGCTCCTCCGACCAAGCGTCTCTCAGCAGCTCCGCTTGTCTTCCCGCCGCGGAGGTCTATGATCGGCTCCGGGCAGCGGTGGTCGAGATCACCAGCACGGTGAGCGCCCGAAGCCCTTTCGGGCCACCGGCCGAAGGGGTGGGCAGTGGCATTATCATCGATGAGCAAGGCCTTATTCTCACCAACTACCACGTCATCGCCGAGGCCGACAATCTGGAGGTTAGATTTGCGGATGGCACGGCGGTCTCAGCCCAGGTGGTGGGCCGCGATCCCGGCAACGACCTGGCGGTCATCCGGGTCAATGTGTCCGGTGAGGAACTCACTCCTGCTCCGCTCGGCGACTCGGATGCCGTTCAGGTTGGCGATTCTGTCCTGGCTATCGGCAACCCTTTCAATCTAGAGGGAACGCTCACCCAGGGGATCGTCAGCGCCCTGAGCCGGACGTATGCGCCAGAGGATGGCACTCGGCCCATTCGCAACATGATCCAGACCGATGCAGCGGTGAACCCCGGCAACTCCGGTGGGCCCTTGCTCGACTGTCAGGGAGAAGTCATCGGCATTAACACCCTCTTGGAGAACCCCACAGGAGACCGCGTCAATGTGGGTGTCGCCTTTGCCGTGCCCATCAATACGGCTGAACAGTTCCTGCCAGACATGCTCGCCGGGGAGACGGTGAGCCATCCCTGGCTAGGCATAGCAGGACAGGAAGTCACGCCGGCGCTGGCTCAGGACATCGACCTATCAGTGAATGCCGGGGTATATGTGACCCTCGTGGCGGCGAATAGCCCCGCCGAAGCGGCTGGCCTTCAGGGGGCGTTCCGCTCAGAGACGGAGGCAATGCGAAGCTCGTCCCTTCCCGGCGGCGGCGATGTCATTGTCGCGGCTGACGGGCAGATCGTAGCCAGCGTCGAAGACTTGGCCAGCTATCTGGATACGCAGAAGAGGCCGGGTGACACGGTGGAGTTGCAGGTCCTCCGCGACGGGCAGGAGTTGTCGCTGGAGGCCACCCTGGCGGAGTGGCCTGACTAGAGCTTCGACGCGATGTGAAGACAGCCTCATCTGCAAGCGTGAGTCTCACCCCCTGTCTACTTGACCTGCGAAGAAACCGGACCAACATCGACACCACACAGATCGATAGCCACATCGTCTCTCCGTTAGCCAGCAAACAAAAGTCTGCGCTGTCACACTTTCGCAACGATTTTCTCCCTCTACGGCGCGTAACCTTAGCCTAGAAGTGATGCAAAGAGAGCATCATCTGGCAGCGCAGGTCTCATCTGCAGCCTGCTTGACCTGTGAAGAAACGGATGGAGGACTGACATCCCACAAGGTGAATAGGGAGAGGTGAATCGACCATGAGTGAAGCAGTGAACGACTACGATGATCTGCTGGAAGATGCTGAACATCGCTGGCGCAATCGCGTCATCGGGCTCGTCGTGCTCGCAGTGTTAGTCGCGGCCGGTGCCTACGCGCTCTGGGCCCTGGTCCTGAGCGACGGGGGGTCCTCAGCGGACGAAACCCAGACGGCGACGGTGGAGCGAGGCTCCATCACGAAGACACTTAGCACCAGTGGCGTCGCCGTCGCGCAGTCAACTGCGGAGCTCTCATTCGGCCAGTCCGGAGTTGTCTCAGCCGTGAACGTCACCCTTGGGCAGGAGGTCAATCAGGGAGATATCCTTGGCGAGATCGAGCCAGACGAGCTTGAGAGTGCCCTAACAACCGCGGAAGTGAACCTTGCCTCCACCCAGGCGAAGCTCGACGAACTCCTCGAGGGCAGCAGCGAGTCCGACCTCGCATCGGCGGACCAGAGCCTCCTGCAGGTGCAGGCGAGCTTCGATCAGGCCGAGGATGCTCTGGAGGACCTGCTAGACGGGCCTTCCGAGAGTGAGTTGCTCTCGGCTGAGCTGGCTGTGGCTTCAGCGGAGTCGCAGCTAGCCAAGGCGGAGGAGTCGCGTATCAACCTGTATTCAGCAAGCGACGATGCGGTGGCCGCCGCCGAAGAAGCCGTGAGCAAGGCGGAGGACGCGCTGGCGGACGCCAAGCGCGCGGCCGCCAACGCCGCCACCAGCCTTACGTTGGCCGAGGCATCTTTCTTGCAGGCCTTTGATACCTACTGCGACACCAACGACCACCTCTACGTCGTCTGCGACTACTTGAACATCCCCTTGACGAGCACCCAGCTGCGCAGGCTGAGTGAGTCGATCCGCGACGAGCTCACCGCGGCGGGCGTCGGACGCGACGACGTGCAGGACGGTGCCGACTCGGAGGACGTGTGGCTGTACGCCGCGCAGGAAGGCATCGAGCCGAAGCCCACTGCGGAGCCCACGGCGGAGCCCACGGCGGAGCCCGAGGCGGAGCCCACGGTGGAGGCCGAGGCGGAAGACACTGGGACGAACGGCCAGCAGCAGACCGGCCCAGACCTCGTCACGGCCACCATCAGTCTCATCTCCGCCAACTCGTCCTACAAGAACGCCCAAGCATCCAAGAGCAGCGCCAACGCTGCTATTGTTTCAGCGGAAGAGGATATCAAAGCGGCGCAGGATGATCTCGAGGAGGCAAAGAAGGGCCCCAGCAGTGCGGAGATCGCCTCGGCGGATGTCGCGGTGGCAGAAGCGCAGCTCTCGCTCGATGAGGCGAACGAGAAGCTGGCGGAACTCATCGAAGGGCCAACGCAGGAGGACCTGGAGGAAGCGCAGAGCAACCTCGACCAGGCAGCCGCCGCGCTCGTTGTGGCGCAGGCGAAGTGGGACGACGTTTACGACGGCACCGACCCGTTGGACATCGAGCTCCAGCGCGAGCAGGTGCGGCAGGCTGGACTCGCGGTTGAGAACGCGCGGGAGGATCTCGAGAAGGCACAGATCATCGCACCGTTCGACGGCACCGTGGCGTCACTCAACATAGAGGTAGGCCAAGAGGTTGGCGGAGCCAGTGAAGCAGCAATTGTTCTCCACACGCCGGATGCTCTCCGCCTCGACCTGACGGTCAGCGAATCCGACCGGCCGGACGTTGAGGCCGGCCAGTCGGGCTTTGCCTCCTTCGACGCGCTCGGGGATAGCCAGTTCCCGTTGGTGATCGACTCGGTCGGGACCAGTCCGACCACCACCCAGGGTGTCGTTATATACGAGGTGCAGGCTACCATCCAGAGCGTGGGATCCGCCTTCGCCGCCAGAGCGGCCTCGGGCGAGGTGCCGGCTGGCAGCGCGTCGCCGCAGGCCGGCATTCCTGACACGGAAGCTCTTCCATCGGAGGCCCGCCAGCGGTTCGCTGCTCGCATGGAAACTGAAGACAAACCGCTGCCGGGCATGAACGCCTCGGTGACGATCATAGTGGATCAGGCCCAGGACGTGCTCCTAGTTCCCGCCCAGGCCATCCAGAGCGAGGGCTTCCAAAGCGTGGTCGAGGTCCTGAAGGACGACGGCTCGACCGAGAGAGTGGTCGTCCAGACGGGACTCACCGACGGGATGAACACGGAGATCACAGAGGGCTTGGAGGAAGGGCAAACGGTCATAATCCCCGTCCGCGCGGCGACGGCAACGTCGGAACAGGCGACCACGGGCCCCGGCTTCCACATGGAGTTCCGGGAGGGAGATCTCCCGGAGGGCGGCGGCCCCAGCTTCTTCATCGGTCCGGGAGGAGGCGGGCAGTGATCCGCCTCCGCGGCATCACGAAGGTCTATCGCGCTGGCGACGTGCCTGTGCCCGCCTTGCAGGGCATCGACCTGGACATCGAACGCGGCGAGTTCCTGGCCATCGTGGGAGCGTCCGGGTCCGGCAAGTCGACGCTGATGCACATCCTGGGCTGTCTGGACAGGCCGAGCCGCGGCTCGTACGAACTGGAAGGGCACGATGTGCGCCGAATGAACGAGGCCCAGCTCGCCAGGGTCCGCAGTCGGCGCATCGGCTTCGTGTTCCAGTCGTACAACCTGCTCTCGCGCCTGCCGGCAATAGCCCAGGTCGAGCTGCCGCTCATCTACCGCGGCGCGAACAACCGCCGGAAACTGGCCGCGCGCGCCCTGGCAGAGGTTGGCCTCCTGGATCGCGCCCGCCACCGGCCGACGCAGTTGTCCGGCGGCGAGCAGCAACGGGTCGCCATTGCGCGGGCGCTGGTGACCAATCCCGCGCTAATCCTCGCCGATGAGCCGACGGGCGCCCTCGACACGAAGACCTCGGCGGAGCTGATGGAGATGTTCGTCCGGCTCAACGCCGAGCGCGGCATGACGATCGTGGTGGTAACCCACGAGGCAGAGATAGCAGCCTATACGCACCGCGTGATCCAGCTCCGCGACGGCCGCGTTGTCTCGGATGCGCCACCGGAGGGCGCCGCTGTCCTGACGTCCGCGCCGACCGATCAGCAGAAGGAGGCGCCAGCATGATCATCTTCGACACGATCCAGACGGCGCTTGCCCAGCTCAGCGCGAACAAGCTCCGCACCGGCCTCACCATGCTGGGCATCGTCATCGGCGTGGGCGCCGTCATCGCCCTCATGGCCGCCGGCCAGGGTGCGCAACAGGGCGTGACCAAAGAGGTCAGCGGGCTTGGCAGCAACCTGATCTTTGTCGAACCCGGGGTGACCGAGCAGCAGGGCGGCCGCTTCGGCATCGGTGCGATGACGCTCACCACCGACGACGCCGAGGCGATCAAGGAGCTCTCGTACGCGGATGCGGTGGTCTCCCAGTTCAAGCTAGATATGGAGAACCAGGTCATCGGCAACGGCCGCAACACCTCAGCGGCCATGACCGCCACCGAGCCGGACTTCCCCTACGTCCGTGACTGGGAGGTCGAGGCCGGCAGGTTCCTTATCGATGACGATGTGAGCCGGAAGGCTACGAACGTCGTCCTCGGCGCGCAGGTGGCCGAGGACCTCTTCGACACGCCGCAGAACGCGGTTGGCCAGGATGTGCGGCTCAACTTCGGGATGTTTTCCCTGAATCTCACCGTGGTCGGTGTCATGGAGAAACGAGGCGCGGCCGGCAGCGGTGACGACGACACGCAGATCCTCATACCGCTGACCACGTTTCAGACACGGATACCCTTCGGCCGCAGCGCTACCGGGGAGGAGAATGTGGGGCAGATCGTCGTCAAGGCTACGCAGGGCGGCAAGGTCGACGAGACAAAGGACGATATTTACGTCCTCCTGCTCCAGCGCCACGACTACACCGAGGACTTCACTGTGGAGACCCAGGAAGACCTCACGGCGACAGCAAGGGAGGTGAGTCGAACGCTGACGATGCTCCTGGGCGCCATCGCCGGCATCTCGCTGGTGGTCGGGGGAATAGGCATCATGAACATCATGCTGGTATCAGTGACAGAGCGGACACGGGAGATCGGCATCCGGAAGGCGGTCGGCGCCAACAGGACCGACATCCTCCTGCAGTTCATCATCGAGGCGATCATCGTGACGCTTGTGGGCGGAGCGGTCGGCGTGCTCGCTGGAGTCGTCGCCGCGCGGATCGTCGACGGCCAGGACTTCGGCACTGGATCGCCGGTGACGACGATGGTGGCCCCGTGGAGCATCTTCGTCGCCCTCGGCGTGTCGGCAATCATCGGGCTCTTCTTCGGCATCTATCCAGCCTTTCGAGCCTCCCGTCTCGACCCGATCGAGGCCCTCCGGACGGAGTGACCGGACGAGGCGGTGGAGTGGTGACCTGTCGGAAGAAGGAGGATTTCCCGTGGTGAAGCGAAGGTGGCAAGTACGTGCGGGTATCGCGTTCGTCGCCGTCATGGCAGGTGCCCTGTTACTCGCTCAGGCATGCGGCGGCGGCTCCGCGGGCGAGGATGTGACGCCAACGGCGACGACGCCGACCTCGACCGCAGATGGAGGTGCTCCAGACACCGGCGATATCACGCCTGGAGCCCGGGGCCAGGGGCTGTTCGTCAGAGGCGCCAGCGAGGAGTTCGCCGCGTTTCTCGACATCTCCTTTGAGCAACTCGAGTCTGAACTCAATGCGGAAGGTGCGACCCCCACAAGCGTCGCCGAAGCGCATGGCCGCACCCGCGAAGAACTGGAGACCTTCTTCATCGAACAGCTAGAAGCGAACCTCAGCGAGGCCGTTGCCGCCGGCACCATGTCGCAGGAGGTCGCTGACAGCATGTTCGAGAGCACCGCGTCGCGTATTGACGATATTATCGACCGAAACGTGCCATTTGGAGGTGCTCCAGGCACCGGCGACATCACGCCTGGGGCGGGCGCTCCCGGCCAGGCGCTATTCGTCGGAGGCGCCAGCGAGGAGTTCGCTGCCTTTCTGGGTATCTCCTTTGAGCAACTCGAGTCTGAGCTCGATGCAGAAGGTGCGACGCCCGCAAGCGTCGCCGAAGCGCACGGGCGCACCCGCGAAGAACTGAAGACCTTCTTCATCGAACAGCTACAGGCAGAGCTCAACGAGGCCGTGGCCGCCGGCACCATGTCCCAGGAGGTCGCTGACAGCATGTTCGAGCGTCAGGCCTCCCGTATTGACAGTATCATCGACGGCGAGATGCCATCGGGCGGACCTTGGGGCCCGTCGGAGGGACAGTAGCGCCGCCGGAGAGATGAACGGGGAGGTATAATTGACATCGACGGGCCCCGCAAGCCGCTCTTGCGCCAGGCCGGCGGAGCCCTGTCCAGGCGAGGCCACTCAGATGCAGGAGAGCGTGATTCTTGTCGCCGACGATGACGAGCACACCGTCGAGCTCGTGTCATTGTACCTGCGGCGGGCCGGCTATTCGGTGGAGATCGCCTTTGACGGGGAAGAGACGTTGCGCAAGGTGAGGGAAACGCGACCGGCACTCGTAGTGCTCGACATCATGATGCCGGGGCCAGACGGCCTCCAGATCTGCCGCAAGATAGGAGGGCGCAACGGGGTGCCGATTCTGTTGCTAACGGCCCGGACCTCGGACATCGACAAGATCGCAGGATTGCGCCTGGGCGCTGATGACTACATCACGAAACCGTTCAACCCTGACGAGCTTGTCGCACGGGTCGATGCCGTTATGCGACGGGCCCGTGCCAATCACGAGGTGCGCTCGAAACAACTGCAACTGGGTCACCTTATTATGGACCTCGATCGCCGTGAAGCCAACGTCCGTGGCCAGGCCATATCTCTCACGCCGAAAGAGTTTGACCTACTGGCTACCTTCGCCCACTTCCCGAACGTCGTGCTCGATAGAGATCGCTTGCTTGACCTGGCATGGGGCACATCGTTCTACGCGTTCCGCACGGTTGACGTGCACGTTGCGCGCCTTCGGGACAAGCTGAAGGGAAGCGGCGTGCGTATCGAAACCGTCTGGGGCACGGGGTATCGGCTGGAGGAAGAGGTGTAAGATGTCATCGCCCTGGCGCTTCCTGCATAGCCTGCAGTGGAAACTCATTCTCGCTTTCTCATCGTTGGTGGTGGCGGCGCTGGTCCTAGCGGGCACCGTGTTTGTCTTGCTCTCCCAAGACGATGAGGAAGAGCGTGCCCTCGACCACACCGTCGCTACCGCGCCGAGCATCTACAGCGGCTTTCTTCAGCACCTGTTGCAGGGCGACTCGCTCCAGGAACTCGAGTCGTACGTACGGGAAGCCGCGCAACAGTATGACGTACACATCCTAATGCTCGATGAGTCCAGCCGGGTCATAGTAGACACCAGCGGCGACCTGACCGGTGAGCAGTTAGCCATTCCTGGCAGCGTCCAACCGCAGCCACAGTTCGCCTTCCGGACCGACCGCTACCAATCATGGCAGCCGCAGGAAGGGGACCCGGGAAGTGAGCTTATCCTAGTGTCGCCCTTCCCGCCAGGCACTCTTCTAGCCCAGCCCAGTTCCCCAGAGCCGTCCCGAGGCCAAATTGGCAGGATAGAGCAGGGCCTTGTTCTGCGGTACCAACTGGTGGTGGCGGTTCCCGAGAGCACGATCGCCGACGCGTGGCTGGACCTGCTACCGGCCCTCTTGATCGCCGGTGCCATCGCCTTGCCGGTAGCAGTCGCACTCGCGGTGGCGGCCGCTCGATATATCACGCGGCCATTGGACCGGCTAACGGCAGCCGCTCACCAGATGGCTCAGGGCACGTTCGATGTTGACGTCTCTGTCAGCCGGCAGGACGAGGTGGGTCAACTGGCGCGAGCTTTCTCATCGATGGCCACGCGGGTGGGCGAGGCGTATCAGCAGATGCGCACGCTGCTGGCGAGTGTCTCGCATGACGTCAAGACGCCGCTGACCTCGATCCTTGGCTTCGCCCAGGCATTACGAACGGGCGTGGTGCAGGGTGACGCGGAATCGAGGCGTGTGGGTGAGGTCATTCACCAAGAGGCAGAGAGACTGACGAACCGCCTGAGTGACGTCATTTATCTGGTCGAACTCGAGTCTGGGCAGGTCATACTTCAACACGAGGAAATAGACCTTCGGACCCTCGTCGACGGCATGTTGAAGAGCCTGGTATCGTTGGCAGAGCAGAAGGGCGTAGGAGTTTCCACGGCTCTCGCCGAAGGCATCGTTTTGTCCGCAGACAGGGTGAAGCTCGAGCGCGCCCTCGAGAACCTGCTCGACAACGCACGCAAGTTCACGCCGGCGGGCGGGGAGATTCGTGTTCACACCTCTACTGATCCGGAGCAGCCAGGACAAGCCTGCATCCAGATAGAGAATACTGCGCCAGACGTCCACCCTGAGGAACTTCCTCGGCTCTTCGAGCGATTCTATCGCCGTGACCGTGCCGGTACGGGGCGGTCAGCGGGTACGGGTCTTGGCCTCGCCATCGCCCGTGAGCTGATAGAAGTGCACGCGGGGACGTTGGAAGCCTCAGTCCGAGATGGCGAGATCATCCTGACCGCGAAAATGCCACGGGCGCAGCTGTAGCGGCGCCTCTGCGTGTGCGTCGCCAAGACGCCTTCGATACAGATACATCGATTGCAGGATTCCGGGAGATTGACCATGTCTGAGCGGATGGAACCGGCCGGTCTTGCCATGAACGCAGAGCCAGCGGCGATTACAGTTGAGGGCGTTAGCAAGTCCTTTGGTAGAGTCCAGGCCCTGGACGGAGTTGATGTTGTCGTTCGCTACGGCAGCGTGCAGGCACTACTGGGACCCAACGGCGCAGGCAAGACCACTCTGGTGCGTATTCTTACCACTCTCCTGCAACCGGACGCTGGGCGGGCGCGGGTCGCGGGCTATGATGTTGTCCATAACGCGGCCGCGGTCCGGTCAGTTATTGGGCTGGCAGGCCAGAACGCTGCGGTGGATGAAAACCTCACCGGTCGCGAGAACCTCGACATGGTAGGTCGGCTGTACCACCTGGATAGGGCCGAGTCACGTCGTCGGGCTGATGAGTTGCTCGAGCGCTTTTCGTTAAACGAAGCGGCGCACCGTACGGTCAAGACCTATTCTGGCGGAATGAGACGTCGCCTCGACGTAGCGGCCAGCTTGGTGGCCCGCCCGCAGATACTATTCCTGGACGAGCCCACCAGCGGGCTCGACCCACGAAGCCGATTCGGGCTCTGGGATGTTATTAGAGAACTGGTCAGTGAAGGCACGACCGTGTTGCTGACCACCCAGTACATGGAGGAGGCGGATCAACTAGCCGACGCCATCACCTTGCTCGACGTAGGCCGTGTCATTGCAGAGGGCACCGCACAGGAACTGAAAGGCCACTGTGGCGGCGAGACGCTTCAGATACAGGTGGCAGACCACGCCCAGACCGCAACGGCAGCGGAAGTCATCGCTGAATTTGGCTTAGGCAAGCCGCAGACCGCCGCCGAAACGGGTGAAATCGCTCTTTCAATCAAGGACGGAGCATCGATCTTGGCCGAGGTAGTGCGACGAATCGACGCCGCTGGCATCGCCATCTCCAATATCGCATTGCGACAGCCGAGCCTGGATGACGTGTTTCTGGCACTAACCGGGCGCACGACCGAGGTCTCCCGCGAGAACACGGCTGAGTCCTCGCGTAGAAGACTCGGCATATTCAGAGGAAGGAGCGGGGGATGAGTACTACCACACTCGCCTCACTCGGCAACCAGCTTGGCTGGACAATCTCCGACACCATGGTCATGGCCCGGCGCAATCTGTTGCGATACGTGCGACTTCCCCAACTGCTCGTGTTTTCTACTATTCAGCCGGTGATGTTCGTGCTGCTCTTCGTGTACGTGTTCGGCGGCGCCATCAATGTGGGCCCCTTTGATTACATTGACTGGCTGCTCCCTGGGATCTTCGTCCAAACGGTCGTGTTCGGGTCCATGCAGACTGGTATTGGCCTGGCAGACGACCTGTCACGCGGCATGATCGAACGCTTCCGCTCGCTGCCCATGGCCCGTGCTGCTGTTCTCTCCGGACGCATCATGGCCGATACGATACGCAACACCTTTGTGGTGCTGCTCATGATTGGAGTTGGAAGCATCATAGGGTTCAGATTCCATGGTGGAGTACTGTCGCCCATCGCTGTACTTGCTGTGGCGGTGCTCTTCGGAATGACGTTCTCATGGGTCGCGGCGTTAATCGGAATCACGGCTAGGGACACGGAGTCGGCTCAAGTCGCGGGCATGATCTGGGTCTTCCCGCTCACTTTCGTCAGCTCGACTTTTGTTCCAGTTGATACCATGCCCGGCTGGCTGCAAGCCTATGCTGAGATCAGCCCGATCACAGTTACGGTCGACACAGTCCGCGCACTTTCCCTAGGTAACCCAGTGACACCACAACTGTGGCAATCTCTGGCCTGGATGGGCGGAATCTTGGCGGTCTTTGTTCCATTGGCCGTGGGACGCTACAGGCGGATCGCTTGATCCTCCTGAGGGGATAAGGATCGCAGGCAAATGCTGTGACCAGGGAACGAAGAACGAGAACGATGAACAAGCTTGATGAGATGGGTTCTCTGATAGCCAGAGGCTGTCCACTTGCAGAGCAGGTCGCAGCCTCTTGACGGAAGAAAGGGATGCGTGAGTTCAGTATTGACAATCCGGGCCGCCTGCGGGCCCTGGTCGCCGACCGATGCTCTCCTGCTTCTCAGGCAGGCTCTCTACCTATCTAGCTTCGGCGCTGAGGTCCTCCAACGAATGGGCCTGTTGCCGAACTCGACGTGAGATCTGATCAGTGATATG
>Ga0315549_1004067_pt1 | contig 12560 bp, 15 predicted proteins | sample SalMarSW160200MG_FD_203101 | JGI IMG/M metagenome (GOLD analysis project Ga0315549, IMG submission 203101) | Salt marsh sediment microbial communities from the Plum Island Ecosystem LTER, Massachusetts, United States - Salt Marsh Sediment SW1601-200 ... | reverse complement strand
TAAATACTAGAACATCCCCTGCCTGGAGATAATTAACTATTTCGAAAAACCTGGTGTGCTTTAGTGAGCCATCACTGCGGTCTAGAACCATAAGCCGAGCTTGGTCTCTTGGCTCAATTGGGGTTTGGGCAATAAGCTCTGAGGGAAGATAGTAGTCAAACTCACTAGTTTTCATGGAAGCTACTTGGTTTTCTGTAGTATCACAGGACAAGTTCTCCAGATTCCTTCGGCATCTGGTAAACCCAGAACAATACCCCAGAGATCCCCACTACCACTACGGACAAAATGCCACCAGTGAGTAAATAATCTGGGTATTCCTTTAGTTCTGAATACTACCTCGTCTAGGGGGCCGAAGGTTTGCACTGCCAGACCAGGCCAATCAGACACGCCTTCAGGGGCTTCATCTATATGAACATTAACCTCTTTCTGACCCCAATCTATCTCCAATTGCAAACCCCACTCCTTATCAGCGCCGGGTAAGTGTGCCTTGCCATGAAAGGTCTCCATTTCTCACCTCCTGCGAAGTGCTAGTCAGATACAGCCTTATTTCTCTGTTTCCTTGATTTTAGAAATGACCACATATCCACACCTCCTAGCCGTTTAGCCTGCTTGCTAAATCAGTATACACTACTACCACTTGGTTACACCTTTTGAGCTATTATACTGGCAATAGCCTTGGGACCAAAGACTCCCTCACGATAGCGAAGGCACCGGAAATCACGAAACATATCTAGCAGTTCATTATGCCTCAGCAGGTAGTCAGGATTCTTTGGCTTTCCGAACTGAGCCTGGTCAACAATGAAAGTTTCGTATACAACCATTCCTCCCTTTTGTAGCCCGTCTCTAATCTGTGGTATAAGTGAACGCTGCAGATAATTGAAGCATATAATCACCTCATAAGCATCTTTTTCGATAAAATAACCTCCCTCCAGATCAGCAACCTGTGCCTTGATAGTAACACCGGCCTCTCGAGCCCATTCCAGGGCAGTAGATACTGCCTCAGGTGATATATCAATGCCTTCTACATCAAAACCCATTCTGGCTGAATATATTGCGTTCCGTCCAGTACCCATAGCCACATCGAGGGTTCGTCCTTTCGGTAAGAGCTCTATATTCTCTACCAAGAATGGTGTTGGGTCAAAGTCACTTTCATGAATATGATTCATTTCATCCCGCTAAGAAATACTTTTCTCGGCTACTTATGCCGGCAAAATAACCACTCAGTCTTCCCCATAGAACTGGTCATCGTAGAATGTCTCCAGTCTCAACTTATGCTTTAGCTCTTCATGAACCAACTTTTCACAAAGGCGCTTGGCTGCCTCATCTCTCATCACACTCATCAATCTCGAATAAAACTCGATAGACTGTTGCTCGCGTTTCATTGCGAAAACAAGCACATCCTGCAGGCCAGCACCTTCCAGTGTATCGCCACCGGTTAAATATTCACTAATCATCAGGTTCGATACCTTATCCTGGTGCCAACTCAATTTCTCCACCCCTTTTTCCTTAAGGTTCTTCAGCCACTCCGAATGCCTTAGTTCTTCCTGAGCCAGCTCTTTCATCAATGCCTTGGCACCAGGGTCTTGAGTCTTATCTTGTCCCGCTATGTAGAAGGCCTGGGAGGCAATTTCTTTATATATTGCCGTATCCAGTAGCTGAGTTAGTTCGTCAGACAATTCACCCCCCTTATACATATAATAAAGTATATGCCAAATCAATAGCGCTAGGTCAACTACCTACCCACTATTTTGCTTCAGGCGGCTCGGCTTTCGGATCAGAAACCTCTGAATCTATTTCCACCTCAGCCTTTTCGTGATCTTCAGCTTCCTTTTGCCCGAAGGCAGTCCACTCATGTAACTTCATGATGTCGGATAACAACTTTAGCCTAGCTAAAATAGCCTTCCGTTCCTTCTCAGTCTCCATTACAACCTCCCGGTAAAGACTTTTACTAAATCCTATCGAAGACCAACCAGTCGAAGGTTACTATTTCACTCGACCTTTCACCACGTTCCAATTTATGTTTTTGAAAAAGGCTTCTATATAGTCGGCTCGCTTTAGCCCGTAATCTGTGATGAAGGCATGCTCGAAGACATCCATTACTAAGAGAGACAGGCAATCGGCAAGATGACCAACTTCGTGCTCATTGACCCATTGGTTAAACAGCCAGCCGGTCACATTATCTTGATACAGTATCACCCAGCCAATGCCGCGCATAGCTCCGGTAGCCCTGAAATCCTGCTCCCAGGCATCATAGCTACCATAGGCATCAGCCAGCTCCATGGTCAAAGCACTCGTTTTCTCCAGGGGTGTTTTACCCCCCAGGTTCTCAAAGTAGTATTCGTGGAGGCGCATGCCGTTGAACTCAAAGCCAAACCGACGTTTAAGTTCAGAGTATTCTGGAGTACCGGTCTTTCCTTCTTTCAGCATAGCAGCGAGCAAGTTCGACAGCTTGTTAGTATTGGTCACGTAGCCCTGGTAGAGAGTAAAGTGATTTTTGAGTAAGGTTTCGCTAAAGCCCTCCATTCCGATAAGATTGCTGTAGTCCTTTGCTGAGTAAGACATTATGGTTCCCCCTTCACCGAGTTTAACTACCGCGCCTGACGCTGGTGACAGGCAATTAGGTGGTTAGCCAACCACCGTCAATGACTATGGCAGCACCGCTTATATAGTCGGAGTCCTCAGAGGCTAGAAAAACAGCCAAATTAGCAATGTCTTCCGGCCGCCCTATTCTACCCTTGGGAATTCTGAGAAGGGTCTGCTCTAGCTGACCACTCTCTTTAACTCCTTTAACCATATCGGTGTCTATCGCCCCAGGGCAAATAGCATTGACATTTATCCCCTGTGATGTGAGTTCTAACGCCAGTGCTTCAGTTAAAGCAATAACGCCACCCTTTGACGCAGTGTAATGAGCTATCAGAGGAAAGGCAATGCCACACCCTCCCGAGGAAATGGAGGCGATGTTGATAATACGACCCCATTTATTTTTGACCATCTCTTTGGCTACAGCCTGGGCACAGAGAAACTGACCCTTAAGATTCACGTTCAGGGTATTATTCCAATCCTCGTCGGTCAGTTCAAGAAAGGGCTTAAAGCTTATGATACCAGCATTATTGACCAGGATGTCTATCTTGCCAAATTCTGCCGCCGCTTTTCGTACCATGTCTTCCACTTCACTCCTGGAAGTTACATTGCATTTCAGCGCTAGCCCTCTTCTGCCAAGGCCTTCAATTTCAGCAACTACCTTCTCACAGTCTTCTTGGCTGGTGTCGCTTACCACAACATTAGCTCCCTCTTTAGCTAGAGCTAAGGCTATGGCACGACCTATGCCTCGTCTCGCTCCAGTCACAATGGCTGTCCTATTGTCCAGTTTCATTTGTATCACCCCCTTTAGTTTATTGTCTCAACTAACGTCCCACTTCCCAGGCCATTGGGTATTCAGCAACAATAGTAGCGAGAGTGCAATAGCCTGTAACTACTGGTGATACAGATGATACGACTATAGCATCCAGTCGTCAAGATGGTTAAACTGTCCTGCCGAGATTCAATAAAGCAATAATTGAAGCTCTCACAGGCTAGTTAATTTGTGGGAGATGACAGGGGAAGAAACGATGGCCGGCACGGCGAAGGACTACGGTAATTTCATCGGAACAGGACTTTACATCTACAGCTTGACCTGCAAACCACTTGTAGAGGCGGAGATGCGTGGTATAGAGATAAACTCGCAGCTGCTTCTTCAGTTTTAAACTTCTTGAAACTCCATTCTCCTTATAATGTCGTCCTGGAGCTCTTTACCCAATTCAACAAAGTACGCACTATAGGTTGCCACTCTAACCAATAGGTCTCTGTATTTTTCAGGGTGCTTTTGGGCGTCTTTTAACATATCAGTACTTACGATGTTAAATTGGACAAGAGCCCCTCCAGTTTCGCCGAACGTCCTGATGAGGGAAGCAAATTTTCTTATTTTCGACTCATCCTTCAATACATCCGGATTGAACCTCATATTCAGTACAGAACCACCGGTTAGCTTTAGATGGTCTAATTTTGCTACTGACCTCATAGTCGCTGTTGGCCCACTCACGTTTCTTCCCTGGTACGGAGATATACCACCTTCTGATAGTGGCTCGCCAACCCTTCTTCCGTCTGGTAAAGCTCCAACTATGTATCCCAATAGCACATTCGTTGTAACTGCCATAGCAGATGTATTACATATTGCCCCGGCAATGCTCTTATGCTTGGCTGCCTCACTGTTAACATGAGTAACTACCTCATTCATTAATGAGTCAACATAGTCATCATCGTTGCCAAACTTCGGAGCACTCTGTAACATATGCAGTATTTCCTCTTCACCTTCGAAATTCTTATCCAAGGCATCAATTAACCTATCCATGGTGATTTTCTTATCCTCGAAGACAACCTTTTTGACTGCTGCTAGCGAGTCTCCAACATTCGGTACTCCACAAAAAGCTACTGTAAAGGTCATATATGGAGCCGTTCCTCCATTGGTAATATCGATACCCTTTTCGATGCAACCACAAGAAAGGGCAGATAGAAATGGGGTTGGGGTAAACTCAGCGAAGAGTTGCCTATCAGTATTCCTGAAAAGAAGGCTAACAGGAAGCAGGGACTCTACCTGCTTCTTATAGGCATCCCAGACTTCATCATAGGACTTAAACTTCCTCGGGTCTCCTGTTTTGGGACCTATTTGCTCACCGGTTAACCGAGAGGCGCCGTTATTTAAGGCTAACTCTACCATTAGTGGCAGATTAAATACTCCTCCCGGTACATCTTGGGAGTAGGCGGGGACACTGGGCGTAATACAACCGCATATAACATAGTCCCGCGCATATTCCACTGGTTTTCCATCAGTAAGCAATTGCTGGATAGTCGTCTCGTCGCTGAGAAACTTAAATTTTCCTCTCAACAGTTTGGCAACTTCGCATGCTTTCATTAAAAAAGCGTCGGGAGTATTTTTATGAATTCTAATTATAATGTCTTCTGCAGTTAACCTCACGTCTTCCTCGGCGTCAAGAAACAGGTAGGATAACTCATTCACGGCATCCTTCCCATCCTTGGTTAAACCTCCCAATGTAACATTTGCCCATATAGGAAAGCCAGCATTGATCTTTGCCGTTTCAGTTTCTTGCGGGGTCAGCAAACCGTTCATTTTAATATAAAGTAACGCAATCAACTCACGGGCTTCTTCCTTGGTAATCCTTCCTTCTTCTATATCATTCTTATAGAAGGGATAAAGGTACTGGTCAGGTCTCCCGAAACTCATACCAGGGCCCCATCCTTCAATCATGAGGACAATATACGTGAGCCATACTGATTGTAAGGCTTCGTAGAAGCTTCGAGCCGGGTTGGCCGGGACCCAGTCACATATCCCGGCTATCCCTTCTAGCTCGATTTTCCTTTGAATATCGGTCTCCTCCTCAGCCAGACTTGCGGCAAGCTCAGCATACCTTTTAGCAAAACTGGTAGCGGCTTCAAGGGTAATATTTACCGCCTTTAGAAATTGCCACTTCTTGAAATCTTCTATTTCGGCGAGATTTAACCTGCCTAATCCCTCGTCGACTTCTTTCTTTATACCATTTAACCCTTTGGTTAGTACCTTCTCATAATCAGAGCTCACGTGGGCTAATAGCATGTTATTAATACAGGAGGAAACTGGCGCCTGGATTTTATGATTTAGCTTCAGCGCATCTTCTGGTAGCATGGCATGAAACTTGTCGTAAAGCGTCTTTCCCTTCCAGTAAGGAAGGAAGGCCTTCATTTTCGCCTTTTCCTCTTTTGTTAATGGGGCAAATCTGTCCCAATTTCTAGTCGATAAGTTATCCATTTCCTCCAGGTACCATTCCCAGTGAACTTCCGGAAGTATGGGACCGCCGCGTTGTTTGCTCGTAGCTCTGCCTACAATCAGTTCTCCATCTTCGATATGAATGGTCATTTCTCCCAGTATCTTTTCCAGGGCCTTCGCCCTTCTAATTACAGGTGGTTCACTCTCGGTCTCTTTGTATGACTCGGTCATCCAGTAACCTCTCTCAATGCATATCTCAGGTAAGGTGAGCATTTTTTCTCTTAACTTGCTTACCCTTTCGCTGCCTTCTATTCTGACTCTTTCTGTTATAGCTCTTGCCATTTCCTTCCCCCTTTTGAATTAATATGGGATTGGTACCCTAATTTCGTCTTCTAGTAGTCGTCTCGCTGGCGCTTCGTTTCCATCATCGATAATACGTAAAATGTACTCCAGGCGACTAATAATTATCAAGTTATGTGCTTTAAAAGCTCACCGTTAAGTTGACCAACGGCTTATTAACGGCTTAATAATAGGAAGATAATACTGGTTCTGTCAATAAATGGTCAACTGTATAAGGACACACTGGCCTGTTGGCACGTTTATTATTACTGTCCCATCTATTAGGGGAGTCCTTTACATAACTAAGAAAGGTTCTAATTGTCGTGGCATCTATTACATCAATGCCAAACTTCTGCAGAAACCATTGGAGCTTCTCGAGAATATTTTGATAGAAGGATATTGTGGCTGGAGGTTTGTTCTTAACCTTGCAGGATAACAGAAATCCTTCTGTCAAACGGTGTAATGGGATAGCTAATTGCGTATAGGAATTGGGACTAATCGAGAGGTATTTCGAGGTAGTGTTAGCTGCCTTAGTTTCTCTGGTGGAGCTGTGGTATCAATAGGTAGAACTTTTGAGACGACATTTAGTACCACAGCCTATCCATTCCTGAGGCTCCGGAAAATCTCCCCGATTCCGGGTCTTTTCCCATACATGAGCAAGTAGGTTCTGAAAACTCTGATGGTTAATAACAAAACCCCGATGATGGAGAGTCCCAGCACCGCTATACTGGCAGCCAGTTCCCAGGCAGGAATATCACTTATGCCCAGCCTTAGCATCACTTCCACAGGAGCCGTGATAGGTAAAATGGTAAGAACTACCCAAATTGGGTTGTTCGGCAACAACATAAGTAAAGACATGAACCAGAGGGGTATAAGTAAGGGAAGTGTAAAAATCGCGATCAGTTGTTGTCCTTCCCGGGAATTGGAACTGATGGCACCGATACTTGCCGAAAGCACGGCGAAAAACGAGTAGCCCAGGATGAAATATACTACAGCCAGAACAAGGAAGTTAGCTGGTAATTGTATTGTGCCGATAAAGCCGCCGAAAGTGGATGAAGCCAGGCTCAACAGGAGTGGCATTGAGATTACCCAGACGCCTACCTGCACTAGCCCGGCAGCACCAATCCCTAAAACCTTGCCGGTGAGTAACTGCCTGGCGGAAACGGAGGACAATAATATCTCTATAAGGCGATTCTCTTTCTCCTCAACAAGCCCTTGCAGCAGATAAGTGGAGGAGAAAATGATGGCGAGTAAAAGTAAAATGCTAAAAGCACCTGGAATGATAAGATTCCCGAATCCGCCTTGCTCCAGAGCTACGGCGCCGGTTTCAGTAAGCCTGGTGGTAACCAGATTCAAAGGTGCTTCTATCAGGTCTATAGTGGCTGGGGGTACCTTCCCCGCCAACAGATTACTTGAGATGAAATTCTTAATAGCCGTCGTTGTGGCAGGGGGCGCGGCGATCTGCTTTTCTAGGGTATAACGGTTAATCACTCCAGTCGAGGCATAATTTGATGGAATGACAAAATACTCTTTAATATCATTATTGACCATCGCTTTAGTCGCATCCTCCGGTGTATCAAAGCGAACCAACGTTATGTTTCCCTGGCTGGTATACTGCTGGAATCCACCGGACTCATCCACATATCCAATGGTCGTTATTTCCACTGTCGGCTCGGCAATTCCTGATACGAGCTGTATAACTCCTATGGCCAGGAGGGCTACGAGTGGCACGATAAGGGTCATAGTAATAAACCCTTTCCTCTTTATCGTGTGCAGGAATTCATGCCTTAATATCAAAAGCGTCTTATTCATGATTTCTACCCACCACCTTCAGGAATATTTCGTTAAGTGGAGGAGTAGCCACCTCAAAGCGATTGATTACTATGCCGGTGCTTACCAATCGTTCCAGGATTTGCTGAGGGGTCGTCTTGCCATCTAGGACCAGCTCAACGTAGCCTTTGTGGGTGCGCTTCTCTGTAACTCCCGGCACCTCCCCTAGTTTCCCCTCAAACTCCAGGAGAACCGAATTGCTTCTATACTTGGACTGGATTTCAGGCAGCTTCCCGTAAAGAACCGAGCGGCCGTGGTTTATCATCAATATGCGGTCGCAGAGCTCCTCTACTTCGTTCATCTGGTGTGTGCTCAGGATTATGGCTTTACCTTGATTACTCAGGTCAGCGACCATCCTTTTCAGTAACTCGGTGTTAACCGGGTCTAGACCGGCAAAGGGTTCGTCAAGAATAACAAGTTCCGGGTTATGAATAATAGTAACGATGAACTGGATAATCTGCCCCATGCCCCGGCTCAACTCCTCAATCCTCTTTCCTTTGTGGGGCAGCATACCTGTTTGGTTGAGCAGCTCATCAGCTTTTTCCTCGGCTGAGTGCCTGTCCATACCCTTGAGCGAGGCAAGGTAGATGATAGAGTCGATGGCAGTCAGCTTCCTATAAAGTCCTCTTTCCTCAGGCAAGTAGCCAAGCTTATTCTTGCTAGCTTCACTCAACTTCTCGCCGAGGATTGTCACATCGCCCGAGTCTGGCTTGATGATGTCCATCATCATCCTTATAGTGGTGGTCTTGCCCGCACCATTAGGACCAATTAGACCGAATATCTCACCCTGAGCGACAGAAAAGGATAGATTATTAACCACGGCCTTATCTGCGTAGGACTTGACTATATGGTTAACTTCAACTGCAGGCATAGTAAAGGCAAACTTCTCCAATACTTATGTATGTATAATAGCACGTCAGTAGTAGTGTTGTTAATTATGATAAATCGTCATTTAGCGTACTTTACGCTTTTGAACGAACCATGGAAAGGTTAGCGAGAAGACTTTGGCTGGTGGAAGTTGATTCTGTAGGAGATGACGAGTTCTAGGTATCGTCCCCTTTGGTGGGCCTTACGGAACACTTCCCGAACTATTCTTCAAGAAGAAACAACTGATTCCAGCCTTGCAGCAATTGCTTCTCTCTAATACAAGAGAGACCGGTTAAAAGCACACGAGTGAGGGCTCCGAGCATCGCAAATAATTGAGGGCAAACTGGAAATTGTTGTGCTATAATTCAGCCAAGGAGAGCTACCAAGTTGCAGTTCATCGAAAAGTCCGAGATTCTAATGAAGTCTCCTATTTTCTCCAGCTTGACTGATGACGAGCTCGATGAACTGGCTGACCTTTCAATTGAGCGCAGTTTCATGCCAAACGAGTTCATCTTTTGGGATGGAGATGCTCCTGACTGGTTCTACATCATTGCCGAAGGCAAAGTGAAGGTGCTTAAACATTCCTCTTTAGGGAAGGAATTCATTATCGCCTTTTTTGGCTCTGGCGAAATGTTCGGCGAGGTCGCTGTCTTTGAAAATAAGTCCTATCCCGCTTCAGCTCAGGCCGTGGTTGAAACCAAAGTAGTGGGAATTAAGACAGACGAGTTCTTGTCTTTTCTGGCCAATCGCCCTTAGGTAGCCCTGAAGATTATTAATGTCTTAGCGGGACGGCTCAGGGATGCTCAGGGGCGTCTTAGAGACCTTGCCGGGGAGAGAGTTGAGCAGCGTCTGGCCAGTGTACTGCTCATGCTTTCGGCAAAGCTTGGCCCTACCCTCCCCTTTACCCGACAGGGAATCGCTGACATGGTGGGAACCACTACGGAGACAGCGATACGGGTTATGAGCCAACTGAAGGATAGAGGCATTATTAGTACTGTCCGCGGTAAAGTGATTATCCTCGATGAGGAGAAACTCAGGCTGCTGAGTGAAGGGCCACCGCAAGTATAGAAGCACGAAACTATTCTCCTAGTTTGGTTTATCTTCCTAACGTAAACAACTACTAATAACTCCCCGCTTTATATGATTCAAATCATAGTCAGTGATGCCAGTAAGTTGTACTATTTTTATAGAAGTTACAACTCAAATATTTACTGACAGAGGAGGTGACGGGAATGACCAGCAAATGTCCTGGTCAGGATTTCAGAAACTTGCGGGTGGCACTACACAAATGCCCGAATTGTGGCGCTGAAGTTGAAATCTTTTCCGACGAAATAAAAGTAAAGTGCCTGAAGTGTGGTGAGATGGTTTATCGTGAAAAGATACCTTCCTGCATTGATTGGTGCGCTTCTGCCCGTCAATGTCTGGGGGAGGAGAGATGGAAGGAGTTGAGGGGGGAGGACTAGCCGTGCTTTGTTCTCTAAAGAACTATTAAGGAGGCAGGCAATGACAACAAAAACCTTGCGGAAAATTATAAAAATCGACGAGAGGAAGTGTAACGGCTGTGGGCTCTGCGTGCTAGCCTGTGCTGAGGGAGCTCTTCAGATTATTGATGGCAAGGCAAAACTCATTAGCGAGACATATTGTGATGGCCTTGGTGCCTGTCTCGGAGAATGCCCCCAGGGAGCCATTGCCATTGAGGAGAGAGTCGCTAATGAGTTTGATGAGGAGGCAGTGGAGCTCCACTTGGAGGAAGAGAAGCCTACTATGGAAGAGCTTCCCTGTGGTTGTCCCTCAGCTACCGTTACTCAGTTTGAGAGGCAAGAGACGATAGAGGTTGCACCAATAGAGGCAACAAACCAGCAGTCAATGCTTGGTCACTGGCCAGTACAGCTTACCTTGGTCCCGCCAACGGCACCTTTCCTTCAAGGGGCTGATTTATTATTAGTAGCGGACTGTGTCCCCTTTGCCTATGCTGGCTTTCACCAGGACTTCATAAAGGACCATGCGGTATTGGTCGCCTGTCCCAAACTGGATGACTTCCAGGCCCACCTGAAGAAGCTGACCGATATCCTGAGCCATTCATCGGTAAAGAGCCTGACCGTGGTGCACATGGAGGTGCCCTGTTGCGCGGGATTAACTTTTATGGTAAAACAGGCAACGCAGTCGGCGGGCAAAGATATACCCCTTAAGGAGGTAATCATCAGTATTAAGGGTGACCTGAAGCCGTAGTCAGGAGGTGAAAATGAATCTCAAAGCTCTGTATAAATTAGGTTACGGTATGTATGTAATAGGTTCAAGAAAGGGAGACAGGCTTAATGGGCAAATTGCCAATACTGTATTCCAAATAACTTCTGAACCACCGACTATTGCCGTAAGCATCAATAAGAACAATTTGACCCACGAGTTTATCAAGGAAAGCAAAGTCCTTACCGCTTCAGTCCTCTGCCAGGATACGCCCCTCTCTTTCATTGGTCACTTTGGCTTCAAGTCAGGCAGAGACACAAACAAGCTTGAGGAGATTAGTTATAGAATAGGTCAAACAAAAGCCCCAGTGGTTATTGAGAACGCTGTCTCATATCTAGAAGCTAAAGTGCTTCAAGAAATAGACGTGGGCACCCATACCATTTTTATCGGCGAGATCGCAGGCGCTGATGTCCTTAGTGAAAAGGTATGTATGACTTATGACTATTACTACCAGGTCAAACGGGGCACCACTCCCAAGACAGCCCCCAGCTATATTGAGGAGAAAAAGGAGGCACCCAAAATGGTAAAATATAAGTGTACCGTTTGCGGCTATATCTATGACCCGGAACTGGGAGACCCCGATGGCGGCATTAAACCGGGGACACCCTTTGAAGAGATACCAGATGACTGGGTGTGTCCTGTCTGCGGAGCCGCCAAGAGTGATTTTGAGAAGGAGGAGTAAGATGAAACCAAGAGAGATAAAGCCAGGGATTTATTGGGTTGGAACTATTGACTGGGACCGGCGGTTATTTGACTCGCTGATACCACTGCCCGATGGCACAAGCTATAACTCATATTTAATTAGGGGTAGTGAGAGGACAACGCTTATTGACACTGTAGACTCTACGATGCCGGATATGCTTTTAAATAACCTGAATGAGCTTGGAGTGAAAAGCATTGATTATGTAGTTGCCAATCATGCCGAGCAGGACCATTCCGGTGCTATCCCCCAGGTGCTGGAGAAATACCCTGAAGCGAAAGTGGTATGCACACCAAAGTGTAAGGACATGCTTATCGACCTGCTCATGATTCCAGAAGCGAAGTTCATAACGGTAAGCGATAAAGAGACCATTTCGCTGGGGGGTAGAACGCTGGAGTTTATCCATACCCCCTGGGTTCACTGGCCGGAGACAATGCTTACCTATTTGAGGGAAGATAAGATACTCTTCCCCTGTGACTTCTTTGGCTCCCACCTGGCTACAACCGATCTGTATGTCAAGGATGGAGGGCAGGTCTACGAAGCTGCTAAGAGATATTACGCGGAAATCATGATGCCCTTCCGAGCCACTATCCGGAAGAACCTGGAGAAGGTAAAGGACTATACGATTGACATCATTGCTCCCAGCCACGGGCCTATGCATGATAGGCCTGAGTTTATCCTGAAAGCCTATCATAGCTAGGCATTCGACGAGCCCAAGAACGTCGTGGTACTGCCCTATATCTCGATGCACGGCAGCACCCGCAAGATGGTGGAATGCTTCGT
>Ga0315549_1004059_pt1 | contig 12573 bp, 13 predicted proteins | sample SalMarSW160200MG_FD_203101 | JGI IMG/M metagenome (GOLD analysis project Ga0315549, IMG submission 203101) | Salt marsh sediment microbial communities from the Plum Island Ecosystem LTER, Massachusetts, United States - Salt Marsh Sediment SW1601-200 ... | reverse complement strand
TCCCCGTTAAGAGGTGGACGATGAAAATAGTCGTTGTAGGTTTTGGACAGTGCGGTTGTAACATTGCTGACCAGTTTTATGCCCTCAACACTCACGCCCGGTCACTCTTTACCCGGCGGATTGAAATCCTAACCGATGCCTTCGCCGTTAACACCGATGAAGCCGATTTAGGCGGATTCAAGCATATCCCCACCGACAGACACCACCGGATTGTCATCGGCGGGGTGAGAACCTTCGGCCACGGCGTTGGCAAAATGAATTTCGATGCCGCCAAGATTATCCGGGAAAGCCACTCAGCCATCACCGATAATATCATAGACTCCAGAAAATTCCATGAAACCGATGCCATTCTGGCCATAGCCAGCGGCGGCGGGGGCACCGGCTCCGGCTCCATCGGTTGGGTGGTCAAGTCACTCAAGGAAAGGATAGATAAACCGGTCTATGCCGCCGTAGTGCTCCCCTTCGGCTACGAAGAAAACGGGCTTACCTCATACGCCGTTACCAATACCGCCACCTGCTTAAAAACGGTCAGCCAGTACGCTGACGCCACTTTTCTGGTGGATAACGAACGGTTTGCCCGCCGGGACAACAGCTTCTCCCGAAACCTGCACCAGATAAATACTGAGTTCGTTAATAATTTCTACGACCTTTTCTGTGCCGGTGAAGAGAAAAAGCTAAAATATTTGGGGAGCAAGGTGCTGGATGCCGGGGATATCAAACAGACCCTGGACGGCATCACCTCCATCGGCAGGGGGCAGATTCAACTGGGTTCATTCCGCCGCCTCAACAAGTCCCACTTCCGGGAAGAGGCCAGGGAGCACGGCTCCGTAGCCGGAGCTTTAGACAAGGCAATAAGCAACCTGTCGGTATCGGTTGACCTGGCAGAGGCCAGGAGAATCCTGGTCCTGCTCACCGCCCCCAGAGGAACTATTACCCTGAGCGCCATAGAAGAGGTGGCGACTCTGTTGCAAGAGCGAGCTCCTAAAGCAGTAGTCAGAATGGGTGATTACCCCCGAAGAGGTAAGGAAGTCTCGCTAACATTACTGGCTTCCGGATTAGCCAGGGTAGGTCGGGTGGAAACTCTATTCAGCCACGCTATCGAACTATTTGACAAACAGGTGGAAATAGATAAAGAAACCCGGGAGCAAGTGAAAGAAATGCATAAAACCGGCGACGAGCTCCCTACTCTGGATTAAATATGTTGACAAGCCTAAATAACATGCTAAAATAACAGTATTCTTAAACTTAGAGGTGAAATATGAAATTAGTGGTTGTGGGGTTGGGGCAATGCGGCGGCAGGCTCGCCGACGAGTTCGCCCAGCTAAATAAGCGGGCACGCAGTCAGCGCGGCATTGAGATAATTACCGGCGCTTTCGCCGTAAACACCGATGCCGCCGACTTAAGCGGACTAAGAGTTATAAGCGGTGATTACCAGCACCGAATCCTCATCGGAGGTCGAAGGACCGGTGGCCACGGCGTCGGCAAGATAAACGAGCTGGGCGCCGAAGTGGCCAAAGAGGACAGCGACAAGGTCGTAGACGCCATCAGGACGGCGCGGCACTTCTTCGAAACTGATGCCTTCCTGCTCATCGCCGGGGTCGCCGGCGGCACCGGCTCGGGGGCAATACCGATAGTCGCCCAGATGCTAAGAGAGCGCTATCTGGACAAGCCTATCTACGCCATGGCCGTTCTCCCCTTCGCCCATGAAGAGGAAACCGAGGAAAGAACCGTTTATAATACCGCCACCTGTCTCAAATCCCTGTATCCAACGGTAGATGCCATTTTCCTGGTTGACAACCAGAGGTATGTCAGAAAAGACTTCTCGCTTAAGAACAACCTGACCAAGATTAACGCCCTAATCGCCGAGCCGTTCTACAACCTGCTCTGTGCCGGTGAGGAGAAAAAACCCAAGCACATCGGGGCCAAGATAGTCGATGCCGGTGACATCATCCAGAGTCTGGCCGGCTGGACAGTAATCGGCTACGGCAAAGCACCGGTGCCCGCCTTCAAGTGGTTCTCCTTCCTATCCAACAGCTTCGTCAAGAAGAGCACCGAAACTCACCGCGGAATCCAGGCCATGGATGAAGCTCTTAGCGAACTGTCGCTCAAGTGCAATCCGGCCGACTCGGGCAGGGCCATCTACCTGGTCTCGGCTCCAGCCAAGGAAATGAATATGGACCTGGTCAAGGAGCTGGGAGATTACCTCAGGACCATCAGTCCGGAGGCAGTGATAAGGAATGGCGACTATCCCAGGGAGAAAAGCCTGATCGATATCACTCTGCTCCTATCCGAGCTTAATGCCGTGGAAAAGGTCAAGGGCTACTACACCAAAGCCAGCGGCGTTATCCACGAACTTAAGGGAAGACGGGAGGAGTTCGAGGGCAAACTCAAGGAAATAGAAGAGGCATCAAAGGACCTGCCCTCGCTGCTATAAATTAGGATAGTAGCTAATCTAGCCAGCTTTACTGGCGCAAACCGGTAAAGCTGGCTTCTTTTATTTAAATAAATAAAATCTAAAAGCTTATTTAAGGCTAAAGCCTCTTGGGAAATCAGGCCATATTAGGGTATAATAAGGACGAGCGAATATGACATCCCAGGTCTTTTATCGCAAGTGGCGCCCCCAAACCCTGGCCGAAATAGTCGGTCAGGCTCAAGTGACTCAAACATTAAGTAATGCCCTCAGCAGCGGGCGTGTATCCCATGCTTATCTCTTTTACGGCCCCCGGGGAACCGGCAAGACCAGCACCGGACGTATTCTGGCCAAGGCGCTCAACTGCCTCAGCGACGGCAAGGGCGAACCGTGCAATAACTGCGATATGTGCCGGGCCATAACCGAGGGCCGGGCGCTGGACGTAATTGAGGTCGATGCCGCCTCCAACACCGGAGTTGACGATATCCGTAGCCTGCGCGAGAAGGTGAACTACGCCCCCAACCAGGCCCGCTATAAGGTCTATATCATCGATGAAGTCCATATGCTCAGTAATAGTGCCTCCAATGCCCTGCTCAAGACCCTGGAGGAACCACCCCCCTATATCGTCTTTATTTTAGCAACCACCGAAGCCCATAAAGTACCGGCCACTATCCTGTCCCGGTGCCAGCGCTTTGACTTCCGGCGCATCTCCCGCCCAGACGTAATCTCCAAACTGGCCCGCATCTGTGAAACGGAAGGCATCAAGCTGGAACCGGAGGGGCTGAATCTCATCGCCAAGAGCGCCACCGGCAGCCTGCGCGATGCCGAAAACCTGCTGGAGCAGATGACCACCTACTACGGCACCGAAATCAGCCTCAACCAGGTCCAGGCCATCCTGGGCATTACCGGGGACCAGCGGGCCAAGGAATTACTCAGGCACATAGTAGCCAGTGACGTCGCCAGCGGAGTGACAACCATAAACAGCGTCAACAGCGACGGCTTAGATTTACGCCAGTTCAACCGTGAGATAGTAGAGTATCTCCGACAGCTGCTGCTGGTAAAGACCGGCTCGGAAGACGCCGTAGACATCACCGCCGAAGATAAGGCCGAACTAAAACAGCTGGCGGCCAAGACCTCTTTAGCCCATATATCCAAAGCGATAAAGCTCTTCGGCCAGCTTGATATTGGCTTCGATAACTACTCCACCCTGCCCCTGGAGCTGGCGCTGGTAGACTGCTCCCAGCCGCCGGACGAGACAAAAGAAAGCCCACCTGCCCAACCTGTCCGGCCAAAGCAAGAACCTCCCCCACCGGTCAAAAAGGCCTATCCACCCAAACCCCCAACAGCAAAGGCCGAGCCGGTAACCGAGCCAGCGGCCAGACCGGAACCGGCACCCAAGCCAGTGGCCGAGCCTAAGGCAAAACCAGCCGAGGCGAAGGCAAAATCAACAAAGGCCAATGATACTCCCACCACCCCGCCGACGGAGCTCAATAATGAAATCGAGCGCCTGAGGGTCAACTGGAAAGATGTTATGGAGCAGGCGCCGGAGGAGGTTAAAAGGACCTCGGCCATCGCCATTCTCCGCAGCGCCGGGGTCAAACCGGTAGCCATTGAAGGCGATACCGTGATTCTGGCCTTTAAATACCCCATTCACAAGGATAAGATGGAGACAATAGAAAATCAGCAGGTCGCCAGGGCAATCATCAGCAACTTTCTGGGGCGCTCCTGCCAGGTGCGCTGCGTATATGAGGCAGAAGACAACCACCTGGTGGAAGCCGCCAAAAGGCTCGGCGCCCAGGTTACCAGCGTGGAGGAAAAGTGAACAGGTCTTTTATGCGTCAGGCCCAGGAGCTCCAGGCCAAGCTGGCTAAGACTCAGGCAGAGCTTGCCGAAACTATCATTGAAACCTCCTCGGGAGGAGGTGCCGTCAAGGTCACCGTCAACGGTCAACAGCAGGTGCTGTCGGTAAAAATATCGCCCGAGGCGATAGAGCCCGATGACGTGGAAATGCTGGAAGACCTGGTAATGACGGCGATAAACGAGGCCCTCAACAAGTCCCAGGAAATGGCCGCCAAGCGCATGGGCAAGCTAACCGGAGGCCTCAATATCCCCGGCCTGACCTAAAATTTAAGGGGTAAAATTAAAAAAACAGGGGGCGCTTAAAAAGGGTTTTGCTTCCCACCCACCCACCCTCAGGGGCTGGTGCCCCCAATCTCCCGCTTTATTGGGGGTCAAGAGGAGCGGAACTAAAAAATACAGGGTGTTTAAGAGGGACTTCGTCCCTCTTTTAGAATTCTCCTCCCCTTCCCCTTGTTAAGGGGAAGGGGATAAAGGGGATAGGGTTACCTAATAATAATATTTAGAGGGGAGAGCGTATATTGGACTCAAATTTCACACCCACCTCGGGAGCGGTAGCCCGGCTAATACAGGAGCTGAACAAACTGCCCGGCATCGGGGCCAAGAGCGCCCAGCGTCTGGCCTATAACCTGCTGCGGTCGCCGGAAGAGCAGACCAGGATGCTGGCGGAGGCCATACTTTCGGTAAAGCAGCAGACCAAACTGTGCTCGGTCTGCTTTAATATCACCGATACCGACCCCTGCCCCATCTGCCGTAATTCCCAGAGAGAGCGGGGCAAGATTTGCATCGTGGAACAGCCGCAGGATATCCTGGCTATGGAACACACCAGGACCTATAAAGGGCTGTACCATGTCCTCCACGGCGCCATATCCCCCACCGAAGGGGTCAACGCTGACGATATAAGAATCAAAGAGCTGATGGCCCGCCTGAGTGACGGCTCGGTAACCGAGGTTATCCTGGCCACCAACCCCAACCTGGAGGGGGAAACCACCGCCATGTACCTCAACAAGCTCATCTCCCCACTGGGGATAGTGGTCACCCGCCTGGCGCGGGGGCTTCCCTTCGGCACCGAGTTGGAATACGCCGATGACGTCACCCTAACACGGGCTATAGAGGGAAGGCAAGAATTTTAGGATTTACGGGGAATCCCCACCCCCTTTAATATCTATACCCGCCCGCCACCCTTATAATGAAGGGGACACGGATAGTTGGGTTCAGGCAATGTTGGAACAACAAGGGTAACATGATAATAGAGCGTAAAGAAATTACTCCCTCCGGTTCTTTCAAAGGCACAATCATCGATATTGAAACTATTGGAGACTTTACCAGAAACAGGTCATATACCGCCTCAAATGATTCTAGAGAATGCGAGAATTTACAGCAAGTAATTTTCGGCCAGATCAATGATAAGGAACTTCAAATATTCTGTGCCAAAGATAGAGAAGCTATCGAGGAATTAAAATCACAAACGGAGCGGATTTTAAACAGCCTTGAAAGGCCCTTTTATGCATTCAATACTAATTTTGAGAGTAGTGTCTGGTTTCATCATATAGGAATAACAATTAACTTCGACGGGGAACTACAAGAATTTAAATTCGAAAGTAAGAAAGGCGCTGTTGCAGAACTGGGCATACCCAATTATGATGACCCATTTTATGACGTGGGAAAGTTATGTATAGAAGCATGGCACGGAAGGGAATTTGATAAAGCTATAGCACACAATAGAGCCTGTCTCTTAAAAGAAAGGGATATCCTGTTAAAAAGAGATTATAGGGAACCGGATAAAGTTAACTTTAATAAATAGAAATAATTAAAAATAGATAATCAAATGACCAAACCCAGAACCTATAAAACCGAAGCCGTAATAATAAAAAAGACCAAGCTTGGGGAAGCGGGCAGGATACTCACCCTCTATACCCCCCACCTGGGCAAGATTCAGGGGGTAGCCAAGGGGGTCAGGCGCCCCCGCTCTAAGATGGCCGGGCACCTGGAGCTGCTCACCCACAGCCAGCTCTCGCTGGCGCGCGGCCGCAACCTGGATACCATAATCGGCGCCCAGACCATCAACAGCTTTCTACCTCTAAAAACAGATTTAGACCTCACATCATACGCCCTCTACGCCACCGAGCTTATCAACCAGTTCGCCGCCGATAACGTGGAAGACCAACCCCTTTTTCAACTATTAATAGAGACCCTGCAAAGCTTAAGCCAGGGCGGCGATAACGATTTACTAATACGCTACTTTGAGATGCACCTTTTAGATATGGCCGGCTACCGCCCCCAGATCGAGCACTGTGTCATCTGCAAATCAGAGTTAAAGGAGGCCACCAATCTATTCTCCCCCGGCGCCGGCGGCGTGCTCTGCCCGGGCTGCCGCCAGAGCCATATGGCCTACCCCCTTCCCGAACATGCCCGAAAAGTGCTACTATTACTGCAACAAAGCGACTACGGTATGTTAAGCGGACTGGAAATTGACCGGGAGCTATCTCACCAGCTGGAGATGGTAATGAGGAATTACATCAGGTACCTCCTGGAGAGAGAGGTAAAGTCAACCGCCTGGCTGGATAGTTTAAGGGGACAGATTGATGACAACCAGATTAGACCGTATAGCCCAACAACGCCTGGAAAAACTTGAACGAATTCGCCGTCAGGGCATAGACCCCTACCCCTCCGGTTATGACCGCAGCCATACCACCCGGCAGGCTCTGGAGCTGCTGGAAAAGCAGGAGAAAAAGAGCTCAAAAAGGGCAACGGTGGTCAGCCTCGCCGGGCGTCTTACGGCAATGAGAAAGATGGGCAAGACCTCCTTCGCCGACCTGCGTGACGGCGATGGCAAGTTACAGCTCTGCTTCTATAAAGACCGCCTGGATGAAAAAACCCTTGAGCTCTTCCAGGATTTGGACATAGGGGATATCATCGGGGTCAGCGGCAAGCTCTTCCGCACCAAGACCGCAGAGCCCACCCTTGATGTAGAAAACTTCACCATGCTGGCCAAGTCCCTCCAGCCGCTACCGGAAAAGTGGCACGGGCTGGTTGACGTGGAAACACGCTACCGCCAGCGCTACCTGGACCTCATCGCCAACGCCCCGGCCAGGGAGGCCTTTCAGGTGCGCAGCCGGGCTATCGCCGCCATCCGCAGTTTCTTAAACCAGCGGGGCTTTATGGAGGTCGAAACGCCGGTGTTGCAACCGGCCGCCGGCGGGGCACTGGCCAACCCCTTCACCACCCACCACCACGCTTTAGACCGGGACTTTTATTTACGCATCGCCCTGGAGCTCCACCTCAAGCGGCTGATTGTCGGCGGCTTTGACAGGGTCTACGAACTGGGGCGCATCTTCCGCAACGAGGGTGTCTCCACCCAGCACCACCCCGAGTTCACCATGCTGGAAACCTACGAAGCCTACGCCGACTACAACGATGTCATGGCCATGCTGGAAGAAATGATTTCATCGGTCAGCCAGGAAGTATTGGGTTCCAGCAGGGTCAAGTTCGGCGAAGATACCATCCACTTTAAGCCGCCCTGGCGCCGCATTACCCTGCGCGAAGCCGTTAAGGAATACAGCGGCATTGATTTCGTCACCCACCCCACCGCCGACGGCCTGCGGGAAAAGATGCGCTCGCTTAAAATAGAGGTTGACCCGCAGAAGAACTGGCCCAAGCTGGTCGATGAGCTTATCAAGAGCTTCGTCAGGCCAAAGCTCATCCAGCCTACTATAATCTTTGACTACCCCCTCTCCATGTCGCCGCTGGCCAAGACCAAGCCCGGCGAAGAGCGGGTGGTAGAACGTTTTCAGGCAATCGCCGGCGGTCTTGAAATCGCCAACGCCTACACCGAGCTCAACGACCCCCTGGAACAGAGGGAGCGCTTTGAGGAGCAGCTAAAAGACAGGCAGGGCGACGACGAGGAGCGCTGGAGTATTGACGAAGACTACCTGCTGGCGCTGGAGTACGGCATGCCCCCCACCGGGGGCCTCGGCGTCGGCATCGACCGCCTGGTGATGCTCCTGACCAACCAGTCGGCAATCCGCGATGTTATCCTCTTCCCACAGCTGAGGGAGAAAAATGAGTGAAAGCATGAATCCCCAGTGGTATAAAGAGCTATTTGAAGAAATGGGGATTGAATACGAAGACTATCCATTCACAAAAGGCACTGAAAACGAAGTCAATTGGATGGTTAAAGAGTATCTAACCAACCCCAAAATGAAAATCCTCGATGTCGGCTGCGGTACGGGACGTCATGCCATTAACCTGGCGACCAAGGGCTATACGAATATCACCGCCATAGATTTATCACCCGGTATGATTGGAGCCGCAAAAAAAGTTTCCAGAGAGAAAAATGCGCAGGTTGACTTTAGGGTTTGCGATGCCAGGGAGTTGCCCTTTGAAAATGAGTTTGATGCCGCCCTGTGCCTCTGTGAAGGAGCCTTCGGACTGCTTGAGAATGATGACGAGAACTATAAGATACTAAGCGCCGTTCACCGAGCCTTAAAGAAACACGGAATATTTATTCTTACTACCTTGAATCTTTTTCGGGACGCTGAATTCGACCCCATGACCTGCCGTGTGGCGATGGACGTAGAAATAACTCAAAAAGACGGGCAAAAAAAGGCTATCAAATGCAGCGACCGCAGTTATACCTTTCCAGAGCTTAAGTGGGTATTGGAACAACACGGTTTTGAGGTGCTGCTGGGCGCTGACCCTTTCAGCCAAGAGCCGATAAAGTACGGAAGCATGGAGTTTATGGTTGTCGCTAAAAAGCTATGATGCAAGGGGTAGGATTGGTAACTAATCATAAGGAAAAATCATAAAGGGAGGTGACCCCCACCCCGTAAAAATCTATTCCCACCCGGCCACCCTTAAGTGGAAGGGAAATTCCCCACACCCTTAAGGGAGATTTCGGCCGCCACCCTTACAAGGAAGGGGGTACACCCCTCTCATTAAGGGAGGAAGTAAAATGCAGGACATGGCCCTGGCCGCCGCCTGCGGGCTGTACTGCGGGGACTGCGAGTACCTTGCCAATAAGTGCCAGGGAGGCTGCGCTCAGGTGCAGGGCAAGCCGTTCTGGGCGCCCCTGTTCGATGTGGAGGTATGCCCTATCTACGACTGCTGTATCAACCAGAAACACCTGGAGCACTGCGGCCTCTGCCCCGAGTTCCCCTGCCAGCCGTTTATCTCACTCCGCGACCCCTCATTAAGCGATGAGGAAGCAGAGCAGGCTCTGCGTAAAAGACAGCAGAACCTCAGGCGCCGGAAAGAGATAGGCACCCAGGCCTGGCTCAAAGAAAGAACCTAAGAAGAAAAAATGTCGCTTATACCGGCCTTTGATATAGGTATATGGAACGCCTGGATACTTCAAGCTTTGATTTTTCTAGTGATGTTTGTTCAAGATTTTGTGATGGGTAAAGGGGTAAAAGAAAGAACGAAAAGGGCGACCCAGCCCGTACCGCTAACTAAAATCAAGAAGAGGTTAGCCCTTTCCACCCATGCAGTAATCATGCCTGTCGCTGCCATCTACTCTGTCTTCCTGCCGCTAAAGATAGGCACAGCCTGGTTATACGCAGGTCTTTTTATTTATGCGCTGGCGCTGGTTATGACGGTAATGGTTAGTGCCAACTTTGCCGCCACCCCCCCTGATAAGCCGGTTACCGGAGGAGTCTATAGGATTTCAAGGCACCCAATATACTTCAGCGCCTTCCTGATGTACATCGGCATGGGCATAGCCGGTGCTTCCTGGGTTATGCTGCTGCTCGCCGTGGCCTGGCTAGTCCTGTGGTGCATCGTGGTACCCGCCGAAGAGCGCTTCCTGCTGGAAAAGTATGGCGATTCCTACCGCAAATATATGGACAGGACTCCAAGGTGGATTGGAATACCCAAATCATAAGGAGGCAAAATGCCGCTCATACCAGACTTTGATATAGGTATATGGAACGCCTGGATTTTCATGAGCGTCTTTATCCTGCAAATGCTGGTGATTATGCTGCTGGGCAAGAAGGTCTGGGCAAAAAGCTCACTTCCCTCTGATTTTAAGCGGAACAGGCGGGAAAGGATTAACTCCCTGCTCGGCAACGGCGTCTGGCTGCTGGCCACCCTGTACTCTATCTTTCTCCCCCTCCGCCTGGGGACGGCCTGGTTCTACACCGGCCTGCCCGTCTTTCTGGTCGGCCTGGCGATACTTTCGGTAGCAACGGTCAACTTCGCCACCACCCCCGCCGAAAAACCGGCAACGCGGGGGGCATACTCTTTCTCGCGGCACCCGCTTTACCTGTCCATGATTATAATCTATATTGGCACCGGCATCGCCAGCGCCTCGTGGCTGTTCATTCTGCTGGGCATCGCCAATATCCTCTGGATACGCACGGAGGCAATCGCCGAGGAAAGATATTGCCTGGCGAGGTATAATAAGGACTACCGGGAATACATGAATAAAACACCAAGGTGGATTGGGCTACCCCAATCGGGGTAAAATAGGCTTAATAAAAAGGTGGCGAATCCCCACCCCTTTTATATCTTTACCCGCCCACCACCCTTATAAGGAAGGGAATACTAAAGAGAGAGTTTTAGAGGGACGAAGTCCCTCTTACAAAAAACCTTCCCCCTCCCTGGTAAGGGAGGGGGATACAGGGGGAGGGTTGGTTAGTAAATATGCTTGACCTGAAATTTATACGGGAAAACACCGAACAGGTGCGTAAGGCGATAGAGAACCGCCAGGACACCGCCCCACTGGATGAAATCATGGAGCTGGATGCCGAGCGCCGCCAGAAGCTGTTAGAGCTGGAGAGCCTGAGGCACCAGAAAAAGCAGACCGCCCAGAAGAGGCAGTCGGACAAGGCGACCATCGAGGAAGGCCGCGACCTGCGCGCCATGATAAGGGGCCTGGAAGACGAGGTTAGAGGGCTGGACAGCAAGCTGGAAGAGCTTTTACTCCAGGTGCCCAATATCCCCCATCCCTCCGTCCCCGTGGGCACCGATGAAGACGACAGCGTCATAACCCGTTCCTGGGGGGAGCCAAAGAGCTTTGATTTCACCCCCGCCCCCCACTGGAAGCTGGGTGAATCGCTGGATATTATAGACTTCGAACGGGGAGTAAAGCTCTCCGGCACCCGCTTCTACGTGCTCAAAGGGCTTGGCGCCAGACTGCAGCGGGCAATCATCGCCTTCATGCTGGACCTCCACACCCGGGAGCACGGCTATCAGGAAATATACCCGCCCTTTATGGTCAAGCGGGACTGCATGGTCGGTTCGGGCAACCTGCCCAAGTTCGCCGATAACCTCTATCACGATGAAGACGACGACCTCTGGTTCGTGCCCACCGCCGAGGTGCCCCTCACCAACCTCCACCGCGGCGAGATTATTCCGCCGGGGCTTTTGCCCGTTTACTACGCCGCCTATACCGCCTGCTTCCGCCGGGAGAAGATGTCGGCCGGAAAAGACACACGGGGAATCAAGCGGGGGCACCAGTTCGATAAGGTGGAGCTTTACAAGTTCACCGAGCCGGAAGCCTCGGATGACGAGCTGGAAAAACTTCTTAATGATGCCGAACAGGTCTGCCGGAAGCTGGAGCTGCCCTATCGCATCAAAAAGCTCTGCACCGCCGAGCTTGGCTTTGCCTCCCGGCAGTCCTATGACATTGAGATGTGGGCCCCCGGCTGTGAGGAGTGGCTGGAGGTAAGCTCCTGCTCCAGCTGCGGGGACTTTCAGGCGCGGCGGGCTAATATCCGCTACCGCCCCTCCCCGGAAGAAAAGCCCCGGTTCGTCCACACCTTAAACGGCTCAGGGCTGGCGCTGCCCCGCGTTTTAATCGCCATCATGGAAAACTACCAGCAGTCGGACGGCACAATATTAGTTCCGGAGGTGCTGCAGGACTTTGTGGGGGAGAGGTTTATAAAGTAACCCCCACCCCCTTTTATATCTATTCCCGCCCTGCCACCCTTATATGGAAGGGGTTACGCCCCCAAGGGAAGCAGTAATATCGCTATCTCCGCCTTCCACCCCTAGACCTGTGAGAACTGCTGGTCTTCTGTGCTTCCCACTCACGGCTTTTTTCGTTCACCCTAACAAGGTTCGCTTTTCTAAATGTCTTACCACACTTGGCGCACTTAAACTTCTGACCGAGAAGCCAAGAGAATTTGCTTTCTACTACCTTAAATTCGTCATGACCACAGCCCGGACATAGTTTCTTTGTCCTAAGTGACCGGGTTACTACTTTCCCACGCTTAGTTGCTTTTGGCATGTCTATTACTCCTAATAGAATTGCCTATTACTATTTGCAACATTCTAGCACTAAAAAGTAGTAAGTCAATCCCTAC
>Ga0315549_1004051_pt1 | contig 12584 bp, 6 predicted proteins | sample SalMarSW160200MG_FD_203101 | JGI IMG/M metagenome (GOLD analysis project Ga0315549, IMG submission 203101) | Salt marsh sediment microbial communities from the Plum Island Ecosystem LTER, Massachusetts, United States - Salt Marsh Sediment SW1601-200 ... | reverse complement strand
GAATGACTTTCTCTTTTAAGCGGGCGAGTCCACCCATCAAGGTACCAATCCAGAGATATCCCCTGTTATCTATGGTTAAGGAAGTGATGATGTTGTCATACAATCCGTCTCCGGTTGTAAAGTGCTGGATACCATCCGCACTCATATGGTTAAGACCGTTGTCTGTGCTTATCCATAAACCGCCCCATAAATCAGAGATGATGACTCTCACATGGTTGTTGGATAATCCTTCCTGGACTGAATAATTCATCCAGATCCCATCACCAAAAGAATAAAGTCCGCTACCGTCTGTTCCTACCCAGAGCACATGATTTTCATCCTCGCATATTGCAAGGATGCTGTCGTTTTTTAGAGGAGAGTTTCTTCTTGAAAAAGTCGTGAACCGCACACCGTCAAAACGCACCAGGCCGGCCGGAGTGCCGATCCAGATATACCCTTCATGAGTCTGGATGAGCACTCGCACAGAATTCTGAGGAAGACCCGATGAAGTTCCCCAATTTTTTACAAGACATTTATCCGGATCGATGGAAAGAACTGATGCATACAAACCATGCGAAAAAGATATAGATAGGATTAAGAACAGAACGGAGAGTCTGATGGTTTTGTTGCGACTTGGTATTTTCAACGGTCCAATCTTCTTTCTTTGCTGTTCCGATTCCTGCTAGAGTGTCTTCAAAAAATATATTCCCGGGAAACAATAAAGTCAATCTGTATACTCTGTGGGATTATAAAGATGCTAGGATACAGCAGAGCTGCCAGTCAGTTATTTCCAGATTTACGGGGAAGCCTTGGCTATGAATTTTATTGCTTTACTGTTAATCAGTTGGAAAAATAGCCCTCCCTGTGGGTCACCCTGTAATTCTTGCCTTTGACTTTGACCTTGATTTTCTTGATGCTTCCATCTTGATCTATCGATGGAATGGAGTGACTCTGAAAGATATGCACTGAATAAAAAATGGGTAATGTTCCCCCGTTTTTAGAAGGCTTCGTCAGCCATGATATAAAATCCGGAGGTCCCTTTGCCCCAGCCTTGATCTATGCGGATATTGGTGCCTTCTTTAGGGACGACCAGAAAACGGAGTCCCAGGCCTACGGAATATTTAAAATTCCCGGGGCTCAATTTTCCAAGCTGATCCGCCAAATCGGCAGCTCCCGCAAACACCACCATTCCGATTCTTTTCCAAATCTTGAACCTCATCTCTGTCTGGATGACCAGCATGGATTTATCCCTATATCTCCCGGAATAATAGCCGCGCATGACCATTTCTCCCCCAATTTCAGACATATGCCTGAAAGAGGGAGAACCGGAAACAGATTGGACAATGGCCTGGACAGCAAACACATGATATTGAAACACGGGAACATATTTCCTGAGGTCTAATTTAAGAGAGGTGAAATCAAAGTCGCTCCCAAAGGTCGGGGAGCAGAAGTCCATGGTCAGCTGGAAATAATTGCCCTTATGGGGAGAGAATATGCTGTCACGCCTGTCCCAATTCAAGATAAATCCAAGAGAGGACAAGCGGCCCCCGCTGCTTCCTGTGATCTGCCCTGTGACAAGTTCTCCTCCCGGATCTGATTCAATGATCTTCAAGTTTTCATACTTGTACTGGACACCCAAATAGAGTCTTTCCCTGGGCAGGATTCTTCTCTGAGCGGATAGATCAAAATTGACCATGCGCGGAGTGTAATTTTCCTCCGCTTCATCCGGTGTCTGGTTCCCGATTCCCCAATATTTACTGGGAAATTTACTTGTCTTCAATTTCCCCTTGATGAAATAAGCCTCGTTTTTTAAATATAGCTCTGGTCTGAGCTCTATGCCGTACTGTTTGTTCTGGGTATAGTATAATTCAAAATACAGGGAAGAAGGCCTGGCATCTTCAGGACTGCCCTTTGGCCTGTAAGTGATTAGCCCTCCCCCTCCAACACCGACCCGTGTTTCCGGCTGGTAGAAAACAATAGGAAGAACTACCGTGCTGGTTCTTTTTTCCTTTTTTTCTTTTTCCTGTTTTTTCTCCTCTCCCAAACCCATCCGGGCTGTGAACAAAAGAATGAAAAATAACCATATCAAACCGAGTGAAATTTTTTTCTTCATAATGCCTCCTACTTCCGCCTCCAATTTAACTCTTTTTCTGGAGCAAATCAAGAGGTTCCGCTTGAAAATGAAAACAAGAAAAATGTTCCCACAATTGTTTGTGAAAAAATCTTGCTTATTGAAGAAAAGAAAATGATAATATAAACTTCGCCATTTTTTTAGGAAGAGTTCAAGACTATTGGCTCGACAGCCAGAACCCTTTACTATCTGACAAAGAGATTTCAAAAGGGAGGAAGGGGCTTACGAACATTCCAAAGAAAGGAATTAAGCAGTGATGACACCGTTTCCATTTGAAACATTGGTAGTGTTTGGATTTTTATCTATCATGCTTCTTGCCGGCATGGTCCTTAGAGCCTATATCCCGTTTCTCCAGAAAATGCTTTTTCCCGCAAGTCTGATCGGGGGATTGCTGGGTCTCATTCTGATCAACCTCGGTTTGATCTCCCTGGATATTGAGACCGTTAAATCCTTCGCATACCACTTCTTTAATATATCCTTCATTTCCCTGGGGCTCACTCCACCTGAAATCAAAAGGCCAAAACAAAGCAAAGAAAAGAAGATTTTCAAAGGCTCTTTATGGATGGCTCTGGTTCAGGCTGTCTCTTTTCCCCTGCAGGCTTTGATAGGAGCTCTCATCACCCTGGCTTTTATTATGGGCGGCAAGGCTTTGCATGAAAGCTTTGGATTTCTTCTGCCTCTGGGGTTCAACGAAGGACCCGGTCAGGCTCTTTCCTTTGGAAGAGTATGGGAGCAAGCCGGATTTATGGATGGTTCCACCATCGGGCTCACCTTTGCTACACTGGGATTCTTTTTTGCCTTTTTTATCGGAGTACCCTTAGCCCACAGGGGGCTGAAAAAGGAAAAATTTGAAACAAAGCCCATGCCTCCCTTTTTCTTGAGAGGTATCCTGCCTAAAGGCCAGCCATCCAAATCCGCTGGGTCTCTCACAACACACAGCGCCAGTCTCGAAAGCATGGCTTTCCATACAGCACAAATAGGCTTGGTGTATTTAGTCACCTATTTCATCCTCTCCTTAATAACAAGTCTTCTTCCTCTAAGCACAGGATCCATGTTATGGGGATTTTTCTTCTTGTTCGGCCTTGTTTTTGCCATCCTCTTCCGCATCCTTTTTCAGGCATCTCCAATGGGCCACTTATTGAACCCTCCTTTTCAAAGACGGATCACCGGCTTTTCCATCGATTATCTCATCGTGGCCACAGGATGCGGGATCGAACTTTTGATTGTGGGGAAATATGTGGCTCCACTTCTTTTGATCGCATTGACAGGAGGTCTTCTCACCACAGTTATCATTGTTGCGCTTGGTTCAAAATTAACAGAATATAAACTGGAGCGCACCGTCTCAATTTATGGAGTCGTCACCGGCACTGTATCAAGCGGCCTCATGCTTCTCCGCATTGTGGACCCTGAACTCAAAACTCCAGTCGCCCGAGAGCTTGGATTCATGAACCTTTTTGCTGTTCCGATCGTGGGAGGACTCACCTGTCTTATCAATGCTCCGTTCTGGTGGGGATGGAGTGTAATCCTCACATCCGCTGTGTTAATCCCGATCCTCGCTGCATCCCTGATCATCCTCTTGAACAGACGGCTTTGGGGAAAAAAAACTAGCTGAGATGGGGTTCTTATTGACTGTTCCTATTTTTTATATGTATGATGGGTGCTGAAGTTTCTTAAAGGAGAAATCATGCATTCCCCATATATATCCCGCCGTTCGTTCATGAGGTCTATCGGTATGGCTGCTGCTGCGGCAGTGGTTCCTTTCAAGCTCGGGGCCACGGAAAAGAAATTACCCAATATCGTCCTGATTTATGCGGACGATCTCGGTTACAGCGACGTCAGCTGCTACGGGGCGACGAAGTTCAAAACGCCCCACATCGACCGGCTCGCTTCTCTGGGCCTGCGGTTTACGAACGCCCATTCGCCCTCGGCGACCTGCACCCCCTCCCGGTACGCTATGCTGACCGGCGAGTACGCCTGGCGGAAGGAAGGCACAGGCGTTGCGAGGGGCGATGCCCGCATGATTATCCAGCCCGGCCGGACAACACTGCCTTTCGTGCTCCAAAAGGCAGGTTACACAACAGGCGTTGTAGGCAAGTGGCATCTCGGCCTGGGAGCCGAGAATCAGGAGCTGAACTGGAACAGCGACATCAAACCCGGCCCGCTGGATATTGGATTTGATTACTGTTTCCTTATTCCCGCCACGGGCGACCGGGTGCCCTGTGTGTATGTAGAGAACCGCCGGGTCGTCGGATTGGATCCGAACGACCCCATCCTGGTGAGTTACGGCAAGCCGATCGGCAATGAGCCGACGGGTAAAGACCATCCCGAACTGCTCAAAATGCACCCCAGCCACGGGCACAACCAGACGATTGTCAACGGGATAAGCCGGATCGGTTACATGAGCGGGGGGAGGGCGGCCCGCTGGGTGGATGAGGACATGGCTGATACCATCACCGGAAAAGCAAAGGACTTTATCGAAAAGCACAAAGACGACCGTTTCTTCCTGTACTTCTCAACTCACGATATCCATGTTCCCCGTGTGCCCCATCCCCGGTTCACCGGCAAGAGCGGACTCGGTCCCCGAGGTGATGCCATTATGCAGTTCGACTGGTGCGTCGGCGAGATCATCAAGACCCTGGATCGCTTGAATCTAACGGAAAACACACTGCTGATTCTTACCAGCGACAACGGCCCGGTTGTGGATGACGGCTACAAGGACCAGGCCGTAGAAAAACTCAGCGGACACAACCCATCCGGACCGCTGCGCGGGGGCAAGTACAGTGCGTTCGATGCCGGCACACGCGTCCCCTTCATCGTTCGGTGGCCCGGCCAAATAAAGCCTGGCGAATCAAATGCCCTTATGTGTCAGATTGATTTCCTCGCTTCCCTTGCCTCTCTCACCGCCAGGAAACTCAACGCAAACGATGCTCCGGATAGTTATAATGTCCTTTCTGCGTTAACCGGAAAATCGTCTGTGGGTCGAGATCACCTTGTCGAACATGCGGGTACGCTTTCTTTGATCAAGGGACACTGGAAGTATATCAAGCCGAGCGATGGAGCCAGGATCGCCAAGAATGTGAACATCGAGCTTGGAAATGATCCTGAGCCGCAGCTTTATAATCTCAAAAATGACCTCGGTGAAAAACATAATCTTGCTGCTAAACATCCGGAGATCGTCAAAGAACTGGCCTCTCTGCTTGAGAAAATAAGAAGCAACGGCCGCTCCGGTAATCCCAATAAACAAAACACTTAACAAAGAATAAGAAAGGGAGTAGATTATGACTGACCAGTCGGTCACATAATAAGGAAAGGAGTTCTATCATGCCAAAAAAAATATTCCTCAGCTTTTTAATATTGATTCTTGTTTCCGGAGTGTACAGCGAAGAACTCACAGGCAAAGAGATTATCCAGAAGGTCAATGACTTGATCAATGTCGAGACCAGTTATTCCAAATCAACAATGACCATCACAACAACATCTGATCAAAAAAGAACCTTTATCTCTGAATCCTGGACCAAGGATAAGGGAGAAAAAAATCTAGTCCGGTACCTCGAACCAGCCCGGGTCAAAGGCCAGGCTGTTCTGATGCTGAACAATGCAGATGATATCTGGATGTTTTTCCCCCGCACACAGCGGGTCCGCAAACTGGCTACTCACGCTAAAAAGCAGAAAATGCAGGGCAGCGATTTTTCCTATGAAGACATGGGCAGTGGAGAAACCTTTATCAATGACTTTGAAGCAGAACGGCTTGAAGACGAACAAAAACAAGGATATGGCTGTTATAAAGTGAAACTGACACGAAAACCAGGAATTGATATCTCTTATGTTCAGATGATTATTTGGGTCAGAAAAGACAACTTTGTTCCTATCGTTATCGATTACTATGACGAAGATGCCCCGGAACGAGTTCTTAAAACCCTGATCCAGAGTGATATTGAGGTGATTGACGGGATCCCCACAGCCATGAAGTTTGTGATGATTGATAAAAACAACAACACTCAAACTGAGATGGAACTATTGGAAGTCAAATATAATATCGAATTGGATGACCGGATGTTTACGGAGAGGAATCTGAAGAGATGAAAAAAAAGACTTTTTTTATTTGTGCTGCCGGGATTATCTTCTTTTTCCTTATTGCACCCGAAGCCAGGGGTGACGTGGACCTTTTCGGCTATTATGAGGCGCAGGTCATAGGCGCTGATGTCAAAGACCACTTTTACCAGCTCTTCGCCAATAAGCTGAGGGTGGACCTCAAGGCTGACCTCTCATCCAGCGTCTCCTTTGCCGCTAATTTCGATTACATCACCTATCACGGGAAAAAGGAGTGGAATGTTCTGGACTTTCTCTCTTCTGAGATCACCTCAAAGATCCCTGAGGCAATGAGACCCCTGTATGTGATCCCTTTTTCCGACCGCCACTTTTTGGACAACGCGTATCTGAGGCTCTCGTTCAAGCCGTTTGACCTGACCCTTGGCAAACAGCAGATCTCTCTGGGCACAGGCTATGTGTGGAATCCTGTGGATGTGTTCAATATCAAAGACATTCTGGATCCCACCTATGAGCAGCCAGGCCACAATGCGGTGCGTGCGGACGTGCCCATCGGATTGGGAAGCACGCTCACAGCGCTTTATTCTCCCGGAGAAGAGTGGAAAAACTCCTCTAAAATGCTCCAGTTCAAAACCCGAATCTCCCATTTTGACTTTGCGGTGACCGGCATTGAGAAGACATGGGTCTTTCATGACTACACTGTGTTTGACCCGGCTCAGATGAATTTTCAAGAGCTTCCGGATAAAAGGAAACTCTTAGGCGCGAGCACTGCCGGAGAGCTTCTGGGGCTCGGGGTGTGGGCCGAGTATGCCTATAACTGGATGGAGACCACAGATGATTTTTATGAACTGGTGGTAGGCACGGATTACACCTTTGATTTTCAGACTTACGTTCTCATTGAATACTTTCGGAACACTCTGGGGAAGAATGATCACAGGGATTACACGCTCAATGACTGGATGCGGAGCTTTGCCCAGGAGCAGAAAGCGGTCTCCAGGGATCAGGTCTATATGCTTATCCAGCATCCGGCCACAGACCTTATGACCGTGGGGATGTCCGCGATCTGCAGCCTCTCGGACCACAGCCTGGCGCTTGTGCCCATGGTCATGTATTCCTTTTCCCAGAATGTGGATATCTATGCGTATCTCAACTGGAATACAGGTAAAGAAGGAACTTACTTTGCCAACACCATGGGCAACGGCGGGTTTGTCAGGGTAAGAGTTTATTTTTAGTCAAAAAGGAGCCAAGAAATGAGAGAGAAATTACTGGTCAAATTAGCTGAATGGCACGCCTCCCATCCCTGGAGAATGGTGGGTATCGTTGTGATGTTAACCATTGTTTTCGGATGGTTTGCCGAACATTTGAGCATCACCATGCGTTGGGCTGACCTGCTTCCGTCCGGAGACAGAAGAACTGTGGAATTCAACAAAGTCATAGATGAATTTTCCTCTGCGACCAGCCTGATCGTGGTTGTTCAAGGAGAGGAAACACAGATCAAAAAGTTCGCTGATAGGCTGGCGCCAAAAATATTAAAACTCGTGGACACAACCCAGAACGAAAAAAGTCAAAACCAGATCAACAAGCTCAAAGAAAAACTCACACAATTGAGAGCCCGGGATAGCAACAAATCCAAAATAACCGCGCTGCAGTCCGAGATAGATGCCTTAAAGAAAAGGATTGATTTCAAACTGTTCAATCGGGTCGATTATAAGATGGAAGTCGACTTTATTAAAAATCATGGTTTGCTCCTTCTTAAAGAAAAGGATTTGAAGAATATGAAGGATATGTTCCTGGATCCAAACCTTAAAGGCCTGCTGTTTAATCTCAACAATGCCATGGAAAAAGAATATGTGGGTCAAGAGGAATCGATCTCAACCCGGGAAAAGGAAGACCAGGCTGTGGCTCTTTTAGACGGTATCCAGGACTTTGTGCACACACTAAAGAGAGCGGCTCTTGGAGAGGAGCTCTCTCAGAAGGAGATCCAAAAAACAGTGGATAAATTCCTTATCGGTGACCCTTATTTTCTCTCTTATGACCAAAAGGCTTTGGTGATGAATGTCATCCCAAATTTCACAATGCTTGATTTGGATTATGTTGTTTCAGGAACAGACCAGGCCCAGGATCAGGTGGATAAGCTTCTCCTTGATTTTCCCGGATTAGAAGCTGGTCTGACCGGATTCATTGCTGTGGGCCGGGATGAAATGGTCTATTCCCAGCAGGGCTTGGGCTACACAACGGTCATTGCTGTGATTGCCATTCTCTTCCTTCTTGTGATCTCATTCAGGATGTGGATAGCCCCCCTCCTAGCTATGGGAAATCTATTGATCGGCATAATCTGGGCCATTGGATTGGCCGCCCTCATAGTGGGACAGTTGAACATCATGACTCAAATGATGGCTGTCATTTTACTTGGATTGGGCATTGATTTTTCCATCCATCTCATATCCGGTTTTACCGAATGGCGCGCTGCGGGAGACTCCATCCATACAGCTCTGGAAAAAACATTTTTAAAAAGCGGGAAAGGGATCATCACAGGGGGAATGACGACAGCGGCTGCTTTCCTGGCTCTCGTTATCAGTCACTCCCAGGGCATGAAAGAAATGGGCTTGGTGACCGGTTTTGGTCTTCTGGCTATCCTCCTGTCAACTATGATTTTCATGCCTGTCCTTCTTGTGTTCCGGGAACGCCGCAAGGAAAAAAAATGGGCAAAAAGAAAAGATACAACAAAGCCCCCAAAAAAGGACATCACCTTCCGGTTCCTCGGCCGTATGAGCAGCTGGCTGGCAAAGCGGTATGTTTTCACAATCATGGTTTCTATCCTGGTGACCGCTCTCTTCATCTGGACAGGTCTGCACATTCAGTTCGATCACAATTATATGAATATCGAACCTAAAGGCCTGACCTCCATCAAACTTCAAGACACAGTGCTTGAAAAGTTTGATATGGGAATGGATTATGCTATGATCCTTACAGAAAGTCCCCAAAAATCCCGTCAATTGGCTGAACGTCTTCGCGATCAGGGAACTGTGGCCAGGACCGAAGATATTTCTCTTTACCTTCCTTCTCAAGAACAACAAAAGATGAGAATCCCCTATATCAATGAAATCAGAAATACCATCCAGGTAAGCTCCATAAATCAGGTACTGCTGCCCGAAGAAGTCCCGGAACTGAACAGGGAGATCGACCGGCTTCAGATGAACATCATGGAGATACAGGATATGGCCTTTCTTGGAGGCCAGGATAAAGTTGACAATAAATGCAAAGAGATCGTGGGAGTTCCTGATAATCCCGATTCAGTGAATATCATCCAGGGTCTGCTGGAAATACTGGAAAAGGATGAACGTACGTCATCAGAAGGGCTTTCAAAATTCCAGCAAACATTTTCGCCCTATTTTAAAGAATCTGTCATAAGAATGAGCTCCACAGAACCTGTCCAGCTCAATGAACTTCCTGCGTCCATACTGGACCGGTACAGCAATAAAAACCGCGACCAATTTCTTGTCACGATCTTCCCCAATGGGGACATCTGGAAAAATGCCAAGTTTTTAAACCGTTTTGTGGATGACCTGGAAAGAGTGAGTGATAAAGCCACGGGAATGCCGCCTGTTTTTAGAGCGCTGGTTCAGATCATCGGTCGTGATGGAAGAAACGCCATGATTCTGACTCTGGTGGTTGTTTTTCTCTTGTTGACTGTGGACTTTCGCAACCCGCTCCACTCTTTTATGGCCATGATCCCTCTGGCTTTTGGCATCTTCTGGATGGTCGGGATCATGAAAATATCCGGAATGATGCTGACCGTTATGAATGTCATGGCCTTTCCTTTGATCATCGGAATCGGCATTGATGACGGTGTCCACATTGTGCACCGCTGGAGACACGAAGGGAAAGGCAAGATCTGGACTGTCTTTTCCAGCACAGGAAAAGCCATTCTTTTAACATCGCTGACCACAATGCTTGCCTTTGGCTCGCTGGTCTTTTCCATTTGGCGGGGCTTTGGTCACCTTGGCGGCGCGCTCTTTATCGGAGTGGGATCCTGTTTTTTGACAACCGTGATCATCCTCTCCGGAATTTTCGGACTGCTCAAAAGGAAAAAGAGGCCTTAAACGATTTCCTTCATTTACTTTCTTATTCCAGCAGCTCATCGATAACACTGGCGATATACTCTCCATGTTCCTGACAGAAAGGAGGTTTATAAATTGGGGATCATTCGTAACGGAGCGAATCCACAGGGTCGGAAAGAGCGGCTCTAATGGCTTGATAACTGACGGTCATGAGTGCCACAGCAAACACCACCAATCCGGCAGCCACAAACATCCAGATCCCCAGGTGAATGCGGTAGGCATAGTTTTGCAGCCACCTGTTCATGGCAAAATAAGCCGCAGGCCAGGCAATGGCATTGGCCATAAGCACACTTTTTGTAAAATCTTTTGACAGCAGGGATACAATGCTCGACACATCAGCCCCCAGCACTTTCCGGATACCGATCTCTTTATACCGCTGTTCCACCATATAAGAGGCCAGCCCGAACAAACCAAGACAGGCCACGAACACGGCAAGCCCGGAAAACAAAGTCAGCATCTGGCCGATTTTTTCCTCAGAGACATACAGACCATGGTAGGAATCTTCAAGAAAAGTGTAACTGAACCGGCTTTCAGGGAAAACATCTCCCCACGTTTTTTCAAGAAAAGCCAGGGTGTTTGGTGTGTTCTCAGGCCTGATTCTGACAGCAACAGTGTAAAAATAATCAGGATTTATATAGAGCATAAGCGGTTCTATTTTTTGTTTAAAGGAATACACATGGAAATCCTTAACCACACCGATGACGGCCATTTCTTTCATTCCGCCCCTACCGGGCACTGAAAATTTCTCCTCTAACGAATCCTTCAGTCCCATTGCTTTGACGGCTGCCTGGTTTAAAATCATTCCCTCATTCTCGTCCGAGGATATTTCCCTTGAAAAATTCCGGCCCCGGATGATTTCCATTCCCATAGAATCAAGATAATCAAAATCAACCGCGATGGCCTGTATGGAGTAATTTTGTATCTCGTCACCCGTTTTTCTTTGGATGGTCTTGACTTCCTTGCTGATGCGGCCCGGAATAGTGTAAGCGCCTGAGACGCTCATGACCTGGGGAGACTGCTTGAACTGATTCATCATAACCAAATATTTTCCTTTAAAATGGGGATCTCTAGGCCTGAAATTCAAAAGGACTACATCTTCTTTTTTAAATCCGAGGTCGCTGTTTTTCATGAAATCAAGCTGCTTTAATATCGCCAGGCTTCCTATGATCAAAACAACAGCCATAGTAAACTGAGCAATGACCAAAGTCTTTCTAAAGCCGGATTTTTGGGACACCGGAGAAAAACGGTTCGCTGCGGCTTGAGCAGGTTGGTATCTTGAAAGAAAAAGCGCGGGATAGCTCCCTGCAAGAATCCCGACCACAAGTACAACAAGGGGAATCAGGACAAAAAAATACCTGAAACTCTGCTGCCCTACGGATAGGCTGCCTTCAAGAAATGTATTCAGAGACGGATAGAACAATTCGAAAAGAACATAAGCCAGAGCAACAGCCATTACTGTCATAACCAGAGATTCTCCCAGAAACTGTTTGATGAGCTGGGACCGCCTGGCTCCCAGGACTTTTCGCATACTCACTTCTTTAGCTCTTTTCAGAGACCGGGCTGTAGAGAGATTCATGAAATTGAAGCAGGCGATCAAAAGAATCAAAACCGCAACAAAAGTAAAAACGTACACATAAGTCATATTTCCTCTTGGAGCCAGATCCACAATGGCTTTTGATTTCATATGGATATCCGAAAGATTCAACAGGTTAAATTTGATCATGGACATAAAATTTTCGCTCGTGTTTCTCTTGAGCAGAGCTTGGGATGCCTGCAAGATATTTTCAAGGGAGGCTTGCTTTTTTACCAAAAGATAAGTGTAGGTATCACCGAAAACCATCCACGGACGCTCAGGCATTTTGCCAAGAGATTCCAGGCTGTTGAAAGAAATGAGAAAATCACAGGTAAGATGCGTGTTGGCCGGGATGTCTTTCATAACTCCGGTAATTTTAAGCGGGTATTCGTCATTGTAAATGATCGACTGTCCCAATGGATTTTGTTCCCCAAAATATTTCCTTGCGGCTCCCTCAGTAAGAACCAGTGAAAAAGGATCCTGTAAAGCTGTTTCCCTATCCCCTTCTATCAATGGAAAAGCAAACACATCAAACACTGCCGGGTCAGCAAAAAACACATTGGATTCATTGAATTTTTTCTGATCGTGATTCAGTACTGCGTTTTCATCCCGGTTAAAACGGACCGCATTGAGAACATCAGGAGCTTCTTCAACGAGGGAAGGGCCCAGCGCAGGCATTGCGCCGGCAAAGTCCATTGTTTTGCCTTTTTCTCCATACTCCACGGATATACGG
>Ga0315549_1004050_pt1 | contig 12588 bp, 10 predicted proteins | sample SalMarSW160200MG_FD_203101 | JGI IMG/M metagenome (GOLD analysis project Ga0315549, IMG submission 203101) | Salt marsh sediment microbial communities from the Plum Island Ecosystem LTER, Massachusetts, United States - Salt Marsh Sediment SW1601-200 ... | reverse complement strand
TTTGTTGGAATGATAATTTATTTTGCATTATAAAATAACCTGTTGCTAATGTGTTGGCAAAGAATTAACCACCTGTCTTTGCCAAGGCTATGCCAGGCAGGCAGAGAATACCGAGAACAACCAAAAATATAAATATGTCAGGATTTTAAAATCACGGAACTATTAATGAGTCTGTTGATTAACTCAATTTTTTCAAGAAATTTACTGAATTTCGGAAGTCTTTTATGTATCCTCAAGTGGAGTTTGTGCTTGTATGGCGATTTATGGACTTCAAAAATAAATCACCAAATCTCCAAATCATTAAATCAACAAATTCATTAATCTTCCCAAAATGTATCAATCTTGGTTTCTTCAATAAGAAGTTCAACGGTTGCTAATTTTTCCTTCAATCTCTCTTTCATAAAATAATTTGTAGATAATGTGTTGGCTTTGACATAATAATTCTTTGCTGAAACAAAGAATGCTTGTGACTGTTTTTGATGAAAGCTTCTTAATCTATTATTTTCAGCATATTCAGAGCTCAAATCGGGATCTTTAGCTTTCTCGTCATACTCAATGAATTTTTGATAATGACTATAACCTCTTTCATTATCTATTTCAGCAAGGAGCATATAAGGTTCTGGTTTATCAGGAGCAATCTCAGCAGATTTTTGGGCATTTGCAATTGCTTTATCGTAATCCTTTATTTGCCTATAAATGTCTGATATTCTATTATATCCTACGGGAGAATCTGGTTCTAAACCAATATATTTCTTTAATGATTCCAGAGCATCATCAAATCTTTGTTGAGTAACATAAGCTGCTGCTAAATTTAGATATGGTGCAGTACGAGTAGAATCCTTTTTTAATATTTCTAAGTTTTGCTCTATACTCTCTTTTATCCGCCCTGTTTTTTGATAGGCAATAGCTAATTTTTTCGCAATTTCCCCTTCCTCTACATCTGCATCTAATACTCTCTTCAAATAAGTAATTGCCTTATCGTAAAAATTATTATCAAAATATAAAATTCCTAGGGCTTGACATGCCTTAATACAAGTAGAATCTCTTTCAATCACAAATTTGAAGGCTTCAACTGCTCCCTCAAAATCATCTAATGATTGACAAATTTCACCAGCATAAAACATATAATTAATATTTCCAGTATCAATTTCAGCCAATCTTTTATATGTTTCTAAAGCCATTTCACAATCACCATTAGTTTTATAAGTCCATGCTAATCCCTCAAGGGCTTCAATAAATTCCGGGTCAATATCTAATGCTTGTTTGTAGTAGGAAATTGCTGAGTCATAATCCTCATCAATCGCTGATATACGTGCAAGATAGGCATATGCAGTCTTTTCATTGGGATTAAGATTAAGCACATCTAAAAATACTTTTTGGGCATCCTCATACTGTTCAGAATTATAGAAATTGAGTGCAATATCCATTGCTTTAGTTTCTGCCAACCTTTTTAGTTCAATAGCCTTTTCCAAAATCAGATTAACTGATACAAGCCTTTTTTCCTTCTTCTTTTCAACCTGCAATCTTTCAAATTTGATATCTTCAGTTTGAGTATCTACAATAAAGAAACTAACATTAAACAATGTTGACCCAATCTGTGATACTTGCCCCCAAATATTAATATCTGTCTCGATTTCTTTTGCTAAATCTATAACAATTTCCTTATCCAATTCTTCTACTTTGATTTTACCAAGTGCTTTATTTGCATCCTTTGAGCCTATTACAACAACATTAGGAATTTTATCTGCCACTTCAGGAAAATCCTTTACAAGATATTTGCACATAGACTTACTTTCTCTATCCAGGTGATGAAATCCCCATACAGCGATTTTTATGTTTGATTCATCAACTTCACCCTTTTTGGCTATGGCATTTTGCGAGCAAGATAAAATTAGGGCAACAATTGTTATAAAAATTACATTGCTCAGTTTTGACATTTTCATGACTCCTTCTTTATCTGCCTTTGGGCAGATTAAGCACAAGACCACACGAAAAAGCTTTCTTCATAATAGAAAGAAATCTCAACTCTTTTTGTGCATTTCTATGGCTCATTTTTATTATTTTATTTTTTGTTAACAATTTAAGATGTGGAAAATTTTAATCAAGAAATTTATAAAAATTATGAAAATTAAGTAATCGTTTATAAGGTTTTAATTAGATTTATATTAAAAATAAGATGGCGACCCCAAGGGGAATTGAACCCCTGTTGCAGGAATGAAAATCCTGAGTCCTAACCCCTAGACGATGGGGTCGCAAAAGATATAGCCCTCGAAACACACGAAAAATATATGTCAACTTTATTAAATCTAAATAAAAGATTTTCGAATGTTTCGCGGGTTATTATATGGTGAGCCAGGAAGGATTCGAACCTTCGACTCTCGCCTTAAAAGGGCGATACTCTACCACTGAGTTACTGGCCCGTTAAGGATAAACACTATTTAGTAAGCATGTAGTGTCAAGGTAACACCACTTAACAAAGTTAGCCAAAACAGGATAACTTCTTTTATCGTTTTTTTTCTTGTCAAACTTTTTACAATTCACTTTTTATTTTTTATCAAACCAAAATTTTTCTTGACAAAAATTAAAAATTTAAGAATAAATAAATTTATATGAAAAAAGTTTATATATATATAATTACTTTGTCCGTATTTCTATTAAGTGCATGTGGATGGGATGATGGTAATCATGCAGAACCTCCCACCACTGTCTATCCGCAGATCGATGATTGTCCCTGCTTCTCACCCGATGGAAATAGTATTGCTTACCACCATTACCATATGAAATATATTCTTTCGAGTGGTTCATATAATTATGATAGGGACTCTACCGGAATTTGGTTCGTTGATGCAGATGGTTCAAATCCTCGTATGTTTCTTAAAGGAGGAGATCTTCCAGACTGGTCTCCAGATGGAGAGTGGATCGCTTTTGTGGGTCCTGCAAAAAATATATGGAAGATCAAGTCAAATGGTGATAGCTTAACTCAACTTACATCTGGACGAAGAACCTTTTTTCCAGATTGGTCACCTGACGGCGCTAAGATTGCCTATGACCAGAGTATTGCCACAGCAGGACATCCTTCTGGAATCTGGATTATGAATGCGGATGGAAGTAATGACCACTGGGTCTTACGTGGTAACTTCCCAGAATGGTCAACTGATGGGACAAAGATTGTTTACATTGTTTACAATGGAATTTATGTAGCTGACAGCAGTGGTGCTAATCAAAATCTTTTGTTATCAAATGATAGAGATAATAGATATCCTATCTGGTCAACAGATGGTTTAAAGATTGCTTTTTCTTCCCAGGCAATGGGAAAAGCTCCTCAGATATGGGTAATGGATGCTGATGGAAGTAATCCTCAGCAGTTAACAACAAAAGGTGGTATTACACCAGCCTGGTCCCCTTGTGAAGAAAAAATTGTCTACTCTCAGTATGATTGGAGAGTTTATAATCCACGCGAGAATGGAACTCTCTGGATTATGAACGCTGATGGCACAAGTAAGTGTCAATTAACACTTGGCCCAAATGGGCAATAATTAATGGAGAATTATACTCTCCAGGGAGGTAAAAAATGACAACAACATTCAGAAACTCGGTTATCATAATCATTATCTGTTGCTTATTTCCAGCTCTGTTATCCTTTGCTCTCACGCCCGAGGAGATTTATCGTGAGGTTATTATTGAAGTTAAACCTGGAACATTTATATTTCCAGAAGGTGAAAATATTTCTACTTTAGCTGAAATACAGACTTCATCACCAATGCATTCAGTTCTTGAGAGTCATGATACTGAGTTAATTATCAAGGCTTTTCCGGAGTTTCAATTAGCAGATACTCTGGGAATTGTTGAGGAGACAGGTGATACTGTCAAACTGGCAAATATGTCTGAGGTTTATAAAATTCGGCTTACTTCTGCTGAAAAAGTCCAACCGGCTATCATTGAGCTGGATACTCTCTCTGAAGTAATATATGCAGAACCTAATTGTATGCCAGAACCATTAGCAGTTTATCCCAATGACCCTCATTTTCAAAATGGAGATCAATGGGGATTATGGAAATTATGGCCAGAGTGGTGGCACAGATGATGCAGACATTGATGCTCCTGAAGCATGGGGTATCTTCAAAGGCAGTTCAAATATAAAAATTGGCATCATTGATGGTGGTGTGGAAAACTGGCACGAAGATTTAAGTGGAAAAGTCTCTGGTGATACAGGTTGGGGCTGGAATGGTCATGGCTTCCATGTTGCAGGTATTGCTGCCGCAAATACTGATAATAGTGTTGGAATTGCTGGTGTTGACTGGGAATGCTATGATAAACTCTCAAAGGATTGATGGAGGCGATATACCCGATGCTTATGATGCGATTATGGATGCAGTTAATGCTGGTTGCCATATTCTTAATAACAGTTGGAGGTTGGTAGATGGAAGTGGTAATCCTATGTATTCTACAACTATTAGACGGGCTTTTGCTAATGCCTACAAACTTAATAGAGTTGCAGTAGTTGCAATGGGTAATGAAGGTGATGATGTAACACAATATCCTGCTGGATTTGGACAGGGAATCATAGCAGTTGGTGCAACAGATAAATGGGATGTGAAAGCAACCTTTTTTAGCACTGGAAATCATATAGATGTAGTTGCACCTGGTGTATGGATCTGGAGTTGTATACCTTACGGCACTTATTATGATGATTGGTCTGGCACATCAATGGCAACTCCATTTGTTTCAGGTTTAGCTGGACTTCTAAAAGGATTTAGAAGTAACCTATACAACGACGATATAGAACAGATTATCAATCTTTCGTCAAATAAGATCCGTACAGATTTATATGATTACGATGAAAATGGATGGAATGTTGAGGTTGGTTATGGTCGTATCAATGCTCATAAAGCACTTAAACTGATTCATTCTTCCATTGTTCCTGTTTATTCTCTTCACCACTGGGAAGCTAATGGCGGTACTGTAGTAAGTCAAGGTTCTGGTTACCAGACTAGGACATTCTTTGGTGTTTCTGGTCTTGCTGATGGTACATATCTCGCAAAGTGGTATAAGGTTCAAAAGGATGTAACTTTTTCTGAAACATGTTCTTATGTCCCACCATATGCATGGGGTAGAGGAGTGGCTACAAACGGATTCTCCTTTGCCAATCCTAACTATGGTATGGGATGGTGCAGAATAGTTCCAGAATCTTTAACATCTACATCTGCCACTCTTGAAACTTATGTGTATAAGGTTTATAATATCTGGGGACAATACATTGGTTGGTTCCCTACAACTGCTAGTAATGTGACTTATGCTTACTCCGTTTTAGGAACTGAGGTAGTAAGTGATACAATTGGAACAGAAATACCTCAAACAAGGTCTATGGAAGAACAAGATGAACTTACCTATGAACTTATGGAATGCTTTCCTAATCCATTTAACAACTATACTACTATTAAGTATCAACTTCCCGAAGATAGTTCAGAATTACTGAAAATTAAAATCTATAATACCAAAGGTCAGCTAGTAAAGAAGTATGAAGTGTCAAGCCAAGATGGAACAAATGAAGTTATCTGGGATGGAAAAAATAGCAGAGGTAGAGATGCTCCTAATGGTATTTATTTGTATAGGCTTGAAACAGATAATTATAAATCTAAGGTCAAACGAATGCTAATCTTGAGATAGCGAATATAAAAACCTTGGTAGAGAGTAGACAATACAAGCCTGAAGAGATGATTCTTCAGGCTTTTTATTTGCACTAAAATACAAATATTTTATGTACATCGCAATAATTACCAATTTAATCTATCTCATAAAATTCCATTTTTCTTGACATCAAAAACGCTAAATTAGTTCTTCTTTATAAAGAAAGGACATTATTGCATATGTTATCAAGTAATGAAATTAGGAAACAGTTTATCAAATTTTTTGCAGATAAAGGACACGAAGTAGTTCCATCAGCACCATTAGTTCCTATTAATGACCCTACTTTACTCTTTACTAATGCTGGTATGAATCAGTTCAAGGATGTGTTTCTGGGTAAAGGGAAAAGAGATTATGTCCGCGTAGTGAATAGTCAAAAATGTCTGCGTGCTGGAGGAAAGCATAATGACCTTGAAGAGGTAGGAAAAGACGATTACCATCATACCTTTTTTGAAATGCTTGGTAATTGGTCGTTTGGTGATTATTATAAAAAAGAAGCAATCAAATGGGCATGGGAACTTCTAACAGAGGTCTGGCGAATTCCCAAAGATAAACTTTATGCCACGGTGCATAACAATGATGATGAATCATTCCACATCTGGCAAGAAGTTACAGATATTGATAAGGAAAGAATCCTGAAGTTCGGCGATAAATACAACTTCTGGGAAATGGCGGAAATTGGACCTTGCGGTCCCTGCTCAGAAATTCACTACGACCGTGGAGTACAACATTGCCAAAAAAATGAAGATGAAAACCATAAATGTGAGATAAATGGTGGATGTGGAAGATTTGTAGAAATCTGGAATCTCGTTTTTATCCAATATAACCGTTTTGAAAATGGCAAATTAGTAGAGCTTCCCAAAAAGCATGTGGATACTGGCGCAGGATTTGAGAGACTGGTTGCCATTCTTCAAAACAAATCTTCTAATTACGAAACAGACCTCTTTATGCCAATTATAAGGAAACTTGAAAAAATTTCTGAAACTAAATTTGAAGAAAACAAACCAGCTTTCCGTGTGATTTCAGACCATATCAGAGCACTCACTTTTGCAATTGCTGATGGAGTTATTCCGTCTAATGAAGGAAGAGGTTATGTTATTCGCCGTATTTTACGGAGAGCAGCAAGATTTGGCAGATTCTTAAATCTGCATAAACCATTCCTTTTTCAACTTGTTGATGATATTATTGAAACTATGGTAGGACATTATCCAGAACTGATTGAAAAAAGAGAGCACATAATATTAGCAATCAAATCTGAAGAGGAGCGTTTCAATCTGACATTAGACAATGGAATTGTAAAATTTCATGAAATCACAGAAAGGCTAAAATCTAAGGAGGTAATCTCTGGCAAAGATGTTTTCAAATTGTATGATACCTATGGTTTCCCGATGGATTTAACAAGAATTATGGCTGAAGAAAAAGGTCTTTCTATAAATGAAAAAGGGTTTGAAATAGAGATGGAAAAGCAGAGGTCAAGAGCAAAAGAATCTTCCAAGTTTGAGTTTAAAGATGACAAAATAAATAAAATTAAAATTAAGCAATCAACAAAAACACAGTTTGTTGGATATGATCAAAATTTTTCTTCCAGTAAGATTGAACATTTTTATATTGATGAAGAGAATAATGTAGTAATCGTTTTGGATAAGACACCTTTTTATGCGGAGTCAGGTGGACAAGTTGCTGATACAGGTCGAATTTATAATAATGTTTGTGAAATTAAAGTAGAAGATGTGCAATCCGAGGAATCTTCTTCTGGTGCAACAGGAAACGATGTTTACTTTCATTTCGGGAAATTAGTTTCTGGAAAAATCTCTGAAGGAAATGAGGTTATTGCAGAAGTAGATGTGAAAAGAAGAAAGGATATTGTGAGGAATCATACAGCTACTCATCTTTTGCATGCTGCTTTACGAAAGGTTTTGGGGAAGCATCTTCATCAAAAGGGTTCGTTGGTAGTCCCGGACAGATTGCGTTTTGATTTCACTCATTTTAAAGCACTGAGCAAAGAAGAGCTTTATAAGGTTGAAAAAATAGTTAATGAAAAAATCCGAGAAAATCTAACTGTAAATGTTTATTATGATGATTTGGGAAACGCCAGAAAAAAAGGTGCAATGGCACTCTTCGGTGAAAAATACGAAAAAAAAGTAAGAGTGGTTGAAATTGATAATTACTCCTTAGAATTATGTGGTGGAATTCATTGCAAAAATACTGGAGAAATTGGGTTATTCAGGATTTTATCTGAAAGTTCCATCTCTGCCGGTATACGCCGAATAGAAGCTCTAACAGGGGAATACGCATACAATTATTCTAAAAAAGAAGAAACAATACTGAATGAAATTCAATCACAATTTAATTGTTCAATAAATGATATTATAAAAAAAACCAAAAAAATGGTCTCGGAAAATAAAGAGTTGAAAAAGCAACTTGAGAAATTAGAAATGGACCACATAAAAAAAACAGTGGACAAACTTATTAAAAATGCGAAATTAATTGATAAAATAAAAATTGTAGCTGGAGAAGTAAAAGTTAAAGACAATCAGCAGTTGCGTCAATCAGCAGATTATTTAAAGAATAAAATTAACCAAGGAATTGGCATTTTGGGTGCAAACATTGACGATAAAGCATCCCTTATTTGCATAGTAACTCCAAACTTACAAAAGCAATTTCATGCAGGAAAAATTGTGAATAAGGTGGCAGAACTGATTGGCGGTAAAGGTGGTGGCAGACCAGATATGGCAATGGCTGGTGGAAAAGATGTAGGCAAGATTAAAGATGCGATTGCAAAAGTGCCTGAGATTGTGAAAAATATTTGAAATTACATAAAAAGAGAAAAAAATAGAATAAAATTTATGGTTAAAGTCAAAATAATTTATAAAGTGTAGATTATGGAAGCACAAAATTCTATTATCCCAATTGAAATAATAGAGAAGAAAATATTCTTTTTACAAGGCAAGAAGGTAATGCTGGATAGCGACCTTGCTGAGTTATATGGAGTAGAAACCAAACAACTGAAAAGAGCTGTTCGCAGAAATATAGAGCGATTCCCAAAAGATTTTATGTTTGTATTAACTAAAAAAGAATTTAATAACTTGAGGTGTCATTTTGGCACTTCAAGTTGGGGCGGAACTCGCTATCTTCCTATGGCTTTCACAGAACAGGGTGTTGCAATGCTTTCCAGCATTTTGAAAAGTAAGCGTGCTATTGAAGTTAATATCCAGATAATGCGAACTTTCTTGAAGCTACGCGAATTGATTTCTTCACACAAGGATATTTTGTCTAAAATTGAAGAGATGGAGAAAAAATATGATTACCAGTTCCAGATTGTGTTTGAAGCAATAAGGCAGATGATGATACCTCAGAAAAAAGTCAAACGGGAGATTGGATTCAAAGTAGGTAAATAAGTTATTCAAAAGTTTGATGGAATAAGATTTTAAGGGCAAATATTGATGGAAAGGAATCTTTAACTTGCACTGTCTTCACTGATTTGCAATGAACTTTCACGCCGACAAAATTGTAAACCAAGTTGCACAAATTGTTGGCGGCAAAGGTGGAGGCAGACGAGATATGGCAATGGCTGGTGGAAAATAGATTGAAAATTTGAAAAAGATATTTTCCCCAGAAAATCTGAAGAAAATAATTGATAATAACTAAAGTGGCGACCAAGGAGGTAGTTATGAAAAAAGTTGAGTGTATAATACAAACCAAAAAGGTTGCACCCCTTTATGAAGCATTACTTGATTTTGATGTGTGGGGAGTAACGGAGACCTCTGTAAGAGGGTGTGGCAAACAAAAAGGCTATTACGAAGAGCACGAATGGGTGGATAAGGCAAGAAAAATAAGACTCTTACCTTTTACAAAAGTGGAATTTATAGTTAAAGATGAGATAGTAAAGCCACTAATAGACCTAATTCTAAAGACTGTAGGCACTCATTCTATGGGGGATGGTAAAATATTTGTATATCCTTGCGAAGATGCCGTTAGAATCAGAAATGGTGAAAGAGGAAAAAAGGCTATATCAAAGTAAAATGACGAAGTCCGAATGACAAGAAAAAAGAAGTAAGGCTAATCATTGGATATTAAATGAGTGAAGATATTAGACCAAGAGAAAAGCTATTAGAAAGTGATAATCATAAAATGGGTGGAACAAAGAGGAAATGAGTAATTATAAAATTCTGCAAGGCGATTGCATAGAAAAACTTAATGAATATTCTGCTAAGAATATTCATCTTACCTTTCTTGACCCACCCTTTAATCAAGGGAAAGAATACAAATATTTTAATGACAGCCAACCTGAAGAAAAATACTGGAACTGGTTAAAAAAAGTTCTATCAAAAATTTATGATGTCTCAGTGGATGGTGGTACTATTTACTTTATGCAGAGAGAAAAAAATGCAGAGCAGGTAATAAGAATACTTAGAGAGACTGGCTGGACATTCCAGAATTTAATCATCTGGAAAAAAAAGACATCAGCAGTTCCGAACGGATTTAGATTTTCCAAACAGCATCAGATTATTGTTTTCTCTACAAAAGGGAAAAAGCCAAAAGTATTTAACAAACTCCGCATAGATTTACCAGTTCCTTCGGAGTATAAACATAAAAGGGTTAACGGGGTCTATCTTACTGATGTATGGGATGATATTAGAGAATTAACCTCCGGATATTTTGCCGGGGATGAACCAATAAGAGATAAAAATGGAAATAGAATTCATAAGCAACAATCTCCTGTTGCCTTACTATTAAGAATTATCCTTTCTTCCACTTTACCTGGTGATACTATATTAGATCCATTTGCGGGGACTGGAACAACATTAGTGGTTGCGAATCAACTGGAGCGAAATTCAATTGGTATTGAAATAGACCCTGACTATGTTAAAATCATTGAAAATCGCTTGAAATATCCAAGACACTCTGATAATATCTTTCAATATTATAATTATTATAAATATACAGAAAACCTGAAAAAGATTTGGGGCAATGGAAATCTTAGCACTGTTGAACAAAATAGTCAAAGGAGTCTTTTTAAATATGCTTCAATTTGAAAATCAGGAGAAGTTAAATGAGTGAAGATATTATGCCAAGAGAAAAGCTATTAGCCAGTGATGATCTAAAAATGATATTCAAAACTGAAGGTAATAAATACAACTTTATACTGAAGACAACGGAGACTGAAATAAAAAGCGATTTCTCAATCTTAGCCATTGACAAGAAAACTAACTTATGCTCAAGTATCAATAATTTAAATTTAATACTGAGTGAGCTTGGCATAGACTATCAAGATAGCCGTTTTGCTGACTCCAGTTGGATTTTACCAAATGAATCTGTGAAATCTCTGTTTAGGAAAGCAAGGAATTTATTGTCAGATATGGAGTTTCTCAAATCATTAGAGGACTATTTAGATTTAGACAGAAAAGAAGGTGAATGGGAGAATGTTTGTAAGAAATAAATTTGTTCTTTCATATGGACAGCAGCAATCCAAATTATCAAAGTAAGATATTGAACTCTGTCTTGATGTAATTAGGTATAGGTAGCTTTGCTAAAAACGATAATTTTTGTTGGTAGAAATATAAAGGAAAGCAAAAGGAATTTTTCAATAGATAAAATATTTCCTTTGTGCTCTCTGTATTTAAAAGATTTATTCAGGAGGCTAAATGATAGGTTCAAAAGATAAAACTATCGTTCCAATTTCTCATCTAAGAGAAATTTTTAAAGAGATGGAAAAGTATGATATAACCAAATTGATTATAAATCGGAGTGGAGAGAGTTATGAAATCCAGCGTGGGAAAAACTTAGAAGAGACTACTGTTAAAACTGTAAGCGAGAAGGGGGCTGAGACCCTTGCACAAATTGAAAAAAAATCAGAAGAGATAGAAAGGAAAGAAGAGAAAAAATCACCAGAAAAGAAAAAAGAAGAGGACAATATTGCTGAGATAAAAACACCTATTGTAGGCACTTTCTACCGAGCTCCTTCTCCAGATAGTGAGCCGTTTGTAGATATTGGTTCACAGATAAAAAAAGGCGATACGCTATGCATTGTTGAGGCAATGAAATCAATGAACGAGATTGAATCTGAAGTGGATGGTATTGTAAAAGAAATATTGGCAGAAAACGGCAAAATGGTGGAATATGACCAACCTTTGTTCAAGATTAGAGTAAGTTAAACTGGTAAACTGGTGAACTGGTAAACTAATTTACTAATTCACCGGTTTACTAATTCACTATCAAAATTATGATTAAAAAAATTTTAGTCGCTAACCGTGGAGAAATCGCACTTAGAATTATCCGCGCTGCCAGAGAAATGGGAATAAAAACTGTCGCAGTCTATTCCAAAGCTGACAAGAATAGCCTTCATACAAGATTTGCAGATGAGAGCGTGTGCATTGGCGAAGCTCCTGCAAAGAAGAGTTACCTCTTTTATCAAAATATCCTTGGTGCAGCAGAAGCAAGCGGTGCTGATGCTATCCATCCCGGATATGGATTTCTTGCAGAAAACGCTGACTTTGCTGCTGCTTGTGAGGCACTTGACCTTATCTTTATTGGTCCGAGTCCTGAGTCAATGCGTAAGATGGGTGACAAAGCAACTGCTAGAAAACTGATGAGCAAAGCTAGAGTTCCAGTTATTCCCGGTTCAAAAGGAATTCTGTCTGATATATCAGATGCCAAAAAGACCGCTAAGGAAATTGGCTACCCTGTGATTATTAAGGCATCCGCTGGCGGCGGAGGCAGGGGTATGAGGATTGTAAATCAGGAAAATGAACTTGAACGAAGTATCCAAAATGCTGCTCGTGAATCAGAAAAAGCATTCGGTTCTGGTGAGCTCTATCTTGAAAAATTCATCCCCAACGCTCGGCATATTGAAGTGCAAATTCTGGCTGATAAAAAAGGAAATGCTGTCCATCTTTTTGAAAG